>JAANCK010165417.1_pt1 | contig 15129 bp, 10 predicted proteins | sample 7277841 | NCBI WGS metagenome assembly JAANCK01 (sample SAMN14222788, study PRJNA588281) | permafrost metagenome | isolation source: Arctic cryosol methane SIP | place: Canada:Nunavut | collected 2015-07 | reverse complement strand
GCCAGCGATTCCAGATAAGAGCCCTCTGGGTTGCCGAGTAGATAATCCGCCGCCTCCGCTCCATGAACAACACTCCTTCCGCCTAAAAGCGCAAAGTGTGTTGCGTCGACCAGTTGAATCCGCCGCAGATAGCTGCCACAAATCAAAAAAGGGCCGCTTTCGCGGCCCTTCTTCATTGCACTCCCACCCGTGCTGCAGTCGCTCTGGCTCAAGCCGCCTGCTTCACCTTCTCCTTCGCCTTCTCGAAGCTGAACACCCCGCCCTTCGCGTTCACGGCGATCGTGTCCTTCGGCCCGAACTTGCCTTCGAGGATCGCCTTCGACAGCGGATTCTCGAGCTGCTGCTGGATCGCGCGTTTGAGTGGCCGCGCCCCGTACACCGGATCGAACCCCGCCCTGGCCAGCTCGGCAACCGCCGCGTCGGAAACGACGATGTCCATCTCCATCGCGCGCACCCGCCGCTCGAGCTCCTTGAGTTGCACCCGCGCGATCGATGCGATATTCGCCTCGTCCAGCGCATGGAACACCACGATCTCGTCGATGCGGTTCACGAACTCCGGCCGGAAATGGGTCTTCACCTCGCCCATCACCGCGAGCTTCACCACCTGGTAGTCCTGCCCCGACATCGACTGGATCATCTGCGAGCCCAGGTTCGAGGTCATGACGATCACCGTGTTCTTGAAGTTCACGGTCCGGCCCTGGCCGTCGGTCATGCGCCCGTCGTCCAGCACCTGGAGCAGCACGTTGAACACGTCCGGGTGCGCCTTCTCCACCTCGTCCAGCAGGATCACGCAGTAGGGCTTGCGCCGGACGATCTCGGTCAGATGTCCGCCTTCTTCATAGCCCACGTAACCCGGAGGCGCGCCGATCAACCGCGCCACGGAATGCTTCTCCATGTACTCGGACATGTCGATGCGCACCAGGGCGTCCTCGGAATCGAACAGGAACGACGCGAGCGCCTTGCAGAGCTCGGTCTTGCCCACGCCCGTGGGACCGAGGAACAGGAACGAGCCGTAGGGACGGTTCGGGTCCGAGAGTCCCGCGCGCGAGCGGCGGATGGCGTCGGAGACGAGGCGCACGGCCTCGTCCTGGCCCACCACGCGCTCGTGCAGCTTGTCTTCCATCATGAGCAGCTTGTCGCGCTCGCCCTGCATCATCTTGGAGACCGGGATGCCAGTCGCGCGCGAGACCACTTCGGCGATCTCTTCCACGCCGACCTCGGTGCGCAGCAGCCGCGCCTTCTCCTTGTGGTTGCCCGCGGTCTCGGCTTCCTTCAGCTGCTTCTCGAGCTGCGGAACGCGGCCGTACTGCAGCTCGCTCATCTTGTTCCAGTCGCCCTTGCGCTTGGCCTCTTCCATCTCGAGCTTGGCGCGCTCGAGCTCCTCCTTCACGTGAGTCGAGCCCTGCACGCGCGCCTTCTCCGCCTTCCACACTTCCTCGAGGTCGGCGTATTCGCGCTCGAGGCGCTTGATCTCGTCCTTGATGAGGCCCAGGCGCTTGCGGGAAGCCTCGTCCTTCTCCTTTTCCACCGCGACCTGCTCGATCTTCAACTGGATGAGGCGCCGGTCGAGGCGGTCCATCACCTCGGGCTTGGAGTCGATCTCCATCTTGATGCGGCTGGCGGCCTCGTCGATGAGATCGATCGCCTTGTCGGGCAGGAACCGGTCCGTGATGTAGCGCTGCGAAAGCTCCGCCGCGGCCACGATCGCGGGGTCGGTGATGTCCACGCCGTGGTGGACTTCGTACTTCTCCTTCAGGCCGCGCAGGATGGCGATCGTGTCTTCCACCGAGGGCTCGTCCACGAGCACCTTCTGGAAGCGGCGCTCGAGCGCGGCGTCCTTCTCGATGTACTTGCGGTATTCGTCCAGCGTCGTCGCACCCACGCAATGCAGCTCGCCCCGCGCCAGGGCGGGCTTCAGCATGTTGCCGGCGTCCATGGCGCCTTCGGCCTTGCCCGCGCCCACCATGGTATGCAGCTCGTCGATGAAGACGATGGTCTGGCCCTGGTCCTGGGAGAGCTCCTTCAGCACGCTCTTCAGGCGCTCCTCGAATTCCCCGCGGTACTTGGCGCCCGCGATGAGCATGCCCATGTCGAGGGAGAGCACGCGCTTGCCGCGCAGCCCTTCGGGCACCTCGTCGTTGATGATCCGCTGCGCGAGTCCCTCGACGATGGCGGTCTTGCCCACGCCCGGCTCGCCGATCAGCACGGGATTGTTCTTGGTGCGCCGCTGGAGCACCTGGATCACGCGGCGGATCTCCTCGTCGCGGCCGATGACCGGGTCCAGCTTGCCCTGGCGGGCACGATCCGTGAGGTCGATGGTGTATTTCTTGAGGGCCTCGCGCTGGCCCTCGGCTTCCTGGGAATGCACCGTCTCGGAGCCGCGCACGGCCTTGATCGCGTTCTCGAGGGCGGCGGGATCGGCCCCGTGGGCCTTGAGGAGCTTGCCGACCTCGCCTTTGTCCTTCACGGCCGCCAGCAGGAAGAGCTCCGAGGCGATGAACTGGTCGCCCCGCTTGGTGGCTTCCTTGTCGGTGAGGTTCAGCAGGTTGTTCAGGTCCCGGGAGATCCCGATCTCGCCGCCCTGCCCTTCGACCTTCGGCAGGCGCTTGATGGAGTCCTCGATCGCCTTCCTCAGCGGCGGGACGTTCACGCCCGCGCGCTGCAGGAGCGAGGCCGTGCCGCCGTCCTCCTGGGCAAGGAGGGCCGCGAACAGGTGCTGGGGCTCGATGAAGCCGGCGTCGTTGGCGAGCGCGAGGCTCTGGGCGTCCGCGAGCGCCTGCTGAAACTTTGTGGTGAGCTTGTCGATTCTCATTGCGCGGTCCTCCGACCTGGTATCCCTGTAGTCTCCCCCTGAAATGGCTGCCGGAGCGGCCCATTTCAAGCCCCGGGAGGGTCCGGCCCGGGGAGGCCGTCCCGGGCCTGCATGCTATCCTCGGCGGCACCGCCTCGGAATCCTTTTCCCGGGGCCCGGTCGAATCCGCAGCGCCACGAAAACCCGCCATGCCCGACGCATTCCACCTCCTGGAAGAAACCGTCACCCGCGATGTGACCCGCGCCCTCGCCGAGGACGTGGGCACGGGCGACCTCACGGCAAGGCTCGTCTCACCCACGGCCGGCGCCCGGGCGCGGCTCCTCACCCGCCAGAGCGGGGTGCTTTGCGGCGTCGAGTGGTTCCGCCGCACCTTCGAGGAGCTGGACACCGACGTGGAGATCTTCTGGCACCACAAGGACGGGGACAACATCGTCGCCGGAAGCTCCCTGTGCGAGGTCGAGGGCCATGCCAGGGCCATGCTCACCGCCGAGCGCACCGCCCTGAATTTCGTACAGCTCCTCTCTGGTGTGGCCACCCGCACCCGCCAGTTCGTGCGCGCCGTCGAGGGCACGCGGGCGAAGATCCTCGACACGCGCAAGACCCTGCCGGGCCTTCGCATCGCCCAGAAGTACGCCGTGCACACCGGCGGCGGGACCAACCACCGCATCGGCCTCTACGACGGCATCCTGGTCAAGGAGAACCACGTCATCGCCGCGGGCGGCGTGCGCCGCGCGGTGGAAATGGCGATCCACGAAGGCTCCTCCGACGTCACGGTGCAGGTCGAAGTGGAGAGCCTCGAGCAGCTGCGCGAGGCGCTCGACGCCGGGGCCACGCTGATCCTGCTGGACAACCTCGACCTGCCCGCCATGCGCGAGGCGGTGAAGATCGCCGGCGAGCGCGCCCAGCTCGAGGCCTCGGGGGGCATCACGCTGGGCAACGTGCGCGCCGTCGCCGAGACCGGCGTGCACCGCATCTCCGTGGGCTCGCTTACGAAGAACGTCGAAGCGCTGGACCTGTCCATGCGCGTGCTGCACTCGCACCCGTAACCATGCCGACCCATACCGGAAAGAATTCCATGCGATCGTTCCACGCCCTCGCCGTCGTCCTCGTGCTCGCGGGATGCGCCACCACCGGGGAAGGCAATCCGAGCGATCCCTGGGAAGGGTTCAACCGCAAGACCTATGCGTTCAACGACGCGCTCGACCGCGCGGTGATGAAGCCCGTGGCCCAGGGCTACGTGAAGGTGACACCCGCCTTCGCGCGGGAAGGGGTCAACGACTTCTTCGACAACCTGGACGACGTGGGCACGATGCTCAACAACTTCCTCCAGGGCAAGCCCGCCCAGGGCGCCTCCGACCTGGGACGCTTCGTCGTGAACACCGTCTTCGGCGTCTTCGGGCTCTGGGACGTGGCGACCCCCCTGGGCCTCGAGAAGCACAACGAGGACTTCGGCCAGACCCTCGGGGTGTGGGGCGTGCCGCCGGGACCGTACTTCGTGATCCCGTTCCTCGGACCGAGCACCGCCCGGGATGCACCCGCGCGGGCCGTGGATCCGAGCTGGTACTACTCGTCACTCCTGAACGACGACCGCCTCTACTGGAGCCTCTGGGGACTGGAGAAGGTGCGCACGCGCGCCAACCTCTTCAAGGCCGAGAGCGTGCTCGAGCAGGCGGCGCTCGACAAGTACTCGTTCCTGCGCGACGCGTGGCTGCAGCGCCGCCGCAGCCAGGTCTACGACGGCAACCCGCCGCGGGTAAAGGAAGACGAGTAGCGGAATACATCTCCGGTTCCCGATGTTCTAGGGGGACGGAGGTGAACCATGTTTCGCATACGACGGCTTCTTCTGGCGGCCGCGGCAATGCTCGCCGCGCTTCCCGCCCATTCCACGTTCCACCTGTGGTCGATGGACGAGGTGTATTCGAATAGCGACGGCTCGGTGCAGTTCCTCGAGATGACCGCGCTCACCAGCTTCCAGCAGTTCTTTACCGGGCACACCCTCAAGGCGACCCAGGGCGGGGTCACCCACACGTTCGTCACGGCGAGCGACCTGCCCGGCGACAGCGCGGGCCACACGATGATCTTCGCCACCCAGGGCTTCGCCGCGCTGGGCATCGTGACGCCCGACTACATCGTGCCCAACGGCTTCTTCTTCACGAACGGCGGCACGATCGTCTGGGGCGAAGGCGCGGACACCTGGACCTACGGGAACCTGCCCATCGACGGGTCCCTGTCGCTGCATCGCGACGGCTCGACGGCCGTGAACTCGCCGCGCGACTTCGCCGGCACGACGGGGACGGTGTCGCTCACCGCCAACACGCCCACGAACTACACGGCGCTGTGGTGGAACCCGGCGGAATCGGGATGGGGCATCAACGTGAACCACCAGGGCGACATCCTGTTCGCCACGCTCTTCACTTACGACTCGTCCGGAAAGGGCATGTGGCTCGTGATGTCCGACGGCGCGAAGCAGGCGGGCTCCGACACGTATACGGGCGACCTCTACCTCACCAATGGCCCGGCCTTCAACGCGCAGCCCTTCACGCCCATCACCGCGGCGAACCTCACCAAGGTGGGCACGATGACGCTCGCGTTCTCCGCGCCCGGCGCCGGCACCCTCACCTACACCGTGAACGGCACCAGCGTCACCAAGGCGATCGAGAAACAGGTGTACGGGGCGCAGGCCGCGACTTGCCAGCCGACGACCTCGGCACGCAGCACCCTCGCGAACTACCAGGACCTGTGGTGGAACCCGTCGGAATCGGGATGGGGCATCAACATCACGCACCAGGGAGACATCCTGTTCGCGACGCTGTTTACCTATTCCAACGACGGCACGGGCCACGACCTCTGGCTGGTGATGTCGGCGGGCGTCAAGCAGGCGGACGGCTCCTACCTCGGGGATCTCTACCAGACCACGGGACCGGCCTTCAACGCGCAGCCCTTCACTCCCATCGGAGCGGCGAACCTCACGACGGTGGGAACGATGCGCCTCACCTTTTCCAACGGCGAGAACGGCACGCTCGTCTATTCGGTGAACGGCAACAGCGTCACCAAGGCCATCACGCGGCAGGTGTTCTCCAGCCCCGTCCCCGCCTGCACCGGTTAGCAAATGAGACAATGGGGGGCATGGGGCTCCTCGGAAAACTCGCCATTGTCCTGCTGGTCTTCGTCGCCATCCTCGTGGTGGTGATCCGCGTCGCTTTCCGCGAGCGCACCCGCGGCAAGACGATCGCCCGCGACGACATCGCCGCCCAGCAAGCCTCCGACGCCCGGGTGCTCGCGGTGATCTTCTCCGCGATCCTGGGCGGGATGCTGCTCACCATCCTCACGGCCTGGCTCATCTTCTTCTAGCCGTTTCGCCTCCGACGCGAGACGCTCGACTCGAGCGTGCGCAAGGAGCGCCCTTCAGCGCCGGAAGAACTTGACGACCGCCATGCCGGCGACCGCCAGCACGAGCCCGAGGATGAGCGATAGCAGCGCGAGCGTGCGTCCGCTCATGGTCGCGAGCGCCGCGCGAATGTCGCGCTCTCCGGCGGCGAAGGCGATGCCGTCACTGTCGTCGGGCACGCTTCCGATGGCCGAGACCGTGCCCGTCGCGGTATTGATCGCGACCAGCCTCACGCTCGCCGGGGAGCCGCCGTTGCTGTTCAGCGCGAACAGCAGCCCCGAGGTGCTGAACGTCATCGCGTTGATGCCGCTCGAAAACGGGGCGCCGGTGAGCGCAGGGCCCTGGGTGAGGACGCCGGTCTTCGTGTCGACCTGATCCAGGTGCCCCACGGCGCCCGCGGGAGTCACGTAGGCGACGCCATGCTCGTCGATCGCGATGCCGCCATTCGTGCCCGAGGGGCCGGGCGGCCCGATCGCCGTCACCGTGGCCGTGGCGAGATCGACCCGGCCCACCTGGCGCGTATTGGGCAGCCAGGCATAGAGCGTCCCCGACGCGTCGAAGGTGATGTCCGATCCGGCGGCCCCGAGGGATCCCACCAGCTCGGCGTTGCCGGTCTTGGGATCGATGGTCACGAGCGAGCGGGGATTCACCGGCGAATTGGACGAGGTGATCCCGTAGAGGACTCCGTTGCCCGGATGGGAAGCGAGGCCGGTGATGCCGATGGCGGTCTCGCCGTGCATGCGGATGGGCCCGACCAGCGTGGCGGTGGCGTTGGCGAGGTTGATCGTATACAGGTTGCCCACGACCTTGTCGGTGCCGCCGCTCGCGAACGTGCGCATGCTCGTGACATAGAGCGTCTGCGCCCATGGCGCGCCCGCCATGCACATCGCGGCCATCGCCGCCAGCCAGACCAGGATCCTGCGCCCGTTCATGGCGCAAGATTCTACTGCATCGAACCGCGGTGCAGGTCCGTCCGGGAAGCGATATATGCCTTCACCGCCTCCGGGTCCGCGCGCATCACTTCATAGCGCTGGGGAAGGGCCTCGATGCCCTCGAACGACGCCGGGCGCGGCGCGTGCTCGCCCAGCGCCTCGACGATGGTCTCGTCGAACTTGGCCGGAAGCGCGGTCTCGAGGCAGATCATCGGATGGCGCGGCTCGCGCACGCGAAGGGCGATCTTCACGCCATCGGCGGTGTGGGGATCGATCACCACGCCGTAGCGCTCCTTCACGTGGCGGATCGTCTTCACGCGGTCCTCGTGGGTGCTGCGCCCCGAAACGAAGCCGCTGTCGTCCTCGATCTTCTCCCACGCGCGGTCCGTCGAGAGATCGAAGCCGCCTTTCTCTTCCAGCTGCTTCCACAGCCACGCGACCTTGTCGCCGTCCTGGTCCACGGCGTCCCAGACGAAGCGCTCGAAGTTGGACGCCCGGGAGATGTCCATCGAAGGGCTCGACGTGGCCTGGGTCTCGGCGGCCTTGCGCGGGCGGTAGCGGCCGGTGCGGAAGAACTCGTCGAGCACGTCGTTCTCGTTGGTGGCGAGCACGAGCCGGCGGATCGGAAGGCCCATGCGCTTGGCCACGTAGCCCGCGAAGATGTTGCCGAAATTGCCCGAGGGCACGGCGAAGGACGCCTGCTCGTCGTTCGTGCCCGTGGCCGCGAAGTAGCCCTTGAAGTAGTACACGACCTGGGCCACCACCCGCGCCCAGTTGATGGAGTTCACCGCGCCGATGGCGTGGCGCGCCTTGAATTCCGGATCCAGGTTCACGGACTTCACCACGTCCTGGCAGTCGTCGAACATGCCCTCGATCGCGATGTTGAAGACGTTCGAATCCTGCAGCGCGTACATCTGGGCGCGCTGGAACGGGCTCATGCGCCCATGGGGCGAGAGCATGAAGACGTTCACCCGCGCCTTGCCCTTCAATGCGTGCTCCGCCGCCGAACCCGTGTCGCCGCTCGTGGCCCCCAGGACGTTGAGGTGCCGGTCCTGCTTCTCGAGCACCGACTCGAAGAGGTTGCCCAGGAGCTGCATCGCCACGTCCTTGAACGCGAGCGTGGGCCCGTTGGAAAGCGCCAGCAGGTGCAGGTTGGGCTCCAGCGTCGAAAGCGGCGTGATCTCGGGCGTTCCGAAGACCTCGGCGGTGTACGTGCGCTCCGCGAGCGCCTTGAGTTCCGCTCCGGGGAAGTCGTCGGCGAAGAAGCGCAGGATCTCGAAGGCGAGGCGCGGATACGGAAGGTCGCGCATCACGTCCAGCTTCGGCCGGGTGAGCCGCGGCCATTGCTCCGGCACCATCAGCCCGCCGTCGGGCGCGAGGCCCTCGAGCAGGATGTCGGTGAAAGTCTGCGAGGCCGAGTGGCCGCGGGTGCTGACGTACTTCATCGCCTCAAAGCAGCTCTTCGAGGCGAATGCGCACCACCGGCGCGGGGATGGTGGGCAGGGCCTCGATGCGCCGGATGGCGGCGTTCACCTGCTTTTCGGGAGTGACGTGGGTGAGGATCACCACGTCCACCTGGTCCTCGCCCTCGCCCGCCTCCTTCTGGAAGATCGCGTCGATGGAAATGGAGAGGTCGGCGCAGATGCGCGTCACGTCGGCCAGGACGCCCGGGCGGTCGAGGGCGCGCAGCCGCAGGTAGCACCCGGTCTCCACTTCCTCCATGGGAAGGATCGGATCGTCCGACAGCCGGTCGGGCTGGAACGCGAGGTGCGGCACGCGCTGCTCCGGGTCGGCGGTGGCCATGCGGGTCACGTCCACCAGGTCGGCCACGACCGCGCTCGCGGTGGCTTCGGCCCCGGCCCCGCGGCCGTAGTAGAGCGTCGGCCCCACGGCGTCGCCCTTCACCAGCACCGCGTTCATCACGCCCTCCACGTTGGCGATGAGCCGCCGCGAGGGGATGAGCGTGGGATGCACCCTGAGCTCGATGCCCTTCTTCGCGCGGCGAGTGATGCCCAGCAGCTTGATCCGATAGCCCAGTCCCTCGGCGTACTTCAAGTCCACCGCGGTCAACTTCGTGATGCCTTCGGTATAGACCTTGTCGAACTGCATCGGGATGCCGAACGCGATGGCGGCGAGAATCGTGAGCTTGTGGGCCGCGTCAATCCCCTCCACGTCGAAGGCGGGATCGGCCTCGGCGTAGCCCAGGCGCTGCGCCTCGGCGAGGACCATGTCGAACGGCAGCCCCTTGTCGCGCATCTCCGAGAGGATGAAATTGCAGGTCCCGTTGATGATCCCGGCGATCCACTCGATGCGGTTGGCCGAGAGGCCCTCGCGGATCGCCTTGATGATCGGGATGCCGCCCGCGACGGAGCCCTCGAAGGCGACCATCACGCCCTTGGCATGGGCGCGCGCGAAGATCTCGGTCCCGTGCTTCGCGAGCAGCGCCTTGTTGGCGGTGACCACGTGCTTGCCGTTGTCGATCGCCCGGAGCACCAGCTCGCGCGCCGCGGTCTCGCCACCGATCAGCTCCACCACGATGTCGATGTCGGGCCGCGAGACGATGTCCGCGGGATCGGCCACGAGCTCGATCCCCTCGAGGGAGACGGCGCGCTCCCTGGAGATGTCCCGTGCGCTCGCCGCCTTCACCACGATGTCGCGGCCTGCCCTGCGCGAGATCTCCTCGCGATTGCGGCGCAGCACCGCGATCGTCCCGCTGCCGACCGTGCCCAGGCCGAGCAGCCCCACCTGGATGGGCTTCACGGGCGAGCGTTCACTTGAGCAGGCCGTCCTTGCGCAACATTTCCTTCACGCCGCGCACCGCCTGGCGCGTGCGGGCCTCGTTCTCGATCAGCGCGATGCGCACGTGGTCGTCGCCGTAGTCGCCGAAGCCGATGCCGGGGGAGACCGCGACCTTCGCGTCCTTCAGGAGCTTCTTCGCGAACTCGATCGAGCCCATCTCCCGGTACGCCTCGGGAATCTGCGCCCAGACGTACATCGAGGCCTTGGGCTTGTCGACCATCCAGCCCGCCTCGTGCAGGCCCTTCACCATCACGTCGCGGCGCTTCTGGTACTTGAGCCGGATCTCCTCGACGCACTCCTGGGGGCCTTCGAGCGCGGTCACCGCCGCCACCTGCAGCGGCGTGAACGTGCCGTAGTCGTGGTAGCTCTTGATGCGGGCGAGCGCGTTCACGAGCTCCGCGTTGCCCACCATGAAGCCGATCCTCCAGCCCGCCATGTTGTAGCTCTTCGACATCGTGAAGAACTCCACCGCCACGTCGCGCGCCCCCGGCACCTGCATGATCGAGGGCGCCTTCCAGCCGTCGAACGTGATGTCGGCGTAGGCGAGGTCGTGGACGACGAGGATGCCGTGCTGCCGGGCGAGGGCCACGACCTTCTCGAAGAACTCGAGCTCGACGCACTGGGCCGTCGGGTTGGACGGGAAGCCGATGATCATCATCTTGGGCTTCGGGATCAGCTCCCGGATGGCGCGCTCGGCCTCCTCGAAGAAGTCCACGCCCGGGGTCATGCGCACCGAGCGGATGTCGGCCCCGGCGATGATCGCCCCGTAGATGTGGATCGGGTAGCTCGGGTTGGGAACCAACACCGTATCGCCGCGGTCCAGGGTCGCGAGCATCAGGTGCGCGAGCCCTTCCTTGGAGCCGATGGTGACGATCGCCTCGCGGTCCATGTCCAGGTCGATGTCCCAGCGGCGCTTGTACCACTGGCAGATGGCGCGGCGCAGGCGCGGAATGCCGCGGGAGACGGAGTAGCCGTGGGTATCCTCGCGCTGCGCCACCTCGACCAGCTTGTCCACGATGTGCCGGGGCGTGGGGCCGTCGGGATTGCCCATCGAGAGGTCGATGATGTCCTCGCCGGCCCTGCGGGCCGCCATCTTCAGCTCGTTGGTGATGTTGAAGACGTACGGGGGCAGGCGCTTGATGCGCGAGAATTCGGGGACCATGGGCTTCGCGGTATCGTTCAGGTTCATGATGATGCTGCGGTGCAAGAGACTATGATTCTAGCGAATGTTTCACGCCAGGGGTGGAGCAAGGCCGCATGAAGATCGCCCGGGACGAGGCTGAAGGCAGGAATGCGTTCACCGGCTACGGCGAGGGCTACGTCGAGGTGAACCGCACGCGGCACCACGCGAGCCTCGTGGTGGGCGCCGAGCGCATCGTCACCGACTGGCCCGCCACGTCGGTCGATGCGCTTTCGGCGGACCACCTCGCGGCGATCATCGAGCTGAAGCCCGAGGTCGTCCTCCTCGGCACCGGCGCCGCCTTCCGCCTGCCCGAGCCCGCGCTCCTCGCCCCGCTCTACAAGGCGGGCATCGGCGTGGAGGTGATGGACACCCCCGCCGCCTGCCGCACCTACAACATCCTGCTGGCCGAGGGGCGCAACGTGATCGCCGCCCTGGTGATCTGAGCGCGCCGTCCCTACGCGAGCGCGCGCAACTCCCGCAGCAGCACCGAGAGCACCGCGAGGTCGAGCGTCCCGGCGCGCTTCAGGTCGTCGGTCATGGCCTTCAGCCGCGCGATGGCCGGGCCGTAGCGCTCGTGCCACGCCTCGAGCATCGCGGCGGGATCGTCGGAGCCCGGCGAGAGCTTGGCCACCGTCGAGGTGAGCGCCCGTTGCTGGCTCGCCAGGTCGTCGCGTAGCGCGTTGCGTGCGAGCGCCTGCCATGAGGTATCCGTGGGCAGCTGCGTGATCTTCTCCCCGAACCAGCGCAGCTCCAGCTCGCCCGCGAGGGCGAAGTAGAGCGCGGCCACGGACTCGATGCGACGGCCCTCGGAGACCGCGACCTCGGTCACGTCGAGCGTGGCGTAGAGCGCGTCCAGCGCCGCCAGCCGCCCGGCGAGCTCCCCCGGCACGCCCTGGCCCGCGAGCCGGGAGACGGCGGCTTCCCACGCCGCACGGTCCCGAGCCGACAGGACCGCTGGAAGCTGCGAGCGCAGGGCGGCCAGGCCGGGGCGGAAGATGTCGATCACCTTCGCGATGGGAAGCTTCTCCCGGCGCCGCCGCAGGAACCAGAGCGTGGCCCGCAGCAGGAGGCGGCCGGCCTCGATCAGCATCTCGCATTGCAGGCGCGCGGGCACCTGGTTGTCGAGCGCGTCGATCTCGGCCCACAGCGCCTCGAAGCCGAATATGTCGCGCACCAGCACGAAGGCGCGGGTCACCTCGTCGGGCGAGGCGCCGGTCTCTTCCTGCATGCGGTGCACGAAGACCGACCCGGTGCGGTTGATCATCGTGTTGGCCACGACGGTGGCGATGATCTCGCGCTTGAGCGCGTGACGGGGCATCGCCTCGGCATAGCGCGCGCGAAGCAGCGGCGGGAAATACTCGACCAGCGCCCGGGCGACGTACTCGTCGTCCACCAGGGGCGAGGCGACCAGGTCGTCGAAGAGGGCCATCTTGGAGTAGGCGAGCAGCACCGCGCGCTCCGGCGCGGTGAGCCCGGACTTGGCCAGCCGGCGCTCGGCGATCTCCTCCTCGCCCGGCAGGAATTCCACGGCACGGTTGAGCCGCCCCGCCTTCTCCAGCGCCCGGATCATGGATGCCTGGGCGTCGAGGAGCTTCTCGCCGCGCACGCCCGAGACGGAAAGCGACTGGGTCTGGTAGTAGTTGTCGGCGAGCACCAGGCGCGCCACGTCGTCGGTCATTTCCGCCAGCAGCTTGTTCCTCTGCTTCTCGGTCAGCTCGCCGTCGCCTTCGACGATGCCCACCAGGATCTTGATGTTGACCTCGTGGTCGGAGCAGTCCACGCCGGCGGAGTTGTCGATCGCATCGGTGTAGATGCGCCCGCCCCCGCCGAGCGCGCCGTGCTGCGCGTACTCGACGCGCCCGAGCTGGGTGAAGCCCAGGTTGCCGCCCTCCGCCACCACCTTGCAGCGCAGTTGCGCCCCGTTCACGCGGATCGCGTCGTTGGCGCGGTCGCCCACCTCGGCGCTCGACTGGCGGGTGGCCTTCACGTACGTCCCGATGCCGCCGTTGTAGAGCAGGTCCGCGGGCGCGGTGAGGATCGCCTTCATGAGCTCCGCGGGCGTGAGCTCCGCGGCCTCGACGGCGAGGGCGCGGCGCGACTCGGGCGAGATCGCGATCGCCTTGGCGCTGCGGGGAAAGATGCCGCCGCCCTTCGAGACGAGCGCGCGGTCGTAGTCGTCCCACGAAGAGCGGGGCAGCGCGAAGAGCCGCTCGCGCTCGCGCAAGCTCGCCTCGGCATCCGGATCCGGGTCGAGGAAGATGTGGCGATGGTCGAAAGCGGCCACGAGCTTGATGTGGCGCGAGAGCAGCATGCCGTTGCCGAACACGTCGCCCGACATGTCGCCGATGCCCACGACGGTGAAGTCCTGGGTCTGGGTGTCGATCCCCATCTCGCGGAAGTGGCGCTTGACGCTCTCCCACGCGCCCTTGGCGGTGATGCCCATCTTCTTGTGGTCGTAGCCGGCGCTGCCGCCCGAGGCGAAGGCGTCGCCGAGCCAGAAGCCGTACTCCCGCGATATCCCGTTGGCGATGTCGGAGAAGGTTGCGGTGCCCTTGTCGGCGGCGACCACCAGGTACGCGTCGTCGGGATCGTGGCGAACCACGTCGCGCGGAGGGGCGACCTTGCCGGCCACCAGGTTGTCGGTCACGTCGAGGAGCCCGCGCAGGAAATCCTGGTAGCACGCCACGCCTTCCTTCAGGTAGGCCTCGCGCTCCGACGCCGGCGGCGCGCTCTTCAGCACGAAGCCGCCCTTGGAGCCCACCGGCACGATCACCGCGTTCTTCACCATCTGCGCCTTCATGAGGCCCAGCACCTCGGTGCGGAAATCCTCCGGGCGATCGGACCAGCGCAGCCCCCCGCGAGCGACCTTGCCGCCGCGCAGGTGGATCGCTTCGAAGCGGGTGGAATAGACCCAGACTTCGAACAGTGGCCGCGGTTCGGGCAATTCCGGGACCAGCGCCGAGCGCAGCTTGAAGGATACGTACGGCTTGCGCCGGCCTTGCGCGTCGCGCACCCAGTGGTTGGTCCGAAGCGTGGCCTGGATCACCTGGAGGAAACGCCGCAGGATGCGGTCCTCGTCGGCGTTGACCACCGCATCGAGCGCTGCGGTGACGGACTGCACGAGCGCCTTTTGCGCCGCTTCCCGGCTTGTACCGCGCGCCGGGTCGAAGCGAGCGTGGAAGAGCGCCATCAATTGCGCCGCGATGCCGGGGTGGCCAGCGAGCGTCTGCTCGATGTAGGCCTGGCTGAAGGTGAAACCCGACTGCTTGAGGTACTTCGCGTACGCGCGCAGCACCAGCACGTCGTCGGGATCCAGCGCCGCGCCCGGCGTGAGGCGGTTGAAGCCGTCGTTCTCGATCTCGCGGCGCGCCACGCGCACGAGCGCTTCCTCCGTGATGCGCTTGACCGCCTCCACGTCGGCGATGGGACGGGCGCTTCGCATCCCGAAGTCGTGCAGGAAGACCGCGTCCGCCCCGGCGCGGTCGATCTCGTAGGAGACCTCGTCGAGCACCTCGAGCCCCATGTTCTCGAGCACCGGCAGGCTCGCCGAGAGAGCCACCGGGGCGCCGAGGCGGAAGACCCGCAGGCGCAGCGTATGTGCGTCGCTTTCCACGGGCCGGTAGAGGCTCACCGCGAACGCCCGCGTCGCATCGAGGGTATCGATGAACGCCAGGTCGCGCACCGCCGCGCGCGGCGATATCGCGTCCCGGTAGGCGACGGGAAAGGCGTGGGCGTACGCGCGCAACGCCGCGGTGGCGCGCTCCTCGCCCAGCGCTTCCACGACGGCGTTCTTGAAGTCGTCCTCCCACCGGCGCATCGCCTGGGTGATCTCGGATTCGATGGCATGCACGTCGTACGCGGGCACCTCGCGCGGGGAGCTTCGCACCAGCATGTGGATGCGCGCGAGCACCGCTTCCGACAGGTGGACCGTGAATTCCGTGCTCGATCCGTCGAGGTGGCGCTTGAGGATCTCCTGGATCTTCACGCGCACGTCGGTGGTGTAGTTCTCGCGCGG
>JAANCK010414681.1_pt1 | contig 15142 bp, 20 predicted proteins | sample 7277841 | NCBI WGS metagenome assembly JAANCK01 (sample SAMN14222788, study PRJNA588281) | permafrost metagenome | isolation source: Arctic cryosol methane SIP | place: Canada:Nunavut | collected 2015-07 | reverse complement strand
CTCCCAGTCCAGGGTCTCCAGGTCGGAGAGGTAGGGCAGGCCTACATGGATGACGCTGGCAGGGGTGGTCAGGGTCACCACGCCGCCGGTCACCACGGTCTGCGGGTCGTCGAAGCCGTTGGCGACCACGTTGCCGTCGGCGAGGATCGCCACCGACTTGCCTTCCAGGTGCGGCACCGCGACCTCGTCGACCGCACGCGACCAACTGGCGGTTGCAACGCCCTGGTGGCTGACCGGGACGTTCTTGTTCGCCTGGACAGTGACGTGGGTGGCGTCGGTGTAGCCGGTCACAGTGCAGACGATCGGCACGCCGCCGATGGTCAGGACGTAGGCGTTGCCGACCTCGGCGCCGGAGAAGATGCCGGTCGATGCGGTCAGGGTCAGGAACTCATCGACCAGCCAGGTCGTCCCGCCGCTGATGGTCAGGGTGGTGGCGGTGAAGTTTCGGCCGTCGTAGGTCCCGCCGCAGTCGACGAAGAAGGCATCGACTGTCACATCGGTCACCCGGCGGGAGGCGAAGCGCTCGACGAAGCGCCGGGGCACGCCGCCGATGGTGCGCTCGACAACGACATAGAGCGCGTCCTCGTTGCCCTCCGGGACGCTCTCAACATCGAGGTAGGTGCCGTCCGTCTCGCAGACGAACCACGCCCACACGTCGTGCTCCTTGACATAGGTCATGCCCACCATTTTGCCGTCGCTGCGCACCGCCCAGATGACGCTATGGGGGTTCTCCTGGTAGGTCCAGGCGACGATGGTGTAGCCGTCGAACAGGTGCTGGGCGTAGATCGTCAGGTCGCGCCCCTCCTGGCCCTTGACCAGGTCGAGCTGAATCTCGCGGATGATCGTGCCGCGGGCCTGGAGGTAGAGCACCGTGTTGTCGATGCTGATGGGGCGCAGGTAGCCACAGCCGCGGCCGACTAGCTGGTTCGGGTTGATGGCGGTGGGGCGGATGATCCCGTCCACGTCGCCATCGAGGGTCCACACGCCGCCGCTGGTGAAGACGACCGGCTTGCTGACGGTCAGAATGTGGCGGACCTCGTTGACCTCCTCGCCGTTGAGGGCGAAGCCGATGGCGTCGTCATCCTGCAGCGGGCTGGAGGTGCTGAAGTCGTGGAAGATTCCCGAACGCGACAGCTTGATGCTCTCGGGCTGGTTGGTCGATCCGGCGAAGGCCTGCCGCTGCTGGACGTAGGCGGTCGTCTGCGGGTACTTGCCGGCGGCCTCGAACACCGTGGCCGGCGTCGACAGGTTGGTGATCCCGTTGGGGGCGTAGTTGATGTCCTTGAAGGACGTGCCGCGGGCGGTCCCGATATAGCCGTAAACCCCATTCGTTTCCTTATAGACGTTGTACTCAAGGGCGCCAGCAACGGTCGTCCAGCTGATCACGTTGGGCGATGCATCGCTCGGAATGCCGGCGCCGTCGCAGCCGGCGAAGGTGCGGGCCGCGGTCCCGCCGCTGGCGTAGGCGGTGAAGGCGGTGGAGTCGACGCCGTCCAGGGTGTAGGTGTTGGCGCCGGTATTGGTGATGGTGCAGGTCCGGTTGTTCAGCTGGGTCATGCCGAGGATGCCGGACAACAGCACCTCGTCGCCGGTGGCGTAGGGGTGCGCCACGTCGGTGATCTGGCACGGGTTGGCCTGGCTCGCTCCGGTGATCGGCGTGGTCGTTTCGTAGGCCGCCAGCGACTCCTCGAAGGTGTCGGGGAGCACCGCGGTCACCCGGTACTTGAACGTCTTGCCGCCGGCGCCGCCCCTGACGACACTGCAGGGCGACGGCCGGGCGATGCTGGGGACGAAGGTTGCGGCCAGGATGATCCACTTGGTCTGTCCGTAGCGGCGCAGCTCCTGCGGCGGGTACGACGGGTGCGCAATGGTCATCACGTCGGCGCTCTGGATGAACTGCAGGCGGCGCACGTCGGCATGCGCGAAGGGCGTGGGAATCTCGTAGATCCCGCCCGCCGGCATAGCGTACCAGGCTGCTGGATTGGTTGCCGGGTCCAGGTTGAGGCTCGCGGTCTTGGCGTAGTAGTTGACCCCGCCCGAGCTGACCAGGTCGGCCACGGCGTAGGTGGTCAGGTTCGACCAGGCGGCGAGGCCCGAGATCGTCAGTCCGGCGCCGTTCTGGATCAGGCGCAGGGTGAAGTCGCCCCATTCGAGCTGGTAGGTCTGGGTGTCGTTGTAGACGAAGCGGCGCAGGCGGGTGTTCTTCTGGGCGGTGCTGCCGACCGCCTCGCGCACCATCTTCGACCCGCTGCGGTTGGTCACCCCGCCGAAACGCTGGACCAGGAAGTTGTAGATCCGGCGCGCGCCCGTGGCGTACTTCGCCTGATCCGCTCGGCCGTAGAGGGCCGGGGAGATTTCGCCGCCGGCGAAGGAGCGCTGGGCGAGCGAGGGCATGCGCTACTCCCGGCCGCTGATGGCTTCGGCGTCGCGCGGATCGTCGTTGCCCGGCTCCGCCATGCGGTTCGACACCGCCTCATCGAGCGCGGTCTTGTATCGCTGCTGCGCCCGGGCGACGACCGCATCGGTCCGGCTCAGGGCCGGCGCAATCTCGACCGCCAGGCGGGCGACCAGCAGCATCGCCACGTCGATCGGCAGCAGGGCGGGATCGTCGATGCGGACGAAGTACTCGAGCGTCGCCGGGTTGCTGTTGCAGTAGAGCAGTCCGCCGCCGCTGTCGCTGGCGATGGTGAAGGGAACGTCCTTCCCGATCGACTTGGCGGTGAGGTAGTCCGACGGCAGCCGGTAGGCGTAGGACCAGGAGTCGGTGGGGTCGGTGGCGACCAGGCCAAGCACGGCGGTCCGGGTCGAGAAGGGCCATTCGTGTACCGACAGCACTTCGTCGCGGCACGCCTCAAAGGCCAGGCTGCAGGCCCTGGCCTCGTCGCTGGCCTCGTCGAGGTCGTCGATGCCCTGGAGGATGCCAATGCGCGCCAGGGCCAGGTTGCTGATCTGGACGGCGGACAGAGGCATGGCGGAGGCTCCGGGGTTGGGCTGGGCCCTGGATCAGTAGAGGGCGACGATGTTCGTCGCGGCGGTGCCGGTGGCGCGCACGCGGGTCACAGACAGCTTATGGATGCCGGCCGGAAGCGTCAGCTGCACAGCGGTCTCGCCGTGCAGGAAGTCGACGGTGATGGTCCCGCCGACGCCGATGGCCAGCGCGCGGGTGGCCAGCGGCAGGCCAGTGAGCTGCGCCAGGTCGGCGCCGTCGGCGGGCGTGACGACCTGGCCGGCCGCATACGGTCCGGCCACCAGCTCGGGATAGCGGATTTCCGCCACGGCTTAGCCCTTCTTCTGGCCGGGCTGGCCGGCGACCTGCTTGGCCAGCGCACCCGACATGGTGCCGGCCGCGGCGTCGGGCTTGGCCTGGGCGGCGGCGAACAGCTGCGCGCGCACGTCCTCGGGCAGGGCCTTGAGGGCGTCGAGGAGGCCGGCCGCGTCGAGCGGCTTGGGTGCGACCTCGGCGGCATCGCCGGCAGCTGCCGCATCGGCGAGCGCCTTGGCCGCGGCGCGACGATCAGCGCCGAGCTTGCGCAGGCGGGCCTGCGCCTTGGTGGCAGTCTCGTCGAGGGGCTCCCAGCGCGAGGAGACGGTGTCGAGGTCGACATCGTCGGGCAGTTCGAGAACGACTGGCTGCGAGGGCTCGGCCTTGATCAGCTGCGGAACCTGGCGGATGACCCCGGGCGGGTCATTCTGCAGGTGCATCGGCATGTTGACGTAGGCGTTGCTCTTGATCAGGAACTTCATGGGCGAGGTCTTCCGGGTGGTGGGTGGCGACTAGCGACGCTGAACCCCTGGCGCCACCACAGCGCCAGGGGAACAGCAACCTGCCACGGAGGGCAGGAGGGATCAGGGCGTCTGCCGGGCCTCGTCGTCCTTGGTGACGTTGAGGGTGACGGTGAACGACGGGGTGGTGCCGCCGATGGTGTATTCCAGGCGCAGGTAGCGCTTGCGCGCCACGTTCGCCACGCCGATGCGGTACAGGCCGACGGCGTTGATGTTGTCGCCGATCCACCCGAGGGTGACCTTGTTGGTCGAGAAGCCGGAATCGTCGGCCCCCACCAGCTTGACGGTCATGGTCGGCGAGGTGCCCGACACGGCCGAAACGTTGAGGATGAAGGCGAGCTTCTGGAGGTTGCCGGCACCGACGTTGATGACCCCGAGGAGGTCAATGTAGTCGGTCGAGTTGCCGGTGGCGGTGACCACCTGGGCGTTGCTCACCGCGAGCGCGTTGTCGATCATCATGGCTGTGGTTCTTTCGTTGGCTTTGGGGGCGGTCTTAGGAGACCACGGCCTCGGTGATGGTGAGTGCGTCGGTGACGCGGATGGGGACGCCGAGGAAGGTCTGGATCAGCGGGGTGCCGATGCCGCCGGCGCCGCGGATGCCGAGGTCGTCGGCCTTGACCCAGCTCAGCATGTCGTTGCCCGAGCGGCGGGCGCACTGCTTGTTCAGCATCGAGGCAACCTGGCGGTTCATGTAGAGCCGCGGGGTGATGCCTTCGGTGTTGAAGATGGTGTGGACCGCGTCGATCAGCGAGGAGACGATGTCCGCGCCGGCCGAGAGGTCGGCCTTCCACGCCGAGGTGTCGAGGTTGCAGATGCGCACCAGGTAGCGGAAGTCCTTGACGCGGATGCCGAACTTCCAGGTGTACTCGGTCACCCAGGCGGTGAACTCGTTGTTGCTGGCGTCGCGGGTCAGCTGCTTGCCGAGGTCTTCGCTGTCGAAGCCGCCGGCGGTGTGACCGCGCGGGAAGATGCCCGACACGGTGTCCTCGCCCCAGCCGACGAGCCAGATGCTCGCCTGGTCGGCGCCGGAGGCGGTCGCGTCCGCCTTGATGATCTGGCCCGAGGCGGCGTTGCCGGCGGTCACGGACAGGCGCGGGGAGAAGCCGTGGAACTTCTCGGGCGCGCTGGTGGTCGAGTTGTAGAAGATGCCCTGCGCGATCTCGATGTTGAAGCCCTGGAGGAAGGCGTTGTCCTCCGACGCGCGGAACGCCATCTGGTTCTGGTTCAGCTTGGCCAGGTCACAGTCGACCTTGCTCAGGCCCTTGAGCATCGCGCAGGCCTCGGTGACCTGCTCGGTGGTGCTCTTGGTCGGCGCCACGCCCTGGTTGAACTTCCGGTAGGTCGGCGAGGGGAGCGCGGTGCGCGAGGTGAAGATGTCGCCCGTGGCCTGGTTGGCCTCGTAGACGGGGATGTCGTTCAAGATCGGGTTGCGCTTCTGGAGCGCCTCGACGACCTTGGCGATGCTGCCGTCCGGGTTCATCCGGCTGACGACATCAGCGATGGTGGGAAGGGTGTTGCCGATCGCGGCCATGGTTGACTCCGGGGCCCGTGGGCCCGCTCAGTTGGTTGATGGGTACGTCAGGTGCCGTTGGCAGACGCCATTTTCGGGTAGCGCTCGGTGAGGTGGTCCTGCTCGGACTTCCCTCCCGTGCCCTGTCCGGTGGCGACGCTGTCCTCGCCCATCGCCTTCCCGACCTTCACGAAGATGCGGGCGAACTCCGGGTTGGAGTTGAGGCCCGTGTCGCGCAGGTACTGGATCGCCTCGGGAGAGGCGAAGCGTTCGAGCGCGCGACGGCCGAGGTCCAGGTTCGCCTGGAGCTTCTCGCCGCCGATCTCCTTGTCGGCCCGCAGCGCGTCGTCCCAGGTCTTGACCTGGGCTTCGTGCGCCTGGACCTGCTGCGCCTTGACCTGCTCGAGGAAGGCGGAGGCCTTCTGGTCGATGAAGTTGGCGACCGACTGCGCATGCTCCTGGCTGATGCCTGCCTTGTGGGCGAGGGCGGCCAGCTCGGAGGCGATGGCGTTATCGATCGTGGCCTTCTCTGGCAGCTTCAGCTCGTAGGGCTTGGGCTGCTCCGCCGGGGTCTCCGTGGGCTTGACCGCGGCCGGCTGTTCGCCGGTCTTGATCGGAGCCACGGCGGCCGGTGGGGTCGCGGTCGCGTTCGGGTTGGTGGTGGACGGGGTGGCAGCTGCCGGCGCGGGCGACGTGCCCGTGTTCGGCGTGGTGCTGGCTGCCGCCTGTTGTACCGGAGCCGCCGAGGCGGGAGCCGGAGTTGACGCTGGTGCATCAGGCATGCCGCACGGTAGGCGGACGCGCTACGGCTCGGAAGGTACGCGGATCCGCACCCCCGCCCGGCGATCACTTCGGCGGGTTGGATTCCTCGACCATCACCAGCCAGGCGTCGCGGTGGTTGGCCTTGAGGTCCATCAGCACTTCGATGCCGAGACTGCGGCGACCCTCGGCATGGGTCATGGTCGAGCCGTTCGAGTTGAACACCGGCAGCTCGACGCCGGACGATGCCAGCAGGCGCGCGATGACGCGGCGACCCTGGCGCGTGCTCATCACCCAGGCCATGTCCGTGACGACCTGCTTGCGCTTGTCGAGCTGCTGCTCGGCGCGGTTGGCGGCGTCGATCTCCTCCTGTTCGAGGTCGGTCTCGCTCACGCCGCCCCCGATACGCCGCGCATCAGGTCGGTGAGGGCGTTCTGCCCGCCGGTATCGGTCTGGCTCATCACCTGGGCGCCCTGCACCGCGGTGGCGGCGTCCTGCACCTGCGCCTGCTTGGCAGCGGCAGCGGCGCGCGACTGGCGCAGCTTGTCGCGGTCCTGCTTCGAGCGGGTCAGCCGCGGCGGCAGGCCGATGCCGTCGGCGTACTCCTGCCAGGCCTGGTCCGCGTCGAAGTTGTCGAGCGCCTCGGGGAAGGCGCCGGCCATGCTGCCGAGGAACTGGAGGGCGCGGTCGATCTGGCCGAGCTTCACCATGCGCTGCACCTGGTGCAGGGCGCTGACGTATTCGACCTTGATGGCCTTGGTCGAGCCGATGCGCTTCTGGTACTCGATCAGCTCCTGCGGCGGCGGCGGGATCCGGCCCTGGCGGTCGGCGATGGCGAACACGCGCTCGATGAACGGGCCGAGGGCCTCGTCGTTGAGGCGCTCCAGCGGCTCGCCCAGCGCCAGGATCTTCTCCTCCTGGCGGGCCTTGATCTCCTCGGCGGTGATCTGGCGTCGGTCGCTGTTCATCAGCATGAGGAACAGGTCGACGTACATCGTCGACTGGATGTCCTCCTTCAGCTCCCGGCACTTGGCGGCGCTGTTGGCGGTCTGGAATGCCTGGGCGTCGTAGACGCTGCCGATCTTCTCGGGGCTGCTGCTGAAAATCGGCTTGCCCGGCGTGGGGTCGATGCCGCGCTGCTCCATGTCGAGCGGCGCTTTCAGCGGCGGGTTGAGCTGCTTCTCGAAGGCCTGGGCGAGGCGCTTCTCGTAGACCATGAGGGAGCGCGCATCGGGCAGCGCGAGCATTCCTGGGCTGGTTCCATACACGTCCTCGCCGACGGTCTCCCACCGCGGGGCGATGATGGGGAACTCGTCGTACCCGCTCTCGCTCAGGTAGTGGCCTGCCGGTGCGGTCTGGAGGTAGTAGGCCGAGCGGTAGCGCTTGAACCGCGACTGTAGGCGCTCCGCGTCGAAGTCGGGATTCGGCCCGCAAATGTGGATGACGCTGTCGAACCACTGCTCCTTGCCGGTGCCGTTGTAGGCGGTCATCACCTCGACCGGGCAGCGGTCCTTGCCGAAGCGCTCGACGATCTGGCGCGCGGTCATGCTGAACTTACGGACGCAGAGGTCGACGGCGAGGCGCGCGTTGTTGGCGAGGTAGTAGGACCCGACCGGGAACGGGTAGCAGCGGATGACATCGGACGGGTCTTCATCCACGTTCTGGGCGTGGGTGCCGAAGACGCCGAGGTCGCGGAACATCGACGGGGCGCACTTGTAGAAGTTGCTGCCGGCGATGATGTCGCGCACGATCCGGGTGGAGTCGTCCAGCCATTCCTTCACCGGCTGGAACTGCGCCAGGTCGGCGTCCTCCAGCCCCATGATGAACCACGGCCGCGCCGGGCTCGTGATGCTCGAGAACATGCCGGCCGACAGCGTGCGCGCCGAGCGGGCCGGGATGCTGTTGAGCAGCTTGGCGTTCTTCTTGCCGCCCTTGTTCCGGTCGTGGGTCGAGAAGCGCATGGAGCGCGGCAGGAAGTGGTCGCCGAGGTCGCCCCAATGGGCGTCCCAGGTCGACCGCTCCTGGACCATGCGGGCGACGAGCTGGTCGTCGCAGGCTCGACGCTGGGCTGGGGATTCCATTACAGCCCCAGCAGGGTCGAGCGTCCGCCGGTGGCGCCCAGGTTGGTCCCGCCTCCGCTCCCGCTGGCGGTCAGCAGGGTGCCGGCGCGACCGGCGAGGTCGCGGCGCCGCTTCTCGGCGGGGTCGATGACGGGCGGCGGCAGCTTGGGGGTCGTGGCGTCGACGGGCGCCGCGGACAGGCCGGCATCGACGCCGACCTTCTGGACACCGGCCATCACGTCGCCGCCGTTGTCGGCGGTGTTGGCGCCTACCGTGGTGCCGCCGACGCCGACCGGCTGGGCTACCATTGCGGCGCGGTTGATCTCCTGCCGCATGCCCGGGGTGAACGCCTGGCGATACCCGACGTTGATGGCCTTGGTGGTCTGCTTGGTGGCCTTGCTGACGGCGTCGACGGCTGAACCCATGGGGAACCTCTCAGGGCTTGGTGATGTGCGCGCGGGCCTTCGCCCAGGCGCGGCGGATCTGCGGCCAGTGGAACAGGGCGACGATGACGGCGGCGGCCACGGCGATCAGGACGACCAGCCAGAGCCAGTCGGCTAGCCACATGGCGGCCGATCCGACCACGGTGGCGAAGCTGCCGATCGAGGCGGCGAGGCCGGCCACGGTGGAGAGCGGGCCCCAGGCGAAGATGGCCCCGATGCTCAGCCAGGGGACGAAGCGCAGCAGCAGGGCGACGATGCCAGCGAGCGCGGCCCAGGCCCCCCAGTGCAGCGCCTTGGCGCCAATGCCGCGCAGGATGTCGGCCGGGCTCGGGCCGGGCGGATCAATCTGCGGCGCGACGTAGGGCGGCGGATCGGCGGCCGAGGCATTGGCCGCAGCGAGGAACGGCGCCGGGTCGGCGAGGATCTGGTCGGGCGTCCAGGTCGGCGACAATAGGTCCATGTGATCGGTTGCGGCGAGGGTTCCCGCCATGACGCCGTCGGCGATCTTGGCGCGCTGGTCGGGCGTCTTGGCCTTCTGGTAGGCCTGAGCCCCGGCGCGGGTATCGCTGATGACCTGCAGCTGCGAGCGGTCGCCACAGCCGGACAGGACCAGCGCCGCGGCCATGAGGAGCGCCAAAACGACGATCCATCCGGCGTGCCGGTCAACCCATGCCAGGAAGCGGATCATCCCCGGCCCCCGATCGTGCGCGTGCCTTCTTCGCGGCGGGTCAGGGCGTCGGTCCCCGCTGCCGCTGGGTGCGCGTCGGGAAGTGCGCCCTGGTCGAAGGTCTTGCAGCGCACGCCCTTGATCGCCTCGGTCTGGGCGTTGACGTTGGCGGCGATCTCGCGCACGGCCCTCGCCATGGCGGTGATCGTTTCGGCGACGCGGTTCTCGGTGGCGTCGGCGCGATCGGTCAGCGACGCGATCTTGGCCGCGTGTGCCTCGCTCGTCGGAACCCGCTCGTCCTCGAGCGTCCGAACCCGCTGGATGAGCGCTTTGTGATCGGCCTTCAACTCCTTGAACTCCGCGTCGCGCTTGGCCAGCTCGGTCTGGTAGCGCTTGTCCATCGCCTTCCAGAGCCAGGCGACGGCGCCGGACAGGGCCACGATCGTGCCGCAGGCTGCGGCAATGGCGGTTCCGTCGTCGATCATCACGGATTGAGCCTCCGGGCGTACACGGTTTCAATGGGCTCGTAGCCCAGGCGCCGAAGCACCGGACCGAAGTCGCGGGCGTTGGTGCGGACGTGCTGGTACACGATCTGGATGCCGGCATCGCGCAGGGCCTTGTCGGCCTCGGACATCAGCTCGTAGCCGAGCCAGCCGTTGCGGCAGTCGGGTCGCAGGTAGACCCCGTCCTGCGCGGCCTCCAGGCTCTCGCGCCGCTGGGTGCTGGTGGTGAGCCAGTACGCAGCGTAGCCGATCAGCGGCTTGCCGTCGGCGGTGCTGCGCAGGGTGAATATGACGTAGGTGCCGGCGGCCTCGGCCGCCTCGTACCGGGCGGTGTCGAGGTCGGCCTCGGTCTTGTCGTCCCAGCGCACCTCCCGCCAGTGGTCACGGGCGAGGGGTAGCAGCTCCGGCCAGAGAGATGCGATAGGCTCGCGCTGGAACGTGACGGCGCCCATCCTGCCCAGCATGCCGGCGAGCGGCAGGCTGGGCAGGGTGCGGGGCGCAGTACCGTCAGGCCTTGCCGGCTTGGGCCAGGGCGGCGAACTCGGTCAGCTCCGCCAGCAGCGCCTCGATGCGTACCTGGCGGTTGATGGGCGCTCCCTCGCCGATGTTGACGATGGCGCTGATGGCCACGGACGCGCCGGCGTAGTAGGCGCGGCGCATCTCGCGGGCCTGCACCGGCGGAGCGTCGGCCGGGATCACATTGCCCTGGAAGTTCTTCCAGGCGTCGCCGATCGCTTTGGGTTTCGGGGGTGGGATGGTCAGGTCGATCATGGGTTCCTCATGTTTCGGAGCGGAATGGGTCCCACTCGCCAGGCGCGTCATTCCGGGCGCTGATCAGGTGGAGTTGGGGTGGCTGGACGCGCTGCGCCACGGGGTAGGCGAAGGTCAGGGACAGGCCGTCGGCGCGGTCGGGACTGCTCAGCCCGCGTTTCTTCATGTCGTCCTTGCGCTCCAGGATGATCTCGTTGTGCGCGTTGTACCCGTACTCGCGGCCCTCCAGCTGCGCGCGCAGCGCCGGGTCGTCGTCGATGGCTCCGCCGGTCCTGAGCCAGATACGCATGCGGGCGTACATTTCGGCGGCCTTGTTGCCGACCAACTCGCCCTCGACGGGGATGTCGGAGACGCCGCCGTTGTTCACCCCGATGCACTGCAGGCCGAGCTGGCGACAGCGGTCGACAACGCCGCCGCCGACGCCGGTCACGTCGATGAAGACGGCGTCGGCCCGGCGCTCGCGCGCTTCCTGGACTACGCGGCCGGCGAGCAGCATGGTGTCGTCGGTGCGCAGGTAGATGGGCTTGATCGACCGCGCGTCCCGGCCGCGGCGGAAGCGCAGGCAGCTCTCGTCGCCGGCGAGCGATCTGGCCACGTCCACGCCCAGCACCAGCGGGTCGTAGATCCCGGCCGTGGCCTCGCGCGTGCACGCGGCGGCGACGATGTCGGAGGGGATGAACTGCATGGAACCTGCCCTGGGCGCTTGGCCCTTGATGCGGACGCGGGCGAGGTCGGAATCCTCACCGCCGTAGTCCTGGATGTCCTTGGCCAGCTGCTCCTTGTTCGTGCCCTCCACCGTCCGGCTGTCGATCTGCCGGGTGTGCCAGCGGTGGGCGTTCTTGCCGAAGCACTCATGGAACCGGCCGGCGTTCTTCGTGTAGTTACCGAAGGCCAGCCAGATGATCTCCGTGCCCTCGTCGGTCAGGGCGCCGGTGGTCACTTCCCAGATCTTGTCGTGAATCGCGCTGGCCTCGTCGAAGATGACAATGATGCGCTTGCCCTTGTTGTGCAGCCCGGCGAAGGCCTCGGAGTTGTGCTCGCTCCAGGGCATGGCATCGGCCCGCCAGGTCTTCTCGTGCTTGGCGTCGGTGCTGTGCAGGCTGGTGGCGACGCAGCGGAACCACGGCTCGGTGATCGACAGGCGGCGCCACTTCGACACCTCCGGCCAGGTCTTGGTGCGCAGCTGCGGCTCGGTGCCGGCGGTGACCAGGATCTTGCAGTCGTCGTGGGTGCTCAGTCCCCAGTCGATGATCTGCGACACCAGCGCCGACTTCCCAATGCCGTGGCCCGAGGCGACAGCGACCAGCAGTGGCTGGTGATACGTCGCTGGGTCGCGCAGGTGGCGGCCGATCAGGTCGAGGATGTCGGCCTGCCAGGTGCGCGGCCGCTCCTGAGCCAGCTCGGTGCCCGGCTCGCCCCAGGGGTAGGCGAAGCGGACGTAGCCGAGCGGGTCGTGAGTGTACCGGGCGACGGCTTCGATCAGCTCGGCTTCGGGGTCGGCGTCGGTCACGGGTTGCTCACCCTCACGCAATAGCGGTAGTCGGGAACCCGGTAGACGGCCAGTTGCTCCCTCATCCGTTTGCCCTCATCCTCCAGCAGGTCCATGGGCAACGCGATCTCCTGCTCCATGGCCCGCTGGGGTTGTCCCAGCCATTGGCGGACCTCGGCGCCATCGTAGCCGGGAAGGCTCAGGCTGAACCATGGGCGCGACGGCGAGGACACCCCCGGCGCCAGTGCCTTGGACAGCCTGGCGATCATCCGCCCCAGGTGACGGCTGGGCGCCTTGACCCCGCGCGATCGGTAGCGCTCGCCGCGGTGCTTCGCCGGCCATGGACGCCGGCGCATGCGGAACGTCGGCGTCGTGCTCGTGCAGGAGTCGCTGTCGATCTTCACCGCCGCCCCTTCCCATGCTTCACCGGCACCATCGCCAGCGGCTTCCGCCCAGCATTGAGCCGGCAGTGATGCACCATGGCGTTGTGCCGGTCGAGCTGCGCCACGCGCAGGATGGCTCGCACCTCCGTCGGCTTGTACTGGCCGAGGAGGCGGGCGCGGTGGAGGGTGAGCTGGGTGGGACTCACGGTGCGAACTCCATGTTCATGCGGAGGAACCGCTTGGACGGCGTCTCGTTGAAGACCTTGGTCCACTTGGCGCGCGGGCGCAGGCTGTTGGATTCCTCCAGCCAGCAGCGGACCAGCTTCTTGCGCGCCGGCGGCTCGGTGGTCAGCGCAGTGGTGCGGGCGCGCTTCACGACAGCGCCTTCTTGAGCCGATCCACGATCCATCCCGGGACAGGGCAGGCGGCGGCCATGACCCCATCGACGGCGATGCGCAGCTTGATCCATCGGGCATGCAACTCGTCGAGCTGCTGCGTCAGGTGGTGGCGGTCGTAGAACACGCGCTCGCGGTGCATCTGCCGCGCCTCGTCGCGCTCGGTCATGAGCTTGGTGCGCTCCTCGGTCAGGCGGCGGACTTCCTCGCGTGCGGCGTGGAGCTTCGACTCGGTGTCGTTGTGCTGGCGGATCTCGTCGACGGCGAAGGTCGACGCATTGGCCAGGCGCGCCTCGGCCGAGCGGCACCGCTTGGCCAGGTCCTCGACATCCTCGACCACGCCGCGGATGGGTCCGCGGATCGAGCCGACCGCAGCGGCGTGCATGCGAGCAACCAGCCCGCAGGCGTTGCCGTGATCGGCCTTCGCCCGCGCCAGCTCGTCCTCCAGTTCGGCGATCCGGTCGAGGTTCGCCTTGTGGCCTTCGATGATGGCGCGCGCCTCGGCCCGGGCCGCCTCGCTGTTGGCCGCGATCTCGACCTGGCCGCTGGGCAGACTGGCGGTGGTGATGAACCTGGTGGCCTTGGCCGTAGTCATCGCCTCGCGGAAGCACTCGTGGTGCATGACTCCACCGCCGACGATGACGAAGGCTCTGCCCTCGACGACACTGTCGCAGCGCTGGCACCTCCGCGGCGGCTTGGCCACAGCCGTCATCCCCGACAGGATGCCGCGCAGGCAGCTGTCTGCCCCGCTGACAACGCCGACCTCGTGCCGCAGCCGTTGCTCGGCGTCGCTGGGCTCGGGCCCGGTCGGCTCGAGGTGGACCTTGCAGCCGTGGATGGTGATGTTGGTGGCGTGGATCGTCACGGGTAGGTCCTCAGGTGGGGATGGCGGTCGATGGCGTCGACGCGGGGCTTCTTGACCAAGTGGTTGCAGGTCACAGCGACGGCGAAGTAGGCGCGCCAGGTCAGCGCGCAGTGGCTGACGGCGCAGGCGCCCAGGCCGGTGCGGCGGGCCAGCTCGGCGGGCGACATGGGCCGGCCGGCGTCTTCGAGCGCGCACAGCAGGCGGTCCCGGATCTGGATGGCGCGGTCCCTGGCGATGTCGCGGCGGGTTCCGTGGTCACATATGGACGGACTCGAAATCATTGGCGGCGGCTCCTGGGGGTGGTGTGGGATTGCGCCGGCTGGCATGGGATTGCGCCGGGTTGGATCTCCCCGGCCGTCGTCCGGTGTTCCGGGTCGAGCGCGAGTCGAGCGAGGAGCACCTGCCGCTGCAGGTCCCCAAGCGCAGCCAGCGCGGCTTCGAGGTGTTTGGCCCGGCGGTGCGGGCTGCCGCGGTCCTGCTCTGCGCACGCGAGGGCGGCGCCGGCGGTGAGCTGCGGTGCGCTCCAGGTCTCGATCGTCATGCGGCAGGCCCTTCCTGGGCCAGGGCGAGCATGTCGGAGCACCAGACCTTGCGCTCCTCGCGGGTGAGCGCTGCCCATGCCTCGCGCGCCTGGCGCAGTCCGCTGGGCTCCCGGATGCTCTGCCGGGTGTGGCGCCTCCAGGCGAGGATCGCAGCCAGGGTGCCGATCTGGAGCCCGTCGAGGTCTCGGGGCCACTCGGTGCGCTCGGTGTTGGCGCCGTAGGCGGCCAGCAGGGCCGTCGGGTCCTCGGCCAGGATCGCAGCGCGCACGCGGTCGAGGTTCACCCCGTTGATGGGCTTCCTGAGCGCCGCCGCTGCCGCCGCCGGGTCGACCGGGGGAGGGGCAGCGTGGTCAGGCTCGACATCCGCCGGCGACGGCGGCGGATACTGTCCCTGTCCCTGTCCCTGTCCCTGTCCCTGTCCCTGTCCCTGTCCCTGTCCCTTGGATGCTGTTACATTGTCTGTGACAGACTCTGTTACAGAGGTTGTCGCATGGTGTGTGGAACCAACTCCGCGCGCTCTGTCACTGGCGGCGCGTGCTGCTTCGCGTGCTGCTCTGGCAGCCTCGGTGCGGGCGCGCTGGGCGATGCGCGCGGTCCACGCCTCGCGCGCCTTCTCGGCCACAACAGCGTGGTACAGGCGGCCGTCGTTGGCCTTGCTCCATCCACTTAGGGCGATGTCCCGAACCTTCTTCCAGCGCGCTCCGGCGCGGCTGTAGTCGGCCAGGATGCGATCATCGTCCGGCAGGCTGGCGGCCGGGACCTGGCTCCAGCTCTTGCACCAGAGAGCGACCGCGGCCTTGAACTCGTCGCCGGTCGCGGTGACGAACAGGTCGGAGTCGAGGAGGCGCTGCACATCCAGGGGCATGAACAGCATGCCGCGGAGGTCGCAGTCGGCGGGGACGGGCGGGGCCGGGAGGGCAGCGTCGGGCACGGTCATGCCTCCCGACGCGAGCGGTTGCGGGCGGCCTCGGG
>JAANCK010123482.1_pt1 | contig 15160 bp, 13 predicted proteins | sample 7277841 | NCBI WGS metagenome assembly JAANCK01 (sample SAMN14222788, study PRJNA588281) | permafrost metagenome | isolation source: Arctic cryosol methane SIP | place: Canada:Nunavut | collected 2015-07 | reverse complement strand
GCGCGACGCGCTGGTGAAGATCGAGTCCGAGCAGCTGCGCAACTCGCTCCTCGCGGCACTCTCCCACGACCTGCGGACTCCGCTCGCCGCCCTCCTGGGCCTCGCCGAATCCCTCTCGCTCACCCGTCCGCCGCTGTCCGAAAGCCAGGCGGTCATCGCCCACTCCATCGGCGGCCAGGCGCGGCGCCTCATCGCCCTGGTGAACAACCTCCTCGACATGGCGCGCATCCAGAGCGGCGAGGTGCGGCTCAACCGGCAATGGCACCTGCTCGAGGAGATCGTGGGCAGCGCGCGGGGAGGCCTCGAGGCGGCGCTCGCGTCCCACCCGGTGAGGGTGGACCTGCCCGCGGACCTGCCGCTGGTCGAGATGGATGCCGCGCTCATCGAGCGCGTGCTCGCGAACCTGCTGGAGAACGCCGCCAAGTTCACCCCGCCCGGCACGGCGATCGAGATCGGCGCGCGGGCGATCGACGGCAAGCTCGAGGTGAGCGTGACCGACGAGGGGCCGGGCATCCCCGCGGGGCAGGAAGAAGCGATCTTCGAGAAGTTCGTGCGCGGCGAGTCGGAATCCGCCACGCCCGGCGTGGGCTTGGGGCTCGCCATCTGCCGTGCGATCGTCGAGGCCCACGGCGGAACGATCCGCGCGGACAAGTCACGGGTGCGCGGTGCGCGCTTCACGTTCACCTTGCCGCTGGGTGAACCGCCGACGGCGCCGGAGGCGGACTGACGTGCCGGCGCCGGTGGCCCTCCTGGTGGAGGACGAAGCGGAGATCCGCCGCTTCGTGCGCACGGCGCTTGAAGCCGAGGGCTGGGTGGTGCACGAGTCGCCCACGATGCGGGAAGGCCTCGTGGACGCGGGCACGATGAAGCCCGACCTCGTGGTGCTCGACCTGGGATTGCCCGACGGCGACGGTCGGGATTTCATCCGCGGCGTGCGGCAATGGTCCGGCGTGCCGATCATCGTGCTCTCGGCGCGGGTCGAGGAGACCGACAAGGTCCAGGCCCTCGACGCCGGCGCGGACGACTACCTCACCAAGCCCTTCGGCGTGGGGGAACTGCTGGCCCGCGCGCGCGCGGCGCTGCGAAGGCGCAATGCCCCGCCAGGCGGCCCCCAGGGGCCGTTCCGCTTCGGGGATGTCGAGGTCGACCTCGCGGCGCGGACCGTGAAGCGCCACGGAGAACCGGTGCACCTCACCCCCGTCGAATACCGCCTGCTGCAGCTGCTCATCGCCAACGCGGGACGGGTGCTCACCCACCGCTTCATCCTGCGGGAGGTGTGGGGGCCGTCACACGTGGAGCACCACCATTACGTGCGCATCTACATGGGAAACCTGCGCCAGAAGCTCGAGGCCGACCCGGCCAATCCCCGCCATCTGCTCACGGAGACGGCGGTCGGCTACCGGCTGATGGCCTGAGGGCTCTCCTGCCTCTAAAATAGGGGGCAAACCACGGCGGAGCGAAGCCCGAATGTCCACGATCGAAAAGGAAACCCTCGGCTTCCAGGCCGAAGTGAAGCAGCTCCTCGAGCTGATGATCCACTCCTTGTACGGCAACAAGGAGATCTTCCTGCGCGAGCTGGTCTCGAATGCGTCCGACGCGGCCGACAAGCTGCGCTTCGAGGCGATCTCGAACAACGGGCTCTACGAGTCCGATCCGGACCTGCGGATCCGGGTTTCCTTCGACAAGGCGGCGCGCACGATCACCATTTCCGACAACGGCATCGGCATGTCCCGGGACGAGGTGATCGCGAACATCGGCACCATCGCCCGCTCCGGCACCCGCGAGTTCTTCCAGTCGCTCACCGGCGACCAGGCCAGGGACGCGCACCTCATCGGACAGTTCGGGGTGGGCTTCTACTCCTCCTTCATCGTGGCCGACCGGGTGACGCTCGTCACGCGCCGGGCGGGCCTGCCCGCGCTCGAGGCCGTGCGCTGGGAATGCGACATGGCGCAGGGCACGGGCGCCTACGACATCGAGAGCGTGGAAAAGGCCGGCCGCGGCACCGACGTGATCCTGCACCTGCGGGAAGGCGAGGACGAGCTGCTGGACGACGTGCGCCTGAAGGGCATGATCCGCAAGTACTCCGACCACATCGCCATTCCCATCGTGATGAAGAAGCGCGAATGGGACGCCGCGAGCAAGGAGTACCGCACGACCGGCGAGGACGAGACCGTCAACCAGGCGAGCGCCCTGTGGACGCGCCCCAAGGCCGAGATCACCGACGAGCAGTACATCGAGTTCTACAAGCACGTGGGGCACGACTACGAGCCGCCGCTCGCCTGGACCCACAACCGCGTGGAGGGGCGGCAGGAATACACGCAGCTCCTCTACATCCCGTCCCACGCGCCATTCGACTTGTGGGACCGCGACCATCGCCATGGTCTCAAGCTCTACGTCCGGCGCGTGTTCATCATGGACGACGCCGAGCGGCTCCTGCCCTCGTACCTGCGCTTCGTGCGCGGCGTCGTGGATTCCAACGACCTGCCGCTCAACGTCTCGCGGGAAATCCTGCAGCAGGGCAAGGACGTCGATGCCATCCGGTCCGGCTGCACCAAGCGCGTGCTGGGCGTGCTGGACGAGCTCGCGGAAAAGGAACCGGACAAGTACGCGACCTTCTGGAAGGAATTCGGCCGGGTGCTGAAGGAAGGCGTCGCGGAAGACCCGGCCAATCGCGATCGCATCGCGCGGCTGCTGCGCTTCTCTTCCACCCTCGACGACGCCGAAGCCCAGGGCGTATCCCTGGCCGACTACGTGGGGCGGATGAAGGAGGGCCAGGACCGGATCTATTACGTGACCGCGGACACCTTCCGCGCCGCGCGCAGCAGCCCCCACCTGGAGATCTTCCGCCAGCGCGGCGTCGAGGTGCTGCTCCTGCACGAGCGCATCGACGAATGGCTGGTGGCGAATTTCACCGAATTCGAGGGCAAGCCGCTCGCTTCCGTCGCGCGCGGCGAGCTCGACCTCGGGAAGATCCGGACCGAGGAGGAGAAGCAGCGCGAGGAGGAACGGGCCGGCGAGCATCGCGGCCTGGTCGAGAAGCTGAAGGCCGTCCTCGGCGACAAGGTGAAGGACGTGCGCGTGAGCACCCGCCTCACGCAATCGCCTTCCTGCCTGGTGGCGGACGAGCAGGACATGGGGGGCAATCTCGCGCGCATCCTGAAGGCGGCGGGCCAGGACGTGCCTTCGTTCAAGCCGATCCTCGAAGTGAATCCGGCGCATCCCATCATCGGCCGGTTGAAGCCCGAGGACGAGCGCTTCGCCGACTGGGCGAGCCTGCTCTTCGACCAGGCGCTGCTCGCCGAAGGCGGCCAGCTCGAGGATCCCGCCGAATACGTGAAGCGCAGCAACGAGCTCATGCTGTCGCTCGCGTCGCGCCAGGCGCCCGCTCCGTGACGCCGCGCGCAACGAGAATCGTTCCGTGGGGCCCCTGGGGTCGCGATCCGCTTGACCTTTCTCAAGTCGGTTTCCGCCGACCGGTGGGAAGATTTCCCGATGGATCGCGCAAGCACCGTGATCGCAGGCGATGCCAGGATCTTGTCCCGGCAGTCCGCGACGTTGGTGCAGGCCGTGGCAAGGAAGACCAGCCGTTCCGTGGACGAGGTACAGCGGGTGTACGCATTGGAATTCGAGAGGCTGGAACGCCACGCCAGCGTGAAGATCTACCTGCCCCTGCTGGCGGCCCGTCGGGCCCTCGATATCCTTTCCGGCGATTGATCGCGGGGCGATGCAAGTAGGAGACGAGGCGGAGCCGGCGCGCGAGGAAATCGATCGGCTTCCCGGCCCCACCTTGCTCGAGTTCGGCACACCGTGGTGCGGACATTGCAGGGCGGCACAGCCCATGATCGCTTCGGCACTCGCGGGACATCCGGGCGTGCGCCACATCAGGATCGCCGACGGCCGCGGCCGTGCCCTCGGTCGCTCATTCCGCGTGAAGCTCTGGCCCACGCTCGTCTTCCTCGCCGATGGCCACGAAGTGGCGCGGCTCGTGCGCCCGGGCGACGGCGAGGCGATCCGGGAAGCGCTCGCGAAGATGGGAGATGGAAAATGAGCAAGCCCACCGCGGTGGTCGTGGGCGTGGGCGCCGAGCGCGGGCTGGGTGCCGCGTTGTGTCGCCGCTTCGCCTCCGAGGGCTACCACGTGATCGCGAGCGGCCGCACCGCGGCGAGGATCGACGGGGTGGCGCGCTCGATCCAGGCGTTGGGTGGAAGCGCGGAGGGAATTGCGTGCGACGCGACGCGGGAGGCCGACGTCGCCGCGCTCTTCGACCGCGCGATGGCGGAAAGCGGCGATCGCGCTCCCGCGGACCTGATCGTATTCAACGCGGGCAACAATCAGCGCATCGACTTCCGCGAGCTCTCGTCCGAGGCGTTCGAGGATTTCTGGCGCGTGGGATGTTTCGCGGGATTCCTGGTGGGTCGCGAGGCGGCGCGCCGCCTCGTGCCCCTGGGGCGCGGCACGGTGCTCTTCACCGGGGCGTCGGCGAGCCTGCGCGCGAAACCCGGCTTCGCCCACTTCGCGGTGGCAAAGGCGGGGCTGCGGATGGTCGCCCAGGGCATGGCGCGGGAATACGGGCCCCTGGGCATCCACGTCGCCCACGTGGTGATCGACGGCGGCATCGACGGCGAGCGCCTTCGCAGCCGCTGGCCCGACATGGCGAGGCAGCGCGGCGAAGGCGGGCTCCTCGACATCGACGCCATCGCGGAAGCGTACTGGCAGATCCACCGCCAGCCCCGCTCCGCATGGACCCACGAGATGGACCTGCGGCCCTTCAAGGAGCCGTTCTGATCCGGCGCTGGTGGCGGCGATCGCTACGGCGTGATCGAACGCATCAACGTCTCGGGCACGAACACCCGGCCGGCCTTGATCACCCGGTGGATCCGGCTCACGTTCGCCACGTCGGCGAGCGGATCGGCGTCGAGGATCACGAGGTCGGCGAGCTTGCCCGCCTCCACCGTGCCTATCTCGCGCGACATGCCCATTGCTTGCGCGCCACCCACGGTCGCCGAGCGCAGCACTTGCAGCGGCGTGAGGCCCGCCTGCGTCATCCATTCCATCTCGCGGAATATCGACGGCCCATGCAGCGTGCCGATGTTGCCGGCGTCGGTCCCCATCGCCACGGGTATCCCCGCGTCCCACACCGTGCGCAGGTTCTTCAGCGACACCTCCGACGGCTTGACCGCGGGAGGCTTGGCCATGAGCCGGGCCACGCGCTCCGGGATCATTTCCTTCGGGATGCGATCGAGGTCGTGCATGGCGGCGAGGATCTGCGGATCGGCGCGCTCGCGCTCGGCTTGCGTGGGCTTCCAGGTGTTGGACAGCGCGAGGCGATAGCCGGCGGTCACGAAGAGCGTGGGGCAATAGAGCGCCTTGTTGCGCTTGGCGAGCGCCAGGAATTCCGCATCCACGGGCTCGTCTTCGACGGAGTGCACGAGGAAGTCCGCGCCGGCCCGGAGCGCCGACTTGGCCACGAGGAGCTCGGTTGCGTGCACGGCGAGCCGGACGCCCGCCTTGTGCGCTTCGTCCGCCGTGGCGCGCACGATGGCTTCCTGCGCGGCGAGGTCGTCGCCCGGCTGGTGGATGTACCAGACCTTGATGAGGTCGGGCTTGCGCGCGAGCTCCCGGCGCACGAGCGCCCTCGCCTCGTCGGGTGAGGAAATCCTGATGATGGGCGGGTCGCCGAGGTCGAGCTTCACCCGGTCGATCATGGAAATGAGCGGGCCCGCGACGTGCACGCGCGGCGCCGCGGCGCTTTTCGCGGCGGCATCGCGCACCTCGAAATTCCAGAATGGGCCGCCCACGTCCACCACGCTGGTCACGCCGCTCGCGAGCCACACCTTGAACGTGGCCGCGAGCCGCGCCTTGTTGCGCGCGACTTCCTTCCCATAGGGCATCCAGCGGTTGAAGTCGGCCACGTCGGGACGCGTGTAGAGGTTCCCCGACTGGAAGAAATGGACATGGGAATCGATGAGGCCCGGGATCACCCACTTGCCCTTGCCGTCGATCACTTTTGCGTGGGCGGGCACCGGCGTGGCGCCGGCGGGACCTACCGCGCGAATGCGGCCGCCCTCGAGGATCACCGTGGTATTGGCTGCGATCGCATCGGCGCCGTCGCGATCGGGGCGCACGATGGTCGCGCCGACGATCGCGGTGATGGGCGGTTGCGCGGCGCGACAGACCGGCAGGAAGCACGCGAGGATGGCGAGACACGCCGCGGCACGCCGCTGGATTCCCATGGGCATTCGGTTCTCCCGGGCAGGTTTCTTCGTCGATGGCAGGGCGCCATCATAACCTTCACGTCACGCGGCCCACGGCCCGTTTCCCGATGCGCGTGGAAAGGGTAGCCCGACAGCTAGTACGCGTGCGTGGGAGAAGCGGAAGGCGCCGCACTGTTGCGCGACACGCTGCGATCCGCTCCGGTGCCGAATACGAAATCGCGCACGAGCGCGATCTCGCCGGACGACATGAGTGCCGGCGCGTGGCCCGCCCCGGCGATCTCCGCGAACTGCGCCCCGGGCTTCACGGCGAGCATCGTCGAGGCGACGGAAGCGGGAAAGACCTCGGAGCGCTCGCCCCGGATCAGCAGCACGGGGCAGCGCACGCGGTACCACGCGTCCCAGAAGAAGAGGCCGGGGGCGAACGGCATGGGCTGCATGACGCGTGCGATCCGCGGATCGTAGTGCAGCCGATAGCCGTCCTCGGTCCGGCGCGCGCCGTGGCGCACGAGGTGCGCCCATTGCTCCTCGGTGATCTCGCCCCAGTCGCGATGGGTCCGGCGCAGGTGTGCCTCGACCTCGGCGAGGGTGTCGAAGCGATCCGGCGCGGCGAGGTTGTGCCCGATGTGCTGCAGCGCGTCCAGGGGCACGTACGCGCCCACGTCGTTCATCACGAGGCTGCGGATCGGGCTGCCCGGCTGGGACGCGAGCAGCATGCCGAGCAGGCCGCCCATGGACGTCCCGATCCAGTCCACCTCCTTCGCGCCCACGCGCACGAGGAGCGAGCGGAAGTCGGCCAGGAACTGGCCGAAGTGATAGGCGAGGGGGGAGGCGAGCCATGCGCTGTCGCCGCGCCCGGCGACATCGGGGCAGATCACGCGCGAGCGCTGCGAGAGCTCGTGGGCGAGGAAATCGAAGTCGCGGGCATTGCCGCTGTAACCGTGGGCGCACACCACGACGCGGCCGCTGTCGCGCCTTCCCCATTCGAGCGCGTGCAAGTCGTGGAAGCCGGCGGGACCGAGGCCCCGGTACGAAACATGCCGGGGACGGGGTGCGCGCTTTCCCGTCGGTCCCGGCGCGGGGACTGCGTGCGGCTCAGCGGTGGGGCCGTGCGGTTCGAGTCAATGGATTCCGGCCCACTTGCGCAGCGCCTCCTGCGCGGGAGCGGCGGAACGCCGCCGTTCGCTCGCGTAGGCATCGCGCAATGCGTCGGCCAGTCTCGCCAGCTTGCGCGTGAAAGCGCGCGCGGCGCCGGCGAGCAGCTCGCCCATGCGTTCGGTACGTTCCGCGCGGGCCTTGGCGATGTCCGCCTCGATGACGGCGTAGTCGGGGAACGGGGACCGGGTATCCATCGCAGCAACTCCTTTGTGATCGGGACAGCGGACAGGCCTTGCGCCTCTTCGAACCCCCTTGGAGAGGCATCATGGGCGGCATGTTGCACTGCAACAAGCCATTTGTTTTGGGTCGATGGCGCAGAGAACTTGAGGCATCGGGCGCGGAACGTCCGTGCGCGACCGATGTCGCTTCATCCTGGGAATGAAAGGAGACGGCATGAAGAAGCGCAGGCTGGGCGCGGGGCTCGAAGTCCCGGCGATCGGACTCGGATGCATGGGCATGTCCGAGTTCTACGGCGCAGGGGACGAGGCGGAATCGATCGCGACGATCCACCGCGCGATCGAGCTCGGGATCACCTTCCTCGACACGGCCGACATGTACGGCGTCGGCAGGAACGAGGAGCTGGTGGGGCGGGCCATTCGCGGGCGGCGCGACCAGGTGGTCCTCGCCACGAAGTTCGGCAACATGCGCGGCGAGGACGGCAGCTTCCGCGGGGTCAACGGCAAGCCGGAATACGTACGCCAGGCCTGCGAGGCGAGCTTGCGGCGCCTTGGGGTTGAAGTGATCGACCTCTACTACCAGCACCGCGTCGATCCCGCCACGCCGATCGAGGAGACCGTGGGCGCCATGGCCGAACTCGTGCGGCAGGGAAAGGTGCGCTGGCTGGGTCTTTCGGAAGCCGCCCCCACGACCGTCCGGCGCGCGCACCGCGTGCATCCGATCGCAGCGCTGCAGACGGAATATTCCCTCTGGAGCCGCGACCCGGAAGACGAGATCCTGCCCCCGGGGCGCGAGCTTGGCATCGGTTTCGTGCCCTACAGCCCGCTCGGGCGCGGCTTCCTCACCGGGCGCATCGGGTCCCTCGACGATCTCGAGCCCGACGACTACCGCCGCACCTCCCCGCGGTTCGAGGGCGGGAATTTCGCGAAGAACCTCCAGCTCCTCGGGGAGGTGAGGGCGATCGCGGCCGACAAGGGATGCACGCCCTCCCAGCTGGCCCTCGCCTGGGTGCTCTCCCGGGGCGAGGACATCGTCCCGATCCCGGGGACCAAGCGGCGCAAATACCTGGAGGAGAACGCGGCGGCGGCCGGCCTGGTGCTCACACCGGACGACCTGGCGCGCATCGAGCGTGCGCTGCCCCCGGGAGCGGCCTCGGGCGAGCGCTACGCCCCCCAGTCGATGCGGGCCCTCGACCGGTAACGAGCCTGAAACAGTGGTTGGCCGCGGGGCCCGCCCTCGGTACAATCGGCGGGGTTAACGAGCATTAGCCGGCACATGACCCCGTCCGACCCCGTCCTGCAGTCCACGTCGCCTGTGGAGCCCTTGCGCAGCCTCGAGCGCCGCCTGCCTTCGCTCGACCGCGGCGAGCTGGGCCGGCTCCTGCAGCCGTTCGTGCACCGGCTGCAGGAGCCGTTGCCTCCGGCGGAAGTGCCGGAGGTGGTCGACGCGGCCCTGGCCCTGTGCCGGCGCCTGTACTCGAACGCGCGCTCGGGTGATGCGCTTCCGCTCGCCCGGGCCGTCCTCGTCCAATCGACGCTCGCGAGGAACCCCCGCCTCGAGCGCCGTGCCTCCACTGCCTGCGGCCTGCTCTCCGCCGACACCGCCGATCTCGTGGGCGCCATCGAGCACCATGTCCGCGCGCTTCGCCTCGCCGAGGGCGATCCGGTCGAGATGAGCGGCATCTGGAACAACATCGGCCTGGCGATGGGCATCGCGGGGAACTACGAGATGGCGGGGCGCTGCTACCAGCGCGCGCTCAACTTCCTGGAGTGCTTGCCAGCCCCCGTTTACGCGCGCTATGCGGCCTGCGTGAACCTAGCCCAAAGTCATTTTCAGATCGGCGGATTCGAAGAGGGACTGCAGTTTGCATGCCGAGCGCTGCACGAGCAAACCCCCGATTTTCGCGAGCAGGATCTGCATGTTGCTTTGCTGCTACGTCGCAACTTAGTGCGGCTCCTGGTGGCTTTGGGACGATTCGCGGAGGCGGAACCCCACGTTGCCGAAGCCCTTGCGCTCGCCGAACAGCTTCGCACGCCTCGCGCCCTCATCGCAGCGTCCACGGCACGCGCGGTGCACGAGCTGGCCATCGGCCGCACCGATGTCGCCCTCACCCGCCTCGAGCACGCGCTCTCCCGTGCGCGCGAAGTGCCGGCGGCCCTGCGAGACACGCTCGCGTGCGTGATCCGCGCCGAGGAAACGGCGGGCAACTCGGAGCGCGCGCTGCTGCGCCTGGGGGAGCTTTCGGACCACGTCTACCGGTCCGCCATCGAGCGGGCGCGCCAGCATGTCGAGATCGCGAGCCTTCCCACGCGGGCATACACCGCGCTCGATTACGACCAGGAGCAGGCACGGGCCCGCCTCGTCTCGAAGGTGGGCCCGGCGGGGCAGCCCGAGGGCTGGGACGCCCTGGAGCGCCTCGGGGTGAGCGCCGTGATGCGCATGGACAAGTCGGGATGGCACGGCAAGCGCGTGGGCGCCCTGTCCAAGGCGCTCGCGATGGCAAGCGGCGTGGATCCCCTGCAGGCCCTCGAGATTGGCCTCGCCGCCGAGCTGCACGACATCGGGATGATGTCGGTGCCCGAGGAGATCCTCGCCAAGCAGGGGCCGTTGAGCGAAGCGGAGCGCACCCTCGTGCGCCGGCACGTGGATGCGGGCGCCGAGATCCTGCGCGACGACCGGCATCCGCGCATCTTCCTCGCCCGTGAGATCGCGCGGTACCACCACACGCAGTGGGACGGGGCGGGTTATCCCGAGCGCGTGGGCGGCAAGCTCATCCCCGTGGCTGCGCGGATGTGCGCCGTCGCCGACGCCTACGACGCGATGGTGTGCGGCCTGGGCTCGGCGCGGCCGAAGACCATGGACCAGGCGCTGGGCGAGCTGCGCCGCAAGGCCGGCACGCAGTTCGATCCGGAGCTGGTCGTTCGCTTCGACGGGCTGATTCGCGAGGAAACGGAGGATCTCGGGATGGACCTGTCGTCCAATCCGGGCATGGAGAGCTTCCAGGAGCTCGTCAACGCACTGCAGGAAGACAAGGGATTCGTCTGATGAAGCCGACCACCATGGATGCCCGGAGTGAGCGCATGCTGCAGCTCCTTTCGGAAGGCGCCTCGGCGCGGATCCTCGCGAAGAAGCTGGGATACAGCGAGGGCACGATGCGGGTGTACCTGCACAACCTCTACAAGGCGATCGGCGTCGGCAACAAGACCCAGGCCGTGATCTGGCACCTGGGGCGAATGAGGACGCGGGACGTTCCCGCGGCCAGCCCGCCCCCGATGGCGCACGCTCGCGCCGACTTTTCCCTTTCCACGTTCGGCGACATGGCGCTCGCCGAGGACCTCTACACGGCGCTGGGCGCCATGGGATCCTTCCTCGGGCCCTACGGGCACCTGTGGGAAGCGGGCCTGCGCCTCAAGGGCACGCCGCTCGACGAGCGGATGGCCGCGCGCCGCGCGCAATCCCGCGACCTGTGGCGGGCGCTGCTGAAGGGCGACTTCGGCCGCGCGAAGGCGCTCCACGACGAAGGAGCCGCCGAGCGATGGCTGGCGGAAGCGCCGTCCGATGCGATGCTGCTCGACTGCATGCTGCTGATCGGGGGCTACTCGGCGGCGGCCGAAAGGCTCCTGGTCCGCCTGTCGGACAAGCGCAGGAACGGCGCGGGCATCGCTCCGCGCGAGGCCGCGCTGCTACGCGCGCTGCGCGCCGCCCTCGACGCGGGCAATGCCGCGGGTGTGGCCGAGCTCCATGGCCTCGCCGCGGAAAGCTCCCGCGCTCCGGCTACCCGGCAGCTTGCGATGGTGGCGCTTTTCTACGCGTTCAAGGTGCGCAGGGACCTGGATCGCGCGCGCGGCACGGCCAACGCCCTCTGGGCGGAAGCGGAAGCGGCGCGCCGTCAGCTCGAGGCCATGGGCGTGCGTCCCCTGGGAAGCGACGCGTCGTTGCCCCGCCTCGGGAGGAACGGCACGAAGCACGCGGTTCCCGCGCGCGAGAAGGCGGCGGTCGCCCGCTAAAGGCGCCGCCGCATCGCCCGGTAGCACGCCGGTCGTCGCTTAGCTACCCCCAGACCGGCATTCCGTCGCCGCCGCCGGCGACCCACCCCATCTCGAGATCCCGCAGCGTGCGCAGGCCCTGCTCGGCCCCGGCGGCCACGGCTTGGATCTCTTCCAATTCACGCCCGATTTCGCTCGAAAAATCGCCCGCCCGCTTGATCTGGTCCATGTGGGTTTCCTCTCCGTTGAAGGAGGCGCCCGGATGGCGCTCCAGGACGTAGTATTACATAGTGTTAATTCCGTTGGCAGCGTTAATTAACACACGGTAATTCCCGCGGGCGGGAAGGCGGGCGAAAAAAAAGCCCCGGCGGGCCGGGGCTTATGGAGGGCGGAAGGCGGTGGAGCTAGTGGACCGTCTCCGTGATCGGGCCGGCGATTCCGGCGGCGTTGCCGCCACCTCCCGAGTAGGAACCCTTGATGGGATGGGAGCCGGCGGCGAGGCCGCTGGTGGTGCACCGCGCGATGCCGTTGGACACCGGCACCGAGTAGCAGCCGCTGATCGGCGAATAGTCGTCGAGGAAGGTCACGGCGCCCGTCGATGCGTTGTTCGGGACCGTGGCGGTGAAGGTCACGCTCTGGCCGCGAGCGATCGTGTAGGCCGAGGAATCCATCCCGAACTTCGTGGTGACGGTGCCGCCGGTGATGGTCTCCGTGATCGGTCCCGCGAGTCCCGCGCCATAGGTGGCGTCGCCCGAGTACAGGCCCGTCATGGAATGGCTGCCGCCCGAAAGGGCGCTCGTCGTGCACGTGGCGCTGCCGCCGGAGACGGCCGACGCGGTGCATCCCGAGAGGGCCGATCCGTTGTCCTGGAACGTGACGGTGCCGGTCGGCGTGCCCGAATTTCCCATGAGGTTGACCGTGAAGGTCACGCTCTGGCCCGCGCTCGCCGTGTACAAGGAAGAGTCGATGGTGGTCGAGACGCTCTCGGAGCCCGAAGGCGCCGTGGGAACGGGGACCGGCTGGGCGACACCGTCACCCGGGATGGCGATTCCGGTGGTCGTCGCCCCGGAAGCGCTCGCCGCGGCGATGCCGAACGCCATCGGCGCTGCGCCGGCTTCGGCGGCGCCCACGTCGGGTGCATTGCCCAGGTAGCCGTCGTTGAAGTTGGCGATGCGCACGGCCTGGTCATAGCCCGGAGTGCTTGCGGCCAGCTGGTACATTCCGCCCGATTCGCTCTGCCAGCCGTTGCCCGCGGCGTATGCCGGAGTGGCGTTGATGCCGCCGACGATCGCCGCGCCCATGTTGCCGTTGAACATGTCGTTCCGGAACGCGTTGTCGGCGCCCACCTGGTAGACCGCGGAGTTCGGCTTCCACAGGTGGTAGATGTTGTTCATCGACACCGTGTTGTGGATCAACTGCGTGTTACCCGTGCCCCCGATGCCCGCGCCGCCGCCCAGGCCGTACTGCGAGCCGGCCTGCGTGGCCTGCAGCATCGTGTTGTGGAAGATGTAGCGGCGGCCGTTGCGGAAGTCCGGGCTCGAGCCCGACTTGAAGAACGGCTGGCGCTCGTCGGAGTCCGAGGCGCGCTTGTCGTAGAACTGGTTGCGGTTGAAGACGTTGCGGAAGATGTAGAGGGGCCCCACGGAATCGACGGTGCTGGCGATCCCCGTGGCGGTGCGGTCGAGGTAGTTGCCCCAGATGCGCACGTTCATGTCGCCGCCCTCGGCCTCGATGCCGTCGTCCCAGGTCTGGGAAATCTTGTTGCCGTAGATGTCGCTGTCCTTGTTGGGAAAGCCCGAGGTGGAGAAATTGTCCTCTCCGCCCATGCCGTCGTTGAAGTGGTTGCCGTTGGTGCTGTAGATCTCGTTCCAGCGGAATACGTGGTTGCCGCCGCAGTAGCTGAACGTGATGCCCTGGGGACCGGCGGGATGCCCGTCGGTCCAGCTGTTGGCGCTGTAGCGCGGGTCGTGGATGCGGTTGCGCTGGACCGTGACGCGCTCGAGGCTCTCGGTCCGGCACACGGCGCGCACGCCGGAGTCCATGTCGGTGCCCCACGTGCCGTCGCGGGTGCGTCCCCAGCCGCTCACGTCGTTGTCCTCGATCACAACGTCCTTCACGTCGGGCGAGATGCGGATCGCATCCTGCTGCGCGCCCTTCAGCGTGAATCCGCGCACGATCACGAACGACGCGTTCACGCTCACGTTGAACTGGGAGCGGTTGGCCGCGTCCAGCGTCGAGCCGGTGCCGTCGTACACGACGTAGCCCGTGCTCGCGCTGCCGCCCGCGGTGATATCGAGGGTGGCGCTGCCGCTCGCGACCTTGATCGTCCTGGCCACCGGGAGCTGGTTCGACCACGTGCTGAACGTGACCGCCTTGGCGACGGGCAGGCCGGGAAGGTTGAAACGCACGTCGTAGCTCGTGCCGGCGGCGAGGCTCACCAGGCTGCCGCGGCATTCGTTGGTGGCCGCGTCGAACCACAGGTCGAGGCCGCTCGTCCATTGGCCGTCGCCGGACTTGCGGAATGTCACCTGGCAACCGGTCGCTGCGTTCGCGCCCGGGTTCGACCAGTACAGGCCCACGGCTTCGTACGTGGGGACTGCTCGGATGCCGTTGGAGTCGAAGGCCTGCGCGTGCGCGGAGTGATGCGCGATCGCGAGTCCCACGAGCAGGATGGATGCGGGAACGAGGCCGTGTGCGCGGCGAATGGCATGTCTTTGCATGTTGGAATGTCTCTTGGGGGAAACGGGAAAGGAGTCCCACTAGAGCAAGCGCCATGCCACACAATTTTAGCTATGGATAATCAAATCCTTAGCTCATTTTCCCGAGCGGGGCTCCAGGGTGCATTGTAGAGCCCCGACGATGCCTTTGTAGTTCATCGCGAATCGGTCTGTAGGAGAACCCGGAAACCCACGTAGGAGCCGGCCTACGTTGTAGCCGATCGACGACAAATCGTCGAGATTCCATGACGCAACTTGTCATGTGGGGGCTTGGGCCCCCGTACCGGGGGTGAAAGTGTCACCCCAGGGCGACGGGATGCGTCAGCCGCGCGATGGTGGGCCGCAGGTCGAGCCCGCAACTTTCCCTCAGCGCCCGGGCGCTCGAGCGCAATTCCTCGAGGGATTCGCGCACCGGCTCGCCGGTGGCGGCGATGGCCACCGTGTTGCCCGCTTCCGATGGCCGCAGCACCAGCACGCGTTCCTCGAAGGCTTCGCGGATGCGCGCGACACTCGCCGTGACGCCGCGCCGGCGCGTGAGCAGGTTCACCGCCATCATCCCGCTCCGGCCCAGGCGCTCGCGGCAATTGAGGTAGAAGGGAAGGGTGTCGAGCATTCCCGGGCGGCCCTCGCCGTCGAAGCCGTCGACGACGATGAGGTCGAACGTGCGCTTCGTGCGCGCCACGTAGTCGTGGCCGTCGCCGATCTCGATCCGCAGGCGCTGCGATTCCTCCGGCAGCCGGAAGAACTGGCGCGCGGCGGCGACGACCTCGGGGACGATCTCCACCACGGTCAGGCGCGCGTCGGGCCGGTTGCGGTAGAGGAATTTCGTGACGGACGCGGCCCCGAGTCCCACCTGCAGCACGCTCGCCGGCCAATCCCGCGCCCCGCGAAGCAGCAGCGGCATCATCAG
>JAANCK010457927.1_pt1 | contig 15240 bp, 15 predicted proteins | sample 7277841 | NCBI WGS metagenome assembly JAANCK01 (sample SAMN14222788, study PRJNA588281) | permafrost metagenome | isolation source: Arctic cryosol methane SIP | place: Canada:Nunavut | collected 2015-07 | reverse complement strand
TGGTCGGCGTGGTAGTGCGTGACGATCACATGCGTCACCGGCTGGTCCGTGTGCTTGCGGATCTCCGCCAGGAGCCGCTGCGCCAGCGCCGGCGATCCCAGGGCGTCGATCACCACCACGCCGGCAGGGGTGATGACGAAGGCCGCATTGGAGATGAAGTTCTGGTTGGCGGGCGACCCCAGCGCTGACTGGCCTTCGACGTACCAGGCCGAAGGAGATACCTGGCGCGCCGTCATCTCCGGCACCGCCGGGGCCTGGGCCAGCGACTGCAACGCCAGGCCCAGGGTGACCAGGCCGGCGAAGAAGCGGATGAGCGAGCCGGCGGAACGCATGTCTGGAGCGAAAAGCGCTTTCATGAATAGTCGGGCGGGGCCGCAGCGCCGCTACTTTCCGGCACCTAACGCCCGCCCTCGGTCTCGATTGCGATCTGGGTGCAGACCGCGCGGCACAGCGTGACGACGCGGTCGTTGATGATGCGATAGTAGATCTGCACGCCTTCGCGCCGCTTGCCCAGCACGCCCGATTGGTAGAGCGTGTTCAGGTGCTGCGACATGTTGGGCTGGGTGGTCTCGATCCCCTCCAGCAACTGGCTGACGTTCTTCTCGCCATTGCACAGGCAACTGATGATCTTCAGGCGCATCGGCGCCGACATCACGCGGAAGACCTCGGCGGCGAGTTCGAATACCTCGTCCGATTCAATGGACGGGTCGGCTGACGGGACAGGGGAACGCTTGGCCATGGTTTTTATATTAATTGACGCAAATATAAGCCACAACCATAAGGCAGCGAGGCCCGCCCGGCCATAAGGCCTTACCCCAGTGCCAGGGCGTGCTCGAGGCGCCAGTTCTGGTAGCCCAACGCGACCCGGGCGCCGACGATCATCGCGGCCACCGCGACGAAGCTGGTGGCGCTGAGGGTGGAAACGCCGGAGACGCCCTGGCCGATGCTGCAACCCATCGCCGTCACGCCGCCCGCGCCCATCAACACCGCGCCAAGCAGGTGATGGGCCAGGTCATCGGTGCCGCCAAAGCCTTCCCAGCGAAAGCGCCGCGTCGCCAGGGCCACCACGGCGGAGCCGGCGATCACGCCGAACACCGAGACGATGCCCACCGTGAGCAACTTGTTGCGGTCGCTGTAGAACATCAGCCAGTCCAGCGTGTAGGCAATCGGCGAAACGAAACTCAGCGCTTCAGCCCGCCCGGAGTTGGTGGCCAGGATGGTCTGTTCCAGCGTCTGAGGATGCTCGGGCAGGTAGCCCCAGTGACCGGTGACCCACCACATTGCGACGACGGCGCCGCCGACGCCCGCTCCGGCCAGCAGGTTGTTGCGGCGCAGGAAACCGTGGCCCAGGCAGGCCCAGGCGATCAGGCCGCCGCCGATGAGCAATGCCAGCACCAGGCCGGCGGCGCCGGCCGAAACGCCGAAAGCCCGCGCGGCCCAGGCCGGGAGGCTGGCAGTGGTTTCGAAAACCAGCCCGACCCGATCGACGGTGACGTTGCGCCACACGGCCGTAATGCCCTTGAGCGTCGCGAAAGCCGAGATGCCCAGCACCAGCACCACCACCAACGCCTTGAGGTTGCCGCCTCCCACGCGCACCAGCGCCTTGCTGGCGCAGCCCGAAGCCAGCACCATGCCGACGCCGAAGATCGCGCCGCCCACCAGGGCCGACAACCAGATCCAGCGATTCGATGCGTACAGCGTCATGTCCGGGCTGATCAGGCCGGACACCGACATCAGTGCGAAGCCGACCATCGCGACGCCGGCGGCCAGCGCCCACTGACGCAGCCGGGTCCAGTCGCCCATGGTCGCCACGTCGCTGATCGCCCCCATGGTGCAAAAGCCGGTGCTCTGGACCAGCGCGCCGAAGGCCATGGCCACGAAGAACGCCGCCCAGAGAACCTGGTGCGTGAGCGATGCCAGTTGGGCCGGGGTCATGGGCCGATTCTAGGCGGCCGGGCCATCGCCGCAGCGGCGACGCCGCGGCTGTGTCAGCAATGCAAGGCCGTCAGAACTTGCGGCTCCAGGCCACCCCGATCGACGATTGCCGCATGCGGACGGTTTCGTTGCCGCCCGCGCCCGCTCCCAGCAGGCCGTTGAACAGCGAAGCGCCGGTGACGCTCTGGCGCGGCGCGATCATCAGCGCGCCGGTCAGTTCGTCGCTGGCCGACAGCGCGTGGGTGAAGCCGAACGTGTAGTGCGACGTCATGACCCCGGGGGCCAGGATGTTGAATGTCACGTCGGCGCCCTGAATCGGGTTCTGCCCGTGGTTGTAACCGGCCCGCAGCACCAGTTGGCTGTTCATCTGCCAGGCCACGCCGAGCTTGAAGACATCGATGTTGTGCCAGCCGAAGCCCGGGCCGTTGGCCGCGCCCAGCGGGGCCACGGGCAGGCTGGGATTGCCGACCGAGGGCACGCCGGCATAGTTGATGCGCTGGTAGTCGGCGGCAATCGTCCAGGCCGGCGCGAGATTGAAAGCGACGCCCACGCTGTAGTTTTGCGGGATGTCGAAACTGCCGCCGCCGGCGAACAGGCCCTTGTACGCGTCCAACTTGCCCATCTTCATCTTGGGCGACCACGAGGCGCCGACGCTCAGTGCGTCGAAGCGGCCGAAGTAACCCAGGCGCACGCCGACACCGGTCGAGGTCGACGTGCCGTTGTTGGTCACGCTGCCGGGCGACTGGGTGAACGGCGGGAAGCCGGGTGCGTTGTCGAAGGCCTGAAGGCCGGTGGCGCTGAAGCGCTGATAGCCCAGCAGCAGCGAGGCGCCCAGGGAATGTTGCGGCGCGATCTTGTAGGCCATGGTCGGCGCGACGATCAGTTGCATCAGGTCGACACCCAGGCCGCCACTGCCACACAGCATGTTGGCCGGGCCGCCGCCGCAGTTGAAGTTGCCCTGTGGGTAGCTGGTGTTCATGCCGCCGTTGCCGTAGACGGTGACGCCGAGCGAGGTCCGGTCGTTCAGCATGCGGTTGTAGCCGAACTCCGGAATCAGGAAAGCCGTCTTGCCGCTGTCCACCTTGCCGTTGAGGGTCGGGAAGCCGGCGCCGCTGCGTTCGGCATCGCGGATCGGCATGAAGACATTGGCGCCGATATCCAGGCGCGACCCGGTCCAGACCATGCTGGCCGGATTGGTGGCGCCCCCCATGCTGTCCTGCGCCAGGGCGGTGGACGTGCCACCCATGCCCAGGGCTTTCATGCCGTAGCCGTGCGGGAAGTAGCCGTCGGTGGCGAGCGCCGGCAAGGCCGCGAGGGCCGCGGCTGCCGGGATGAGCTTGATCAGGGGACGGAAGGCTCTCAAGGTTGTCTCCTCGTTGTGGTGGAAAGAATCGGACGCGTTTGAATGCGGTCTTGCGCCGCTACCAGTAAGCCTCGAGCCGGCCCGCTGCTACCCGCGACTGCCATTGGCGCAGCGGGCTCGTGCCCTTCGCGATGCACTCGCCGGTGCGGATGTCGAATGCCCAGCGATGCCTGGGACAGGTGAGGGTGCTGCCGTCCAGCGCCAGGTGCGGGATGTCGGTGGTCTGGTGCGGGCAGCGGCTGTCGTACACGCGCCAGCCCTTGGTGTCGCGGCAGGCGAACACCGCGCGGCCGTCGCGCTCCAACCGCAACACCTGCCCGGGTTTCGATCCGCGTGTGGCGGTCAGGTCGTGCCAACGGCCCTCGGCGCCGAGCACCGCCGGCTGAAAGTCCGGCAGGTCCATCGCCAGGATCAGGTCCACGGCCCAGACGATCTTGGCCAGCCCCAGCGTCGGGAACGCCATCAGCAGCGCATCCAGCACTTCCATGGCGCTGCAACCCTCGCGCAGCGCGCGGCCCAGGTACTGGCGGAAGCCCCGTTCGGTCTGGGCGTCGACCTTGGTGATCACCGAGATCAGGTTGCGGGTCTTGGGGTCCAGGTGCTTGCCGCAATCCTTCAGGAAGGCGAAATAGTGGCCCACGGCCTCGGGGCGGACCTTGACCAGGTAGTTCAGTGCGTCGCTCATGGCTCAGGCTGTCTGCATCAACACGCGCGAGGCACGATGCCCAGCGCGAAGCAGGTGACGAACAGGCCGAGCGCGAGCCGGATCGGCGTCAAGTGCGAACCTTGCGGCACGCCAGGGCATGTTGCGGTGGAACCGGACGGTCTGGCATCTCTGTGGGTCTCCATGGCCGGCTCAAGCCGGCGCGCGACATCCGGGGGCACCAGGCCCTGGATCTGTCGGCGCCATTAGGCCCAGCAGGAGCGTTGCCAGTCTATAACCGGGACGGGGGGGGCGCCATACTCCAAGTGGGGAGGGTCCGCGCAGGAGGCGCGCGCAATTTTCAACGGCTGAGAGCAGCCTTGTGCTTGCCTATTAGGGATTTGCCCTTATGTCCACGCAAGAGGAAAGGCGATTCAATGCGCTGCTTCTCACAGGTTCCGCCACCGCAGCCATGTCGGAACCTTTCCCCTGGCCGCGTTTCGAAGCGACGACGCAATTGCAACCCTCAGACGCTGCTTCGGTGGCTCCCTCGGCCATCCTCGCCCAGATCACGGCGGACCTGGCCGTGGGCAGCGATTTGAGCGAACTGCTGCAACGCTTCCTCGATCCGATCGTCACGCTCGCGAATGCGCAGGCCGGCGCGGTGCGCGTGCTGTCGCTGCAGGGCGACCGCCTCGAGCTGGTGGGCTCCACGGGACTGCCCGACAGCGTGCGCGATGCCGAGCGGCTGGTGGACAGCCATTGCGGCTGCTGCGGCGAAGCGGCCGCAAAGCGGCGCGTGATCTGGGCCTCCGATCTGAGCCGCTGCGCCTCGCGCAACTGCGGCGAATATTTCGGTGCCGGCTGCCGCCACGTGATGGCGGTGCCGCTGTTGCATCGCAACCGTGTGCTTGGCGTCTACAACCTGTTCTTCGCCGCCGACAACCGCCCCGGCCCCGAGACCGCTGCCTTGCTGCGCTCGATCGGCGACCTGCTGGGACTGGCGCTGGACAACATCCGGCTGGAAGCCGAAAACCTGCGCGCGACCGTGATGCACGAGCGTCAGGCGATGGCCGCCGAGATCCACGATGCGGTCGCGCAGAACCTGACCTTCGTCGACATGCGCCTGCCGTTGCTGCGCGATGCGATCGAAGCGCAGGATCAGCAGCGGGCCCTGAAATACCTCGACGACGTGCGCGAGACGCTGGGCGACGCCCACAGCAGCCTGCGCCAGATCGTGACCCAGTTCCGCACCCGGATGGACCCGCTCGGGCTGGCCCGGGCGCTGGGCGCGCTGGCGGCACGCTTCAGTGCGCGCACCGGCATCGAGCTGAAGCTGGCCAACGGCATGCCGGCGCTGCGCCTGTCCGAAACCGAAGAGCTGGACATCTTTCACATCGTGCAGGAGGCACTCGCCAATGTAGAAAAGCATTCGGGTGCCCGGCACGTCTGGCTCGGTGTCGAGCCGACCCTGGCGGGGGTCGTAGTGCGCATCGAAGACGACGGCGTGGGGGCCCAAACAGGTGACGCGGGGCCGCGCGATGGCGCACACTATGGCATGGACATCATGTCGGAACGTGCGCGGCGGCTGGGAGGCGATCTCACCGTGGCACCGCGCGCCGAAGGCGGCACGCAGGTCCGCCTCGCGGTGCCGATCGGCAACCGCACCGGAGGTGCAGCGTGAACGAAACCACCCAGCTCAAGATCGTCCTGGTGGACGACCATTCGCTTTGCCGCAACGGGCTCACGGACCTGTTGCAGCAGCGCGGCCACATGAAGGTCGCCGCGTCGACCGGCGACGCCGAGAAGGTGGCCGGCCTGCTCACCGAACATCAGCCCGACCTGGTGGTGCTGGACCTGAGGATGCCCGCCACCGACGGCCTCACGCTGCTGCGGCGCCTGCGCGCGGCGGGCATCGAGACACCCGCGCTGATTCTCACCATGAGCGACGCGCAGGACGACCTGGCCGCCGCCTTGCGGCTGGGGGTCAAGGGCTACCTGCTCAAGGACATGGAACCGGAGGACGTGATCGCCGCCATCGGCCGCGCGGCGCGCGGCGAACTGGTGGTGGCACCGGCGCTGACGCTCAAGCTTGCGCAGATGCTTCAGTCGGGCCGCCCCGAGCGGCAGGACCTGCTGGCCTCGTTGACCGAGCGCCAGCGCGAGATCCTCGAGCACCTGGCGCGCGGCGAAAGCAACAAGACCATCGCACGTGCCCTGGACATCAGCCACGACACGGTGAAGCTCCATGTGCGCCACATCCTTTCGAAACTGAGCCTGAGCTCGCGGGTCGAGGCCGCGGTTTTCGCCGTCGAGGCGCGCACCTCCAGCGCTCGCTGACTTCGAAAAGTCACCGAGGCGATTTTTCGAAGTGGCTGATCGGTGCGGGCCGGACCGGCAAAGCCGGCTCCAGCCCGCAAGGGGGACCGCGCTGCACGCTCCTTCGCGCGATGCGACCCGGTGGGCACCCGAGGTGCCCACCTGCAAGACGGCCCTTTGCGGCCCGTCACGGGCAGGCGCTCCATTCACCGGGGACTTGGCCCACCAGCCGCAGGAAACTCTCGAACGGGCCCATGTTGCCCATCGCTTCCATCTTCGGGCCGGCGAAATTCAGGCGGCCGAACATCATCGCGCGCATCGGGCCGTATTCGCCGGCGCCCATCTCGCGCCAACGCGGCGTGTCGGCCCACATCAGGTAGTCGGCGCCGCCTTCCAGCGCCTGCGTCATTGCGGCGCCGCCATAGATGCACTGCGCCTTGTCGTCCTTCAGCGCGATCTTCATCTCGATGCGTCCGCTGCTGGGGCAGTCGGCGCGATAGATCTGCATCGCCTTGAAGCCGCGGCCGGCGTCGTTCTTGATCCAGCCGGAGTCGACCAGCTTGCCGGTCAGTGCGGGGTCGGCGTTCCAGGCGCTGCACATCGCCTGGGCCCAAGGTGCGGACATTGCCGTCGACTGGGTCTGCGCTGGTACCTGCGCGGCGGCCAGCAGGCCGGCCAGGAGAACGGGGAGGGCGAGGGCTTTGTTCATTCAGGCTCCGGCGATGAGGAGGGACTCGGTGTAGTGCGACTGCGTGGCCGCGGGTTCGAACCACGCCAGCTGCTCGCGCAGGCGCACCACCTCGCCGACGATGGTCAGGCAAGGCGACTTCAAGCCCGCGGCGGCCACCGCCGGCGCCAGGTCCGCCAGCGTCGCCGCGACCACGCGCTGCGTCGCCAGGGTGCCCTGTTCGATTACCGCCGCCGGAAGATCCGCCGGCAAACCGTGGGCAATCAATTGCGCGCAGAGCGTGGGCAGCACGGCCAGCCCCATGTAGATCGCCAGCGTCTGGCGCGGCCGGGCCAGCGCGGCCCAGTCGAGATTGCAGGTGCCGTCCTTCAGGTGGCCGGTGACGAACAGGCAGGATTGCGCGTAGTCGCGGTGGGTCAGTGGAATGCCGGCGTAGCTCGACACCCCGCAGGCCGCCGTGATGCCGGGCACCACCTCGAACGGCACGCCATGGGCCGCCAGCACCTGCAACTCCTCACCGCCGCGGCCGAAAATGAACGGGTCGCCGCCCTTCAGGCGAACCACGCTCAGGCCCTCGCGCGCCAGCCGCACCAGCAGCGTGTTGATGTCCTCCTGCACCATGGTGTGATGGCTGCGCTCCTTGCCGACATAAATGCGCCGTGCCGCCGGGTGCACCAGCGCCAGCACGTCGGGGCCGACCAGATGGTCGTACACCACGGCCTGCGCCTGCGCCAGAAGGCGCGCGGCGCGCAGCGTCAGCAGTTCGGGATCGCCGGGTCCGGCCCCAACCAGATAGACCTTGCCGGGGCTGGCGCCGCAGGCCGCGATCATGGCGGGGACGTCTGCAAATGAGTTCATCGATGGTTCCTGGTGAAGGTCATGGTGACGGTCATGGTGAAGGCGTGCATCAGTGGCCGCAGCCGGAGCAGCCGCCGCCACCGCAGCTCTTGGCGGCGCTGGCGGCGGGCGTGGCGCAGCCCGCGCCCGACAGCGCCGCCGCGACAAAGATGAAATCGTGGCGGCCCGGCTCGATCTCGACGTAGTCCAGCACCGTACCTTCCAGCCAGCGGCGACTGGGCGCGGCGACGACGACCGTCAAGCCGCTGAAGTCCTGGACCTCGTCGTCCTCGCCCGGTTCGTCGAACCCCATGCCGTAATCGATGCCGTCGGCCGTTCCCTTGGCGGCGACGCGCAGGGCCAGGCCCAGCGCGTCGCTGCGGGCGGCCGCCGCCAGGATTTCCTGCACAGCGGGTGCGGTGATGCTGAATGTCATGGCGCTTCCTTCAATGTTCGCCCTTGGTGCGCAGCAGGCCGGCCAGCCGGTTGCCCTGCTTTTGCGGCCCGCCCACCGGAAAGAGGTCGTGCAGGTAATGGTTGCTGCCGCGGTCCGGTCCCCATGTGCGGGTGAAGTGGCGAATCATCACGCGCACCTGCGCCTGCACCCCGTGCTCCTGGTAGTGGCTGCGCAGGAAGCGGATCACTTCCCAGTGCTCCGGCGTCAGTTGCAGACCTTCCTCGCGGGCCAGGACCATCGCGAAGTCCTCCGACCAGTCCGAAAGGCTCCGCAGATAGCCCTCGCTGTCGGTGGCGATCGCCTGGCCGCCCGCCACCACGAATCTCTGCATGTCGCGCATCATCGTCTTGCACTCCCATCAGATGCTCAATGCCAGCGCTTCCGGCGCCACTGCGCCCGGATTCCGCCGGGCCTGGCGCACGAAAGCCGCGAACCGGCCGGCCCACTGCGACCCCGCACCGCTGCGCAGATGGGCATAGGAGGCCAGCAGGTTGTGCACCCGCAGCCCGTCGTGCTTGCCGTCGATGCCGTGACCGCGCTGCACGCGGTACGCGAACGCCATGCCGGGCGGCAGGTTGTCCAGGCTGGAATGGTGGAATTCGTGGCCGTGCACCGGGCCCGCGGGCTCGCCGTCCGCCGGCCCGCCCGGCCAGGGCATGGCGCCGGTCTCGCTCAGGCGCATGTAGCCGCGTCCGACCGGCCGCTCGTGCATCACGGCGTCGCCCGGGATTGCGCCGACCATGCGGGCCGTGCGGCCGCGCCAGGTGATGCTGCGCGCCAGGTACATCAGGCCGCCGCACTCGGCATAGGCGGGCAGCCCGTCCTCGATGGCCTCGCGCAGTGCGGCACGCAGCGCCACGTTGGCTTCGAGTTCGTCCATGCAGGCTTCCGGGAAGCCGCCGCCGATGAACAACCCGTCCATGTCCGGCAGCCGCTGGTCGCGCAAGGTGTCGAACGGCACCAGCGTCGCACCGGCGGCTTCGAGCGCCTGCAGATCGTCGGGGTAATAGAAGCCGAAGGCGCGATCCCGGGCGATGCCGATGCGCAGGTCGCGCTGCCGGCTGCCTGCGCCGCACGGCCCGGCGGCCGGGCCCGCACCGGCGGAAGCGGCCAGCGCGCGGACCTGCTCGAGGTCGACCTGCGCGGCCACGATCTCGCCGATGGCCGCGACCCGCTGCGATGCATCGGCGACCTCGCTGCTGCACATCAGCCCGAGATGGCGTTCGGCCAGCGCCAGCCGCGAGTCCTCGGCGATGGCGCCGAGCACCGGCACGTCGGTGTAGTGTTCGATCACGGCGCGCAGCTTGGCCTCGTGGCGCGCGCCGCCGACCCGGTTCAGGATCACGCCGCCAATTCGAATGTCGCGGTCGAACGCCTGGTAGCCCAGGATCAGCGGCGCCACACCGCGCGTCATGCCGCGCGCATCGAGCACCAGCAGTACCGGCAGTCCGAGTTGCCGCGCAAGGGCGGCGTTGCTGTTGCTGCCGTCAAGCGCGAGACCGTCGTACAGCCCCTTGTTGCCTTCGACGATGGCAATCTGCGCGTCGCCCAGCGCGGCGGTGAAGCAGCGTTGCACGCCCGCCGCATCCATCAGGTACGGGTCGAGGTTGAAGCAGGGCCGGCCGGCGGCCTGGGCCAGCCACATCGGGTCGATGTAGTCGGGTCCCTTCTTGAACGGCTGTACGCGCTGGCCCCGCGCCGCGAGCGCCGCGCACAGGCCGAGCGCGATCGTGGTCTTGCCCGAAGACTTGTGTGCGGCGGAAACCAGCAAGCGGTCCATCGTCACTCCTGCGCCGCCATGGCGTAGTCGTCTTCCGGCAGGAAATCGAGCACCCGGACGCCGGTCATGGTGAGCAGGAAGGCGGCGCCGACGCCGCCGATTCCCAGCAGCAGCTCCGGCAGCGACGGCGTGTAACGTGTCACCGCGCCGTCGGCAAAGCTGCTGGTGGCCGTGTAACCCGGGAAGATATCGAGCGGAAATGCCTGGCCCCCGATGACGAAGACGAACAGCCAGGCGAACGCGCCCAGCACCACCAGCAGCGCGGCCGCCAGGGTCCAGCGTTCGCCGCCCAGCCGGGGATGGAACAGCAGCACCAGTGGCAGGGCGCTCCCGGCCAGCACGTAGCCGCCCCAGAACAGCAGCGGATGGATTCCGCCGCCCAGCAGGATGAAGGTTTCGAACGCGCCCTGGCGCGCGAAGTACAGGTTGGTGAGGTGATACACCGCCACCATGTAGAGCGACGCCGCCACGAAAATGCCCAGCAGGCGCGCCAGCCGGCGCTGCAGCTGCGGTGAAAGGTGCCGATCTTCACGCGCATACAGCGGCGCCTGAACCAGCAGGAACACCGCCAAGCCCCACGCCAGCGACAGCACGATGAACAGGGGCGCCAACAACGCCGACTGATAGGCCTGCCGCGCGACCAGGAAGCCGAAGATCGAGCCGGTGCCGGTGGTGAGCACGAAGCGCCAGATCAGCACGGCCAGGCCGGCCGGCTTGGACCAGGCGTTGAACCGTCGCTCGAACATCGTCCAAAGATAGACGACGACGATCGCCGCCATGCCCGAGTAGAGGAACACGTTCCAGGCGAACATCGACGTGAAGTTGTAATGCGTCGCGGCGACGATCACCCGGTCGGGCCGCCCCAGGTCCAGCATCAGCACCATCAACCCGCCGGCCAGCAGCGCCAGGCACAGCAATCCCGACAACCGCGCCAGCGGCTTGTAGGGCGCCTGGCCGAACACCGACCCGACCGAGGCGACATTCAGCACGCCCGAGGCGGCGACGATCATGAAGATCGCGAACACATGCGGCAGGCCCCACACGACCTGGTTGTTCATGCCGGTGATGACGTGGCCGTGCGACTCCATCCGGTGCGCGGCGGCCACGCCGATGCCTGCCACCAGCGCACCCAGCGCGGCCAGGAGCCAGAAGTTGCGGTCTTGGTTGCGGCTGTTCATGACAGGCCCTGGTAGCGCACGCCGGGATCCAGCCTCAGGTCGGCGCGCAACTGGGTGCTCGCCACTTCACGCACCCGCCGCGAAATCTCGCTGTCGGGGTCGTTGAGGTCGCCGAACACGATGGCGCCGTGGCCCGCCTTGGTGCAGGCCTCGGCGCAGGCGGTGGTCTTGTTGCCCTGGTCGAGTCGGTGCACGCACAGCGTGCAACCCTCGACGCAGCCCTTGCCGCGCGGCACGTCCGGCTTCTGGTCGGTGACCTCCTCGTGCACGAACGAGCGCGCCTTGTAGGGGCAGGCCATGACGCAATAGCGGCAACCGATGCAGGCATGGCGATCCACCAGCACGATGCCATCGGCCCGCTTGAACGACGCGCCGGTGGGGCAGACGTCGACGCAGGGCGGCTCGGCACAGTGCTGGCACATCACCGGCACCGAGGCCGTGCGGCCGGTCTTGATCTCCTTGATCTCGACCTTGCGCAGCCATTGCGGATCGGTGGGGCGGGTGCCGCCGCCCAGGCCGTTCTCGGTGCTGCAGGCCGTCACGCAGTCGGTGCAGCCGGTTGCGCATTTCGTGGTGTCGATCAACATGCCCCAGCGCACGCCCGGATTGGCTCCGGCCTGCGGCGTGGCAGCTCGCGCAATCTCGATCAGCTGGATGCCGGGCGCGAGCATCGCGCCGGCGAGTCCGGCCGCGGCCACGCCCAGGAAGCCGCGCCGGCTCGCGCCCACGGGCGAATCCTTCAGGGAAACGCCGGGCCGCTCGTTCACCGGGTGTCCCCCAGGGCCACCGCCGCCGCCGGCCTGGAGGCGTGGCATTCGAAGCAGTCGATCTGCACCGCCGCATAGCTGTGGCAGCTGACGCAGAAATCTGTCTGGGCCGCGGCCACGCTGTGCGTCTGCCCGCTGGCGTGGCATTCGACGCAGGCCTTCAGGCTGACTTTCGCGCCGCGGATGCCGCCGTGCACCGTGTCGTCGCGCTGGTGCTTGAGCAGTTCCATGTGGGTGCGGCGCATTGTGGCAGGGTCGGCCACGCACTGGGTGCCGGGCCTGGCGGACTGGATCACGGGCAGGGGCGTGCGGCCGCTCTCGCCGCCGGCGACGGCAGCGCCGGCGAGCAGCAGCAACAGGACCGCGACCCGGGCGCGCATGGTTATTCCCCCAGCCCCATCTGGATGTAGCCGGTGGGGCACACGTCCTTGCAGATGTGGCAGCCGATGCACTTGTCGTAGTCGGTGTCGACGTAGCGGCCGGTGGTGGACTTGGTCTTGGATACCTTGAAAACGGCCGTCTGCGGGCAGTAGACGACGCAGTTGTCGCATTCGAAGCACTGGCCGCAGCTCATGCAGCGCTTGGCCTCCGCCTGGGCCTGCGCTTCGAGCAGCGGCAGCACCCGCTCCTCGAAGTTGCTCAGCGCCTCGTCCTTGGTCAGCGTCACCACCTTGCGCCGGTTCCGCGGCGTGTAGGGGAAGTGGCCCAGGAACAGTTCGGTGTGCGCTATGACATAGCGGTCCGAGCGGTTCTCGTAGTTGTGGATCGCGCCAGTGCTCAGGTCGGTGCCGCGCAGCGGCTCCTCGATGTGGCCCACTGGCAGGCCCTTCTCGACGATCTTGCGCATCAGGTCGAAGCCGTGCACGTCGATCTTGGGCCGCTTGTCCAGCGGCTCGGCATTCAGGTGCCGGTCGATGCCGTCGGCGGCGATCGCGCCGTGGCCGATCGCGGTCGTGAGCAGGTGGGGCCGCACCACGTCGCCGCCCACGAACATGCCGGGCTGGCCCTGCACCTGGTAGTTCTTGTCGGCGCTGATGCCGCCCTTGCCGTTGTTCAGGCTCTCCAGACCGGTGAAGTCGACCGCCTGGCCGATCGCCGAGACGATCAGGTCGGCCTCGATGTCTTCTTCCGTGCCCTCGATCTGCTTGATGTCGAGCCGGCCGGCCACGATCTTCGCCTCGCAGCGCGCCACCCGCAACGCGGTGGCGCGGCCGGAGGCGTCGCGAATCACGGCCACCGGTACCAGTCCGCCGCGGATCGCGATGCCTTCGCTCAGGGCCTGTTCGACCTCGTGCTTGTTGGCCTGCATCTTGTCGACGGTGAAGATGGACGTCAGGGTCACCTCCGCGCCCTGGCGTGCCGACACCGACGCCACGTCATGGGCCGCATGGCCGGCGATCACCGCTTCCGGTCGGTCGCCCTCGTGGGTGTGCTCGATATGGCCCAGCCGGCGGGCCACGGTGGCCACGTCGATCGAGGTGTCGCCGCCGCCCACCACCACCACCCGTTTGCCGACGAAGCGCATGCGGCCGTCGTTGAAGGCCTTCAGGAAAGCGGTAGCCGTGACGCAGTTGGGAGAGTCGGCACCGTCCACCGCCAGCGGCCGGCCCGATTGCGCGCCCAGGCCCAGGAACACGGCGTCGTAGTCGGCGCGCAATTGGTCCATGGTCACGTCGGTGCCGATGCGGCAGTTCATCCGGGCTTCCACGCCCAGGTCGAGGATGCGCTGGATCTCGGCGTCGAGCACCGCGCGCGGCGTGCGGAACCCCGGGATGCCGTAGCGCATCATGCCGCCGAGTTCGGCGCGCTCGTCAAAGAGCGTGACCGAGTGGCCCTTGCGCGCCAGCTGGTAAGCCGCGGACAGGCCGGCAGGGCCGCCGCCGATCACCGCAACTTTCTTGCCGCTGGTGGTCGCCGGCTTCGGGAACGCGAGCTTGTGTTCGATCGCCCACTCGCCCAGGAAGTGCTCGACCGAGTTGATGCCGACGTAGTCCTCTACCTCGTTGCGGTTGCAGCCCGACTCGCAGGGCGCCGGGCACACCCGTCCCATCACCGAGGGCAGCGGATTGGCATCGGTCAGACGGCGCCAGGCGTATTCCTGCCAGGGCACCCCGGCCGGCGGCTTCTCGATGCCGCGCACGATGTTGAGGTAGCCGCGGATGTCCTCGCCCGAGGGGCAGCTGCCCTGGCAGGGCGGGGTGCTCTGGACGTAGGTCGGACACTTGTGCGAGTGGTCCGCGTCGAAGATCTCCTGCTGCCAGGCCAGCGGCTTGTGATCGCCGTCCTTGAAGCGTCGGAAGGTCAGCGGCTGGACGCCTGCCATTTCTGCGGAGCCGGACATGGGGAAACTCCTGTTGGATTCAAAGGGTGAAAAATGACACGGCGGCGGATCTCACTTGATCACCCGCACGATGCCCAGCGCCTTGAGGATGTACTTCTCGTAGATCGGCTCCGATGTGCCGGTCCGCAGCTTGCGCAGGAAGTACTTCTCGTAGGCGATCTTGGCCAGGTGCACCCACTTGCCCTTCTTGAACCAGTTGACGTTGCGCGGCGGGATCTGCGGCAACGCGACGAAGGCGGCGCCGGTGTCGCCGAAGTCGGCCAGGCAGATCGCGTTCCAGGTGCCCTTGGTGCTGGCGGTGCTGCCGTTCAACTCGTCGGCGATGTTGTGCACGATCGCCGTCACCATGGTTTCGATCATGTAGCCGGTCTTGGGCGCACCGGTGGGCACCGGCGTCACTTCGACCGGCGGGATCGCCACGCAGACGCCGGCCGAGAAGATGTTCTTGTAGGCCTTGCTGCGCTGGTATTCGTCGATCAGTACGAAGCCGCGCGGATTGCACAGGTTGGGGACGGCCGCCACCGCGTCGACGCCCTTGAAGGCCGGCAGCATCATCGAGAGCTTGAACGGGATCTCGTGCTCCTTGAAGACCTGGCCCAGGTCGTCGAGCTGGGTCACGAACATCTTGCCCGGCTCCACTTTGGTCGTCTTGGCGTTGGTGATCCACTTGATGTCGTGGCCGCGCATGTCGGACTCGAGCAGCGACTTGGAGTCGCCCACCCCGCCCAGGCCGAGGTGGCCGATGTAGGGTTCGCTGGTGACGAAGGTGATCGGCACCTTGTTGCGCAGCTTGCGGCGGCGCAGGTCGGTGTCCAGGATGAAGGAGAACTCGTAGGCCGGGCCGAAGCAGCTGGCGCCCGGCATGGCGCCGATCACCACCGGACCGGGGTTCTTGAGGAATTCCTGGTAGTCGGTCCAGAAGCCTTCGGCAT
>JAANCK010013795.1_pt1 | contig 15255 bp, 13 predicted proteins | sample 7277841 | NCBI WGS metagenome assembly JAANCK01 (sample SAMN14222788, study PRJNA588281) | permafrost metagenome | isolation source: Arctic cryosol methane SIP | place: Canada:Nunavut | collected 2015-07 | reverse complement strand
GTGTAGTGGGCCGCGGGAACCACCGGGATGGGTTGTTTCGTGATGTCGATCCCCAGTTCCAGGCAGCGCGCATGGATGGTCGGGAAATGTTCGCGGATGAATTCGGCCGGCTGGTGCGAGATGTCGAGGTAGACGCATTCCAGCCCGTGCTTCTTCATCTCGAAGTCGATGGCCCGCGCGACCACGTCGCGCGGCGCCAGTTCGAGCCGGGGGTCGTGCTGCGGCATGAAGCGGGTGCCATCGGGCAGCAGCAAGCGGCCGCCCTCGCCGCGCACCGCCTCGCTGATCAGGAACGACTTGACGTTGGGGTGGTACAGGCAGGTGGGGTGGAACTGGATGAACTCCATGTTGGTCACCCGGCAGCCGGCGCGCCAGGCCGCCGCGATGCCGTCGCCGGTCGCCGTGTCGGGATTGGTGGTGTAGAGGTACACCTTGCCGGCGCCACCGGTGGCCAGGATGGTCTGGGGCGCACGGAAGGTGAGAACCTCGTCGGTCGCTTCGTCGAGCGCATACAGGCCCAGACAGGCCGGGCCGCTGGCGCAAGGCAGGCCGAGCTTGCGGCTGGTGATCAGGTCCACCAGGGTGTGCTGCTCGAACACCGTGATGTTGGTTGTCTTGCGCACGTGGTCGATCAGGGTGCGCTGCACTGCCGCGCCGGTGGCGTCGGTGGAGTGGACGATGCGCCGGGCGCTGTGGCCGCCCTCGCGCGTCAGGTGCAGGTGGCCGTCTTCCAGCGAGAACGGCACGCCCAGCTGACGCAGCCAGTTGATGCTCTCGGGAGAATGCTCGACCACGAAGCGGGTCGCGGCGAGATCGGACAGGCCGGCGCCGGCCACCAGTGTGTCGTCCACGTGCGACTGGAAGGTGTCGCCTTCACCCATCACGGCGGCGATTCCGCCCTGGGCCCAGCCGCTGGAGCCGTCGCTCGTCGAGCGCTTGGTCAGGACCGCGACGCGGTGGGTCGGGGCCAGGTGCAGCGCCGCCGACAAGCCGGCCAGGCCGCTGCCGACGATCAGCACGTCGAAATCATGGGAGGCCGAGAGTGTGGAGTTGGAAGGCATATTCGGGTCGCCGCGGGCCGACGCAACGTGGGGTGGGGGTCAGGAAGGCTGGTAGGCCAGCCGCACATAGATCGGGGCGAAAGCCTCGGCCTGGGTCAAATCGATCAATGCCTCCTTCGCCAGCTCCAGCAGGGCGATGAAGGTGACGATCAGCACGGGCAGGCCGCGGGTGATGTCGAACAGCTGCTCGAACTCCACGAACTTGCGCCCCTGCAGCCGGCGCAGCACGATGCTCATGTGCTCGCGCACCGACAGCTCTTCACGGGTGATCTTGTGGTGCTGCACCAGCTTCGCGCGCTTGACGATGTCGCGCCAGGCCTCCTGCAGGTCGACCACGTTGACTTCGGGAAAGCGCGGCTGCAGCGACTGCTCGATGTAGACCTGGGCACGCAACACGTCCCGCCCGAGCTGGGGCACCTCGTTCAGGCCGAAAGCGGCGGCCTTCATCTGCTCGTATTCGAGCAGGCGGCGCACCAGCTCGGCGCGCGGGTCTTCCGGTTCCTGGCCTTCCGTGCTCCTCTTGGGCGGCAGCAGCATGCGCGACTTGATCTCGATCAGCATCGCCGCCATCAGCAGGTATTCCGCGGCCAGCTCCAGGTTGCGGGTGCGGATCTCGTCCACGTACACCAGGTACTGGCGGGTCACGCCCGCCATGGGAATGTCCAGAATGTTGAAGTTCTGCCTGCGGATCAGGTACAGCAGCAGGTCCAGCGGGCCCTCGAAGGCCTCGAGGAAGATCTCCAGCGCGTCGGGCGGGATGTAGAGGTCGGTCGGCATGGCGAACAGCGGTTCGCCATAAAGCCGTGCGAGGGCCACCTGATCCACCACGTCAGGCATCCCGGCCAACCCGGTCGCCGACGGCTCGGGCAGCGTCGCGAGGACCGGCCCGGTCATTTGCTTTCGGTTTGGTAGACGTAGGGCTTTTGCGCAACCCGGGCCTGCTCCCACTCGTCGCTGGCGTCGCGGTCGATGGCCTTGTCCCACAGCAGGGCCCGGCCGACGCGCTGCTGGGCTTCCAGAGCGGGATTGGCGGTCTTGAGCTGCTCCAGGAACTGGGTCACTTCCGAGTTGTAATCGGGGCGGCGGAAAATGCGGAGCAACATGGACATAGACTGTGCCTTTCGACCCAATTTTACATCCTGGGCCGTGGCCATCCGATCCGCCGCCGCCGTTGGCGCCTTGATCCTGCTCACACTGGCTGCTTGCGACCGGCAGCGCATCAGCGAGCTGGACGAGGGCGTGTCGACCGAAGCCGATGTGCGTGAGCGCTTTGGCGCGCCGGAAGTGATCTGGAACGGGCCGGGCGGCGAGCGCACCTTCGAGTACAACCGCCAGCCCGCCGGCCAGCAGAACTACATGATCAGCATCGGGCCGGACGGCCGCATGACGGCGCTGCGCCAGGTGCTCAACCCGGCAACCTTCGCCAAGATTCGTCCCGGGATGACGATGGAGGACGTGCACCGCCTCCTGGGCAAGCCGATGAAGGTCACTCCCTATGCGCTGAAGCGCGAGGTGGCCTGGGATTGGCGTTATCTGCAGCCGCCCAACACGGCCATGGTGTTCACCGTGTGGTTCGGTCCCAACGACCAGGTGTTGCGCGCAGGCTCCGCGCCCGATCCGCAGGCGCCCGAAAACCGCTGATCCCCGGCTCGTGGGCGCGCCGGGTTGCGCGTGGGCAAGGGAGCCGCCGATAAATGGTATTAGGATACGTTTATCCACGAACCGGCCGCTGCCCCTGAAAGCGTGCATCGGCGGGCCGGGGCGGCATGCTGGCCGTACGAGGTCCGGATGGATTGGATACAACAATGACGGAGCTGAGGAATTGACGGGCGCCGGCCAATGGCTGCGGCTGGACTGGATGCTGTTGGTCGCGGCGGGCTGGCTGGTGATCGGCGTTGCCGGTGTCCTGGCCTTGCGGCGGTTCACCTTCGTCTCGCGCATCCTCTTTCCGGCTGGTGGCGTGCTCGGACTGGTGCTGTTCGGACTGGCGCTCGCGGCGGTTTTCGGAAATCCCCAGGTCGCGGTGCTGCCGGTTGGCCTGCCGAACTTGCCGTTCCACCTGCGCCTGGACCCCCTGGCGGCTTTCTTTCTGATGGTGATCGGCGCGGTCTCGGCGGGCGTATCGACCTTCGCCGCCGGTTATTTCCGCAAGGCCGAGGGCACGCCACCGGGCCTCTTATGCCTGGAGTACCACGTGTTCCTGGCCAGCATGATGCTGGTGGTGCTGGCCGACGATGCCTATGCTTTCATGGTGATGTGGGAGACGATGGCCTTGTCGTCTTATTTCCTGGTGACGGCGAACCATCGGGTGGCCGAGGTGCGCAATGCCGGCTACCTGTACCTGACGATGGCGCACATCGGTGCGATCGCCATCCTCCTGAGTTTCGGCGTGCTGCAGGCCAACACTGGCGACTACACCTTCGCCAACATGCGTGCCCAGCAGCTCTCGCCGTTCTGGGGCTCGATCGCTTTCCTGCTGGCGCTGTTGGGGTTCGGCGCCAAGGCGGGACTGCTGCCCTTGCATGTCTGGTTGCCCGAAGCCCACCCGGCCGCGCCCTCGCCGGTGTCGGCCCTGATGAGCGCTGTCATGCTCAAGACCGCCATCTACGGCCTGCTGCGCGTCTCGTTCGACCTGCTGCACACCCGGTTCTGGTGGTGGGGCGGTCTCTTGCTGGCGCTGGGGCTGGCGACGGCCTTGTTCGGCGTGGTGTTCGCCGCGGTGCAAGTGGACATGAAGCGGCTGCTGGCCTATTCGTCGATCGAGAACATCGGCCTGATGGCCGCCGGCATCGGGCTGGCGCTGATCTTCTCCGCCTATGGCATGAAGGCCCTGGCGGCGCTGGCCCTGACGGCCACCCTGTATCACGTGGCCAGCCATGCCGTCTTCAAGAGCCTGCTGTTCCTGAGCACCGGCTGCGTGCTGCACGCCACGGCTGAACGCAGCCTGGGCAAGCTCGGCGGGTTGATCCGCTACATGCCCTGGGTGGCCTGGGTCACCCTGGTGGGCGTGCTGACCAGCGCCGGCCTGCCGCCGCTGGGGGGCTTCGTGTCCGAGTGGCTGCTGCTGCAAAGCTTCTTGTTCACGCCGAGCCTGCCCGACCCGCTGCTGAACATGTTGATCCCGATGGTGGCCGCGCTGATCGCCCTGGTGGCGGCGCTGGCGGGCTACACCATGGTGAAGTTCTTCGGCGTGATCTTCCTCGGCCAGCCGCGTGAGGAAAAGCTGGCGCAGGCCCATGATGCCGGCTCCTGGGAACGGGTGGGCATGCTCTGGCTGGTGCTGGGTTGCGTGGGCCTCGGACTGTTGCCGGTGCAGTTCATCCAGCTGATCGACCCGGTGACGCAGCAACTGCTGGCCGCCGGCCTGGGCCAGACGGTGGCCGCCAGCGGCTGGCTGCTGGCCCCCATCAGCGTCGAGCGGGCCAGCTACGGGCCGGTGATCTTCCTGCTCGGCGTGGCGGCGAGTTGCGCGCTGGCCTACCTGATGGTTCGCTGGTTCTATCACGGCCGGCTGCGCCGCTCGCCGGCGTGGGACTGCGGCTATGCCTGGCAAACGGCCCGGATGCAGGACACGGCTGAAGGCTTCGGCCAGCCGATCCGCCAGATCTTCGAGCCTTTCTTCGTGATGCGGCGCGAGCTGCCGACGCCGTTCGACGCGCGCCCGCGCTACCGCGTGGTGGTGGAGGACCATTTCTGGGGCTGGCTGTTCCTGCCGCTGGCGGCGCTGGCCACGCGCATCGCGCGGCTGGTGGGACTGCTGCAGCAGGGCCGCATTTCGATCTACCTGCTCTACAGCTTCGTGACCCTGATCGCGATGCTGGTGGTGGTGCGGCTGTGAACATCTACGGATTCATTTCGCAGGTGCTGGAGATCGTGGTGGCGCTGGCCCTGGCGCCGCTGCTGACCGGCTGGGTGAACCAGTGGCGCGCCTGGCTGCAGAACAAGTCGGCGCCCAGCCTGTGGCAGCCTTATCGCCTGCTGCATAAATTGTTCAACAAGGACTCGGTGGTGGCCGACCATGCCTCGCCGCTGTTCCGGGCCACACCCTACATCGTCTTTGGCTGCATGGTGCTGGCCAGCTCGATCGTTCCCACGCTGTCCACCGACCTGCCGCTGGCGCCGGCCGCCGATGCCATCGCGCTGGTCGGCCTGTTCGCACTGGCGCGCGTCTTCATCTCGCTGGCCGCCATGGACATCGGCACCTCATTCGGTTCCATGGGGTCGCGCCGGGAAATGCTGATCGGCTTCCTGGCCGAGCCGGCCCTGCTGATGGTGCTGTTCTCGGCGTCGCTGATTTCCCGGTCCACGTCGCTTGCCACCATGGTGGAGACACTGGCCCACCGCGAACTCGCGATCTATCCGGCGCTGGCCTTTTCCGGCGTGGCCTTCATCATGGTGTCCCTCGCGGAAAACGCCCGGGTGCCGGTCGACAACCCGGCGACGCACCTGGAACTGACCATGATCCACGAGGCGCTGATCCTGGAGTATTCGGGCCGCCACCTGGCATTGATCGAATGGGCGGCCAGCCTCAAGCTATTTGCCTACTCGTGCATCGGCCTGGCGCTGTTCCTGCCCTGGGGTGTGGCCGAGGCCCACGCGCCGCTCGCCCTGCTGCTGGCCTTGCCCGCGCTGGTTGCCAAGCTGGCGGTCGGCGGCGTCTGCATGGCGGTGCTGGAGACGCTGGCCGCGAAGATGCGGATCTTCCGGGTGCCGGAGTTCCTGGCCTCGTCCTTCCTGCTCGCCGTGATCGGCATGCTGGTGCACATCCTGCTGGCGTCATGACTCAAATCCTCGCCCAGCTCGTCAACCTGCTCGGCGCGCTGCTGCTGATGCTGGCGTTCGCGATGATTTCGCAGCGGCGCATCCTCTCGCTGATCAACCTGTTCACCCTGCAGGGCCTGACGCTGGTGGTGTCGACCTTGGTCGTCGGCTATGTGACTGCGCAGCCTCACCTGTACCTGTCCGCGGGACTGACCTTCGCCTTGAAGGTGGTGCTGATCCCGATGCTGCTGCACCGGATCATCGACCGCCTGCAGATCCGCTGGGACGTGGAGACCCTGATCAACATTCCGACCACCATGCTGATCGGGATCCTGGTGGTGATCTTCGCCTTCAACCTGGCCACTCCCATCGCCCGTCTGTCGACCTCGCTGGCGCGCGGCACGCTGGGCATCGCGCTGGCCTGCGTGCTGCTGTCGTTCCTGATGATGATCACCCGCGCCAAGGCCGTGCCGCAGGTGATCGGCTTCCTGGCGATGGAGAACGGCCTGTTCTTCGCGGCGACCTCGGCCACCTACGGCATGCCGATGGTGGTGGAGTTGGGCATCGCGCTGGACGTCCTGATCGGCGTGCTGATCCTGGGCGTGTTCATGTTCCAGATCCGCGAGCAGTTCGACAGCCTGGACATCCGTCACCTGGAAAAACTGAAGGACCAATAGATGCTCTTCCCGGTTCGCATTTGCTGGCTGTCCGGAGGCTGAGGATGGAGGTGTTCTTCCTGCTCCTGGGAATTCCGCTGGCCGGCGGCGTCGTGCTGGCGCTGAGCGGCCATTGGGACCAGGCGCCCGAGATCAACGTCGGGTTCAGCCTGGGCACCTTCATCGCCGCCTGCGCGTTGACCGGCCGAGTCATCTCCGAGGGCCCGCTGTTCGCATGGGACCAGGAGTTCTTCATCGATCCGCTGAATGTCTTTCTGGTGACCTTGACGGCCTTCGTCGGCCTGACCACGGCAATATTTTCCCGCCCGTACATGCGCGTCGAGCGCGACCACGGCAAGATGACGCCGAACCGCCTGCGCCTGTACCACAGCATGTACCAGCTGTTCAGCTTCACCATGCTGCTCGCGCTGACGACCAACAACATGGGCATCCTGTGGGTGGCGATGGAAGCGGCGACGCTGACCACCGTGCTGCTGGTCAGCGTCTACCGCACCGCCGCCAGCCTGGAAGCGGCCTGGAAATATTTCATCCTGTGCGGCGTGGGCATCGCGCAGGCCCTGTTCGGCACGGTGCTGCTGTACATGGCGGCGGAGAAGGTGCTCGGGTCCGAGGGCGGGGCGCTGCTCTGGACCCACCTGGACACGGTGAAGGCCCAGCTCGATCCCAACATCATCACGCTGTCTTTCGCCTTCCTGTTCATCGGCTACGGCACCAAGGTCGGACTGGTGCCGCTGCACAACTGGTTGCCCGACGCCCATGCCGAAGGCCCGACCCCGGTGTCGGCCGTGCTGTCGGGCCTGTTGCTGAACGTGGCGCTGTATGCGGTGCTGCGTTGCAAGGTGCTGACCGACGGCGCGCTGCAAAGCCACTTGGCCGGTCACCTGATGATGGGCTTCGGCCTGGTCTCGGTGGTGGCCTCGGCGTTCCTGCTGCTGCGGCAAAAGGACGTCAAGCGCATGTTCGCCTATTCGTCGATCGAGCACATGGGGCTGATGACCTTCGCCTTCGGCATGGGCGGCCCGGTCGCCAGTTTCGCCGGCCTGTTGCACATGACCGTGCACTCGCTGGTGAAGTCGGCGATCTTCTTTGCGGTGGGCCATGCGGTGCAGAAGGCCGGCACCCAGTTGATGGACGAGATCCGCGGGCTGATCAAGGTGAGTCCCACGGTGGCCTGGGGGCTGATGCTGGGGTCGCTGGCCATCCTGGGCATGCCGCCGTTCGGCGTGTTCGCCAGCGAGTTCCTGATCGTCACCACGGCGATGCGCGAGCAGCCCTGGGCGACCCCGTTCCTGCTGGTCGCGTTGGGCGTGGCCTTCGCAACCGTGTTCAGCCGGGTTCAGCCGATGGTGTTCGGTGACACCAACGTCAAGCCGCTGTCGCATCCACCGGCGCTGATTCCGGTGTTCGTTCACCTGGGCCTGGCCTTGATGCTGGGCCTTTACATTCCGCCCTACCTGGCCATCTGGTATCGCCAGGCCGCGCGGATGCTGGGGAACTGAATGGCCGTCGCCGGGCTGAACCTCCCACTCGAGCGCATGCAGGCGCCGCTGCCGCTGTGGCACGGCTGCGTCGACGCGGAAGGCTGGCATGCCGCTGCCCGCAGCGTCGCCCAGGTCGGCGGCCGCCTGCTCTCGCTCTGGGGCACGGACCGCACGCAGGGCGGCGACACCCTGCTGGGGGTCTGCGCCGCGTATGCGACGACCGACGGTCTGGTCTGGCTCGACCTCGCGCTGGGTGACGGCCGCGCCCGCTATCCCGACCTCGCCGGGATCTTCCCGTACGCTGCGCGCATGCAGCGGGCCGCAGCCGACCTGCTGGGCGTGCAGGCCCAGGGTGCCGAGGACACGCGCCCCTGGCTGAACCACGGCACCTGGCTCGACGACCGGTTCCCATTGCGCCGTGATGGCGACCCGTCGATTGTCCAGACAGGCCCGGCACAGGACTATCCGTTCGTTCGCGTCGAGGGCGACGGCGTCCACGAGATCGCGGTGGGCCCGGTGCACGCCGGCATCATCGAACCCGGCCACTTCCGCTTCTCGGTGGTCGGCGAGAAGGTGCTGCGGCTGGAACAGCGCCTGGGCTACACCCACAAGGGAATCGAGCAGCGCTTCACCGAGCTTGCGCCGCTGCAAGGGCACCGGCTGGCCGGCCGGGTGTCGGGCGATTCGACCGTGGCCTTCGCCTGGGCCTACTGCATGGCGCTGGAGTCGGCCGTTGGATGCGAAGCGCCGGAGCGCGCGCGGTGGTTGCGCGCGCTGCTGCTGGAGCGCGAGCGCGTGGCCAATCACCTGGGCGACCTGGGCGCACTCGGCAACGATGCCGCACTCGGCTTCGGGCTCGCCCAGTTCTCGCGCCTGCGCGAAGACTGGCTGCGCCTGTCGGCGCAAGCGTTCGGGCACCGCCTGATGATGGACTGCGTGGTCCCGGGCGGCGTGGCGGCGGACCTGGACCCGGCCATGGGCCGGAGCCTGCGGCACCAGTGCGACGCGATCGAGAGCGAGGTGCGCAAGCTGGAGGCGATCTACGAGTCGCACGCCGGGCTGCAGGATCGCTTCGCCACGACCGGCACGGTGACGCCGCAATTGGCGGCGCAACTGGGGTTGACCGGACTGGCGGGGCGCGCGAGCGGGCAGGGTGCCGACCTGCGTTGCGACCTGCCCTGGGCGCCGTACGATCGCCTGGCCGTCACCCTGGCCAGCCACCGCAACGGCGACGTCGCAGCCCGGGCCGCCGTCCGGTTCCAGGAAACCTTCGAATCGCTGCGCCTGGTGCGCAAGATCTGCCAGCAGCTTCCCGAAGGCGCGGTGCGGGCAGAGATCGCGCCGCCGCGGCGGGCATCGATCGGCGCCGGCTGGGTGGAAGGCTGGCGCGGCGAGGTGTTCGTGGCGCTCGAACTCGATGCCGACGGCAGCATCCGGCGCTGCCACTGCCACGATCCGTCCTGGCAGAACTGGCCGGTGCTCGAGCACGCGGTGATCGGCAACATCGTGCCGGACTTTCCGCTGATCAACAAATCCTTCAACCTCAGCTACTCGGGACACGACCTCTGATGTGGAAGATCGTTCGACAGATCGCGCGCACGGGCATTCGCACCGAGGCTCCTCCATTTGCCACCGGCGAGGAGCTTTCCGTGGCCGCGACGCGCATCCAGCGCGACCTCCTGCAGATACTGGGCCAGGCGCTGTCGATCCGCATGGTCGATGCGGGCTCCTGCAACGGCTGCGAGCTGGAAATCAACGCCCTCAACAATCCGTACTACAACCTGGAAGGCCTGGGCATCCGCTTCGTCGCCAGTCCGCGCCACGCCGACATGCTGCTGGTCACCGGTCCGGTGTCGCGCAACATGGAAGCGGCGTTGCGGCGCACCTATGAGGCAACGCCGGAGCCTCGACTGGTGGTGGCGGTCGGCGACTGCGGCTGCACCGGCGGCATCTTCGGCGAAAGCTACGCCAGCTGCGGCGCCGTGTCCAATGTCCTGCCGGTCGATGTGAGCGTGCCGGGCTGTCCGCCGCCGCCACTGGAAATCATGCGCGGCATCCTGGCCGCGGTGCGCCGGCGCAAGTAGCGGGCTACTCGGAGCTGCCCGGCAGCACCGCACCGACGGCCTTGCCCGTGAGCCGCACGGTGCCCACGGCGACATCGGTTGCCAGTCCGACACCGGTCGCTGCGACACCGACGGCAGCACCGGCCACGCTGATGACAGCGCAGCCGCCGAGGAGGGCAGCTGCTGCGGCGATAGCGGCGACCAGAGCGCCGAGACGAACGGGGGATTGGGTGCTGCTGGACATCCGTCGACCTTCTGAAGGATGGGCCATTCTAGGGACGGCTTGTAAAGCCAGCCGATGCAGTTCGCTGTCCCAGCGGCGGTTATCTCACCCGCATACCAGGCTGCGCGCCGGGCCAGGGATTGAGGATGAAGATGCCGGGGTTGGCCTTCGGGTCGCCGTGGCTCGCGGCCAGCACCATGCCTTCGCTGGTGCCGAACTTCATCTTGCGCGGGGCCAGGTTCGCGACCATCACGGTGAACTTGCCGACCAGTTCCTCGGGCCGGTACGCCGATGCGATGCCGGCGAATACGTTTCGATCGTTGCCTTGGCCGATGTCGAGCGTGAGGCGCAGCAGTTTGGTCGAGCCCTCCACCGCTTCGCAGTTGACGATCTTCGCGATGCGCAGGTCGACCTTGGTGAAATCGTCAATCGTGATGCCGGGGGCGATTGCCTCGCCCCCGGGCTCACTCCCTCTCCCGCCAGCGGGAGACGGTTGGGGTGAGGGGCTCGCCGCGGCTTCCGCCGGCAGCTCGAACAGCGCGTCGAGCTGCTTGGCGTCCACGCGTTGCATAAGGTGCTCATACTTGCCGACCGTGTGGCCCGCGCCCAGAGGCGTGGCGGCGTTGGCCCAGTCCAGCGGCGCGCAGGCGAGGAATTTCTCGGCCTCGGCGGCCAGCGCCGGGAGCACAGGCTTGAGGCAGGCAGTCATCACCTTGAACATCTCAATACATTCACTGCAAATCTCCAGAGCGGCTGGCGCGTGCTTATCCTCCTTGACCAGCTTCCACGGGGCTGCCGAATCGAACCAGAGGTTCACTTCGTCCGCAAACGCCATGATCTCGCGCAGGGCCTTGCCGTAGTCGCGCGATTCGTACAGCGCTTTGACCTGCTCGACCAACAACGCTGCCTTGGGTTTGCGCGACGATAGAACTAGCTGGCCACCAGGCAGAAATTTGACGGCCCGACTGGCGATATTGACGTACTTGCCGATCAAATCGGCGTTGACGCGCGCCATGAAGTCCTCGGCCGTGAAGTCCACGTCCTCCACTTTGCTGTTGAGCTTGGCCGCAATGTAGTAGCGCAGCCATTCCGGATTCATGCCCAGCGACAGGTACTTCAGCGGATCGATGCCGGTGCCGCGGCTCTTGCTCATTTTTTCACCCGTGACGGTGATGAACCCGTGCACGTTGATCTGGCTGGGCGTCTTTCGGCCCGAGAACTCCAGCATCGCGGGCCAGAACAGCGTGTGGAAGTAGACGATGTCCTTACCGATGAAGTGCACCTGCTCGACGTCATTTTCCTTCGCGATGAACTCGTCGAAAGTCTGATCGGTGCGAGATGGCTCGTGCCAGTGGTTCTTCGCTTGGCCCTTGTCGAAGTGGTTCTTCAGGCTGGCCAAGTAGCCGATCGGCGCGTCCAGCCAGACGTAAAAATACTTGCCCGGCGCATCCGGAATCTCGATGCCGAAGTAGGGCGCATCGCGGCTGATGTCCCAGTCGTTCATGCCGGCTTCGAACCACTCGCTGGCCTTCCTGGCCATCTCCGGCTGCAACCTCGGCACGCCCGTGCCGTCGGCGTCCTTGTCCTGGGTCCAGCCCTTGAGGAAATCCACGACCTTGGGGTCGGAGAGCTTGAAGAAAAAATGCTCCGAGCTGCGCAGCTCGGGCTTGGCGCCGGTCAGGGCGGAATAGGGGTTGATCAGGTCGGTGGGCGAATAGACGCTGCTGCAGACCTCGCAGGCGTCGCCATACTGGTCCTTGGCATGGCAGTTCGGGCACTCGCCCTTGATGTAGCGGTCCGGCAGGAACATGCCCTTGACCGGGTCGTAGAACTGCTCGATGGTGCGGGTAGCGACGAGGCCGTTGGCCTTGAGGCTGCGGTAGATGCCTTGCGCCAGCTCGGTGTTTTCCAGGCTTTCGGTGGAATGCCAGTTGTCGAACCGGATGTGAAAGCCGTCGAGGTACTGCTGGCGGCCGGCGGCGATCTCGGACACGAAGGCCTGAGGTGTCTTGCCCGCCTTCTCGGCCGCGATCATGATCGGCGCCCCGTGCGCGTCGTCGGCGCCCACGAAGTGCACCATGTGGCCCTGCATGCGCTGGAACCGCACCCAGATGTCGGCCTGGATGTATTCCATGATGTGGCCGATGTGGAACTTGCCGTTCGCGTACGGCAGGGCGGTGGTGACGAAGAGCTTGCGCTGTGCGGGCATGGGGTTTTCCAGGGGGATCAAGGATTCTAGCGAGCGCACCGGCCACGGCCGGGCGCTAACGCGCCCTCGGCCGGATGGGGGCATTCGCGCGAGCCGGGGTGGCTACTCGTTACACTGGGAGCATAGGAAATCAACGCTCATGCCCGCCACCTCCGACCAGCTTCTCCAGGCCCTCGCGGCCGTCACCGATCCCAACACCGGCAAGGACTTCGTCAGCACCAAGGCGATGAAGAACCTGCAGGTCAACGACGGGAACGTCTCGTTCGACGTCGAGTTGGGCTATCCGGCCAAGAGCCAGATGCCGGCGCTGCGCAACGCGATGATCGCGGCGGCCAAGGGCGTGCCGGGGGTGCAGAACGTCTCGGTCAACATGACCAGCAAGATCGTCGCGCATTCGGCCCAGCGCGGGGTCGCGCTGCTGCCCAAGGTCAAGAACATCGTCGCGGTGGCTTCGGGCAAGGGCGGCGTGGGCAAGAGCACCATGGCGGTGAACCTGGCGCTGGCACTGGCCGCCGAGGGCGCGACGGTGGGCCTGCTCGACGCCGACATCTACGGCCCGAGCCTGCCCATGATGATGGGCATCGAGGGCCGGCCCGAATCGGCGGACGGCAAATCGATGGAGCCGCTGGAGAACTACGGTGTCCAGGTCATGTCGATCGGCTTCCTGGTGGCGCAGGACGAAGCCATGATCTGGCGCGGCCCGATGGCCACCCAGGCGCTGGAGCAGTTGCTGCGCCAGACCAACTGGGCCGACCTCGATTACCTGATCGTCGACCTGCCGCCCGGTACCGGCGACATCCAGCTGACCTTGTCGCAGCGCGTTCCCATGACCGGCGCGGTGATCGTCACCACGCCGCAGGACATTGCGCTGCTCGATGCCAAGAAGGGCATCAAGATGTTCGAGAAGGTCGGTGTGCCGATCCTGGGCATTGTCGAGAACATGGCGGTGCACGTGTGCAGCCAGTGCGGCCACGCCGAGCACATCTTCGGCGAAGGCGGCGGCCAGCGCATGGCCGCCGAGTACGGCATGGACTACCTCGGCGCGCTGCCGCTGGACATCCGGATCCGCGAGCAGGCCGACAGCGGCAAGCCCACGGTGGTTTCGGACCCGGACGGCGAAATCGCCGGCATCTACAAGACGGTGGCCCGGCAGATGGCGATCAAGATCGCCGCCAAGGCCAAGGATTTTTCGTCCAAGTTCCCGTCGATCAAGATCTCCAAGGAAACCTGAGCGGATGGGCGGCGACATCCGAGCCATTGCGAGGTTCCTGCCGCCCGGTCTGGTTGCCGCCGTTCTGATCGCTGGCGCACTGCTGGCCGGCTGCGGCGGCGGCTCGGGCTCGAGCGACGCGCCGGCTGCACCGGTGCCCACGGCCGCCAACGAGCTCGCCCTCACGGTCGATCGCGGTGCCGACGGCGCGGCCTTCAATTCGCCCTTTGCCACGGTGACCGTGTGCGTTCCGGGCACAACCAATTGCCAGACTGTGGACCATGTGCTGGTCGATACCGGCTCGTTCGGCTTGCGGCTGGCTGCCTCGGCGCTGAGCTCGGCGGTGTCGCTCCCCGCGGCCGTCAACGCCGCGGGCGCGCCGGTGGCCGAGTGCGCGCGCTTCGCTGGCGGTTATGCCTGGGGATCGGTGCGCCGCGCCGACGTCAAGCTGTCGGGCGAGACCGCGGCCAACCTGCCGGTGCAGATCGTGGCGGATCCGCTCCCTCCTTATGGCACGGTGCCGACCGCCTGCAGCACCAGTGGCACCAACTTCGGCTCCAACCTGGGGGCCAAGGGCATCCTGGGCGTTGGTGTGTTCAGCCAGGACTGTCCAGCGTGCGCGGTCAGTTCCGCGCCCGGCGTCTATTTCGCCTGCACCGCGCTGGGCTGCTCCCCGACGGCGCTGGCCCAGAGCTCGCAGGTGGCCAATCCGGTGGCTGCATTCGCCATCAACAACAACGGCGTGGTGGTGGTGCTGCCCGAGGTGCTGCGCGGCGGCGTCGCCACGCTGTCGGGTTCGCTGTTCTTCGGCATAGGAACCCAGCCCAACAATCAGCTGGGGTCGGAAACCGTCTACACGACCGACAGCCGGGGCCGTTTCACGACCACATACTTGGGGGCCACGGTTTCCTCTATCCTTGACACCGGCTCGAACGCCATCTTCTTCAGCGACCCCGGCATCCCGCAATGCGCGGGCTTCTTCTGTCCGCAGGCCCCCTTGACGCTCACGGCTGTCAACACCTCGTCGAAAGGGGTGACGGGAACGGTGAGCTTCACCATCGAGAGCATCCAATCCATCGCCGGCGGCACGGCCGCTGCCCACATCGGAGCGGACGCGGGCTCGTCGCGAACCTTCGCTTGGGGCCTGCCGTTCTTCTTCGGCCGCAAGGTTTTCGTCGCGCTGACCGGTGCGCCCACCCCGAACGGCGTCGGTCCTTATTGGGCCTATTGACGGCAGGGGGCGCGCCTGCGCGGCGGCCTCGACCGGGCCTCGATCCGTTACAGTGGCCGCATGACCCCACGCCCAAGCATCGAGGTTGCCGTGATCATGCGCCGCGAGCGCATCGACAACCCTTGGCAATCGTGGCGCTGGGTGCTCGATGACGTGGTGCCGCAGGAAGCCGCTTTCGGCAGAGAGCCCCGCATGCTGCACCGCACCGACCGCGAGGTGCGATGGCTGCATCCTGGCTTCACCGTCGAGTTGTTTCGCGACGATGCCGAGGGCTATTACCTCAACGTCACCACGCCGGCCCCTTGCTGGTTCGTGCTGTGGCGCATGGACGAAGAGGGG
>JAANCK010966702.1_pt1 | contig 15264 bp, 14 predicted proteins | sample 7277841 | NCBI WGS metagenome assembly JAANCK01 (sample SAMN14222788, study PRJNA588281) | permafrost metagenome | isolation source: Arctic cryosol methane SIP | place: Canada:Nunavut | collected 2015-07 | reverse complement strand
GTGCAGCGCTCGGCTTCGATCGCCTGCAGCGTGGACAGCGCGTCGAACGAGGGCGCCGGCAACACGGTGGTGGTGGCGTGGGTGAGGCAGGCGAGGTTGCCGATCACCATTCCGAAGCAGTGGTAGAAGGGAACCGGGATGCACACCCGATCGGCCGCGGTGTATCGGAAGCCCTCGCCAAGGAACTGGCCGTTGTTGAGCAGGTTGCGATGGCTGAGGGTGGCGCCTTTCGGGAAGCCGGTGGTGCCGCTGGTGTATTGGATGTTGATCGGATCGAGGTTGGTCAGCGATGCGACGCGCGTTGACAGATCGGCGGGAGCGATGCGATCACCGGCAGCGAGCAATGCATCCCAGTCGGGCGTGCCGAGGAAGACGACCTGTTCGAGATCGGGCAACGAGCCACGCACGGTGTCGACCATGGCGGCGTAATCACTGGTCTTGAAGCCAGTTGCCGACACCAAGGCACGGCAGCCCGACTGCGTGAGGGCGAATCGCAGCTCTTCGGTCTGGTACGCGGGATTGATGTTGACCAGGATCACGCCGACCTTGGCGGCAGCGAACTGCAAGTACACCCACTCGGCGTTGTTGGGGCTCCACATGCCAACACGGTCGCCCTTGGCGAGCCCGAGGCTCAGCAAACCCCGCGCCAACAGATCGACTTGCTCGGCGAGCTGACGGTACGTGTGGCGGATCCCCTGGAACGGGACGACCAGCGCCTCGCGGTCGGGGTTGGCGGCGACGATCCGGTCGAATGCCGAGCCGATCGTCTCTTCCAGCAGCGGTAGCTCGGTGTCGCCGATCGCGTGCGCAATGGTCGTCATCAGGCCCCCCGGTCTTCGACTGCTGCTGGAACAGCGACTGTATATGCTTCGACGGGCAGGGGGTTAGCGACGTGGTCGAACAAGAAGCGACGGGGCTGCACTACCTGACCCTGGTCACCGACTTGCTCCAGCGAGCCCGCCTTGAAACGGACGAGGGCGGCGTTTGGGAGGCAGCGGATCTGCAGTGGTCGTGGCGGCGCGACCAGCACCTGGATCCTGCAAACGCGAGGTTCTGGCTCGACGATGACGGTCTTCCGGTCGGAGCCGTGATCGCCACCGAGTACCCCACCGTCACGGGCGTCGACGTCATCGCGATGCCCGACCAGGCCGAGCTGGCGCGCAGCGAGATGTGGCCACACGCGCTCAGCCGAATGCCTCGCCTTCGCGAGCACCCGATCGAGATCGCGGTCAACGACGACGACCTCGAAACGATCGCTTTGTTGGGTGACAACGGATTCGTCATCGTCGAGCCGACGGCAATGTCGTGCTGGATGCCCGCGGCCGAGCGCGCCGCCATCCCGGCGGTCGCGTCGGGATATCGGCTCCGTTCGACCGCCGAGCTGCCGACGAATCCACATCACATGGCCACCCGCAACGGGCCACACGTCGCGGCGCGGCTGCTCGAGTGCTCGCTCTACCGACCCGAGCTCGACCTGTACATCGAGGGGCCCGATGGAGATGTCGCGGGCTACGCACTGTTCTGGGCTGATCCGATCACGCGAGTCGGGCTCCTCGAACCGATGCGCACCGAAGACGGGCACCAGCACAAGCGACTGGGTACGCACCTCGTGCGGGTCGGCCTCGAGCTGCTCGCCCAACACGGGTGCACGCGGCTGAAGGTGACCTACCTCGAAGACAACGAGCCGGCCCGTCTGCTGTACACGGGCAGCGGGTTCCGGCCACGCACTCCGAGCCGGACGTACCGCCGCGTTCAACCGTAAGGTTGGCGCATGAAGGTGATCGGTGTTGTTGAGTACGGTGGGCCGGAAGCATTGCGGATCTTCGATGTCCCCGAGCCACACGCCGGGCCCGGCCAGTTGCGCATCCGGGTCCGCGCCGCAACGGTCAACCCCACCGACACCGCGGTTCGCAACGGGGCGCGCGCCGAGGCGCAGAAGGAGTTCCCACCGCCATACGTGCCGGGCATGGAGGTCGCCGGCGTGCTCGACGAGTTCGGCGACGGCGTCGGCATCGACTTGGTGCGCGGCGAGCAGGTGATGGCGATCGTGGTACCTCGCGGCTCGCTCGGCGGATACGCCGAGTTCGTCGTGGTGCCGGTGGAGTCGGTGGTACGCATTCCCGCCAAGGTCAGCCTGGCCGAGGCGACGACCCTGCCGATGAACGGGCTGACGGCACGCCTGGCGCTCGACCTGCTCGCGTTGCGGCCCGGCCAGACGCTGGCCGTCACGGGCGCGGCGGGGGCCTTCGGTGGATACGTCGTTCAACTTGCCAAGGCGGAGGGTCTGCGGGTCATCGCCGACGCCTCGCCCGCCGATACCGAGCTCGTGCGTTCGCTCGGGGCCGACGAGGTCGTCGCCCGCGGAGATGACGTGGCCGACCGCATCCGCGCCCTCGTCCCCCAGGGTGTCGATGGACTGGCCGATGGCGCCTTGCTCTACACCAAGGCAATGGCCGCCGTGCGAGATGGCGGTGGCATGGCGACGGTGCGAACGTTCTCCGGCGAAACCGAGCGGGGCATCACGATTCACCCGGTATGGGTGCGCGATTACGTGCGCGAGCACGCCAAGCTCGACCAGCTGCGTCGGCAGGTCGAAGACGGTGTGATCACGTTGCGCGTGGCTCGAACCTTCGCAGCGGAGGATGCCGCAGAGGCCCACCGCGTGCTCGAACGTGGCGGCACGCGCGGCCGTCTCGTCATCACGTTCTAGATCGTCGACGCGACGTGGCAGACTCTGGGGGTCGTGTTTGCCAGTCCCCTTCTCCGCATCGATCGCCTCACCAAGCGATATCCGGGGGTGACAGCGCTCGACGGCCTCACGATCGAGCTGCCCCGCGGACTGGTCGGGTTGGTCGGCGCCAACGGTGCCGGCAAGACGACGATGTTTCGTCTGCTCCTCGGGATCTCGAAGCCGACGGAAGGCAGCATCGAGGTCTGCGGGCTCGACGTGGCCACGGATCCGATCGGCGTGCGGTCGCGTCTCGGCTACATGCCCGAGCACGATTGCCTGCCGCTCGATCAAACCGCTGCCGACGTCGTATCGACCTTTGGTGAGCTCAGCGGGCTGCCCGCCCGTGCGGCGCGTCAGCGGGCGTCCGACATCCTCGATCTGGTCGGGCTCGACGAGGCCCGGTTCCGGCCGATCGGCGGGTTCAGCACGGGCATGCGTCAGCGCACCAAGCTCGCCCAGGCGCTGGTCGGCGATCCCGAGCTGGTGCTGCTCGACGAGCCGACCGCCGGGCTCGATCCACTTGGGCGCGAAGAGATGCTGGCGCTCGTCGCTCGACTCGGAACGTTCGGGATCTCCGTGATGATGGCCACGCATCTGCTCGACGACGTGCAGCAGGTCTGCGACCACGTGGTGATGATCGATGCCGGTCGACTCGTCGTTTCCGGCGGCACCGACTCGCTGCTCGAGCGCACCGGGCTCGTCACCGTAGATGTCGGCGTTCGAGGCGACGAGCTGGTCGCCGCCCTGGTGCTCGTCGGTCTCACCGCGGTAGCCGACGACGGTCTCGTCGAGGTGACCGTCGAGGGCAACCAGCAGATGGATGTGCTGCGCGACGTGATCGCCGAGCGCGGGTTGCCGCTCTACCGACTGTCGACGCGATTGACTTCGCTCGACGAGGTGTTCCTGCGACTCGCCGGGACACAATCATGAGCGTCGCCGGCGCAGGCGCGGTCTACGACCGCGGCTACCGGCCGTACGACGGGCCGCGTGGCGGGCGCGGCGCAGCAACGTTCGCGCTGTACAAGGCATCGATACGGCGAGCCCTCGGGCTCAGGCGCACGTGGCGGCAGAAGTTCGCCCCGTTCGTCCTGCTCGGCATCGTCACGATCCCGGCGGTCGTCAACGTCGGCATCGGCTACGTGACGCGAGACCGGCTCGACAACAAGATCGAGATCATCACCTATCGCAACTACGTCGGCGTGTCGTCGGCGCTGCTGCTGTTCGTCGCCCTCGTCGCCCCCGACGTGATGTGCCCCGATCGGCGACAGAAGGTGCTGCCGTTGATGTTCGCCCGCCCATTGACGGGCGTCGACTACGTGATCGCCAAGGTCGGCGCGATCGGCTCGATCCTCTTCGCCTTCTCGTTCCTGCCACAGGTCGTGCTGTTCGTGGGCAACATGCTGGTCAGCGACAGCGCCGGTAAGTACTTCACCGGCCATCTCGACATCTTGTGGAGGGTGCCCGTCACGGTGCTGATGTTGGCGGCTTTCTACGCCGTGGTCGGAGTCGCCATCGCCTCGCTGACCGATCGCCGCATCGTGGCCGGTTCTGCGGTGATCGGATTGCTCCTCATCACGTCGATCGCGTCCGGTGTGATGGTGGGCGACGTCGTCGATGGCCATGGCTCGATCGCCGCGCTCGTCAACGTGCTGTCGCTGCCGCTGTACTTACGTGACCTCGTCTTCCTCGGGCACATCGATCCCACCTCGCCGCTGGCCGGAGTCAGCCACGGTGGGCTGTTCGCCGTCGCGACGTACGTCGCCATCCTGCTCGTCGGGGTCGGTGTGCTGTTGAGCAGGTATCGCTGGGTCGAGCGCTGATGGCTGAAATTCAAAGCAACGTTGGCATCGTCAACGATCCGGCGTTCGCCGACGACGCGACCGTCGAGGTTGCCGACGTGTCGGTGTGGTTCGGCCCCAAGGTCGCGCTGTCCGAGCTGAGCTGCTCGTTCGGGCCTGGCGTCACCGGCCTGCTGGGGCCGAATGGCGCCGGCAAGACGACGCTGATGCGGGCGATGACCGGTTTGGTCGGCGTCAACCAGGGCACCGTGCGAATCGAAGGTCGCGACCCACGCCGCGATCGGCAGGTGCACGGTCGCATGGCGTTGGTTCCCGAAGACGAGGCCGTGCCTGCCGGTCTCACCGCGCGCCAACTGGTGCGATACACCGCCGACCTGTTTCGTATCACCGAGACCGACGCACCCGACAAGGCGCTCCACAGCGTCGGCATGCTCGACGCCGCGGATCGTCGGGTCGACGGCTTCAGCAAAGGCATGCGCCAGCGAACCAAGATCGCCGCGGCGTTGGTCACCGACCCGCAGGTACTCGTGCTCGACGAGCCGTTGAACGGCGCCGACCCCGTGCAGCGCCTGCACCTGATCGACCTTTTCAAGCAGCTCGGCGCGAGCGGGCGTACGGTCATCGTCAGCTCGCACGTTCTGAACGAGGTCGAGCGCATGGCCGAGCGGGTGATCGTGCTGATGCACGGGCGGTTGGCCGCCGCCGGCGGGCGTCACGCCATCCGCGACGCGATGGACGATCGCCCTCGGCACGTGCTGGTGCGCAGCGACGACGGCAGGAGGTTGGCGGCGGCGCTGATCGCCTTGCAATCGGTTGCCGGGGTCAGCTTCGATCCGACTCGTGACGGACTCGTGATCCAGACGGTGCAGGCACGCGAGCTGGCAATTGCACTTCCTCGCCTGGCCCGCGACGCGGCGATCCGCCTGCTCGAGGTGCGCGCCCTCGACGACTCGCTGGAGAGCCTGTTCCGGGAGCTCGTTCGATGACCGACCAGGTAACGCTGACGTCGCCGCGCCGACGATCGCGATTCGTTGCGATCGTCATCTACACGCTGCAGTCCTGCATCCCGCCGAAGCGGTGGTTCGCCCTGTTGCTGCCATGTCTCGGGGCACTGCTGTTCGGGCTGCTCGCCCTCGCCGTCGACAACTTCGCGACCAACGAGCGGGCGTTCGCCAACGTCGCCGCGGAGGGGATCTTCGCCCTCGTGATGCCGATCGCTGCGCTCGTGATCGGCGATGCGGTGCTGGGCGCCGAGGTGCGCGCCGGTACGTTCCACTTCACCTGGCTGTCACCGACGCCGACATGGCAGATCGTGCTTGGTCGATGGCTCGGTGGGTGCGCCGTCGCTGTCGTCACCATCGCCCCGGCCAGCGCGCTTGCCGCGGTCATCGCCGGCGCACCATCCAGTGCCGGTGCGGCATTCGTCGCCGCGGCCGTCGGCAGCGTGTCGTACATCGCGTTGTTCATCGCCATCGGCTGCATCACCCGTCGCACTGCGGTGTGGTCGCTGGCCATCGTCTTCCTCGTCGAACGACTGCTCGGCGCGGCCCTCACGGGCATCGCTCAACTGTCACCAACCTGGGAGTCACGGGCGATCTTCGTCGGCTACATCGACGATCCCCCCATTCGGCTCATCCGCGGTGGCATCCCGCAAGGTGGCGGCGCCGTCGTTCGGCTGCTGATCGTGACCGTGGTCGCCCTGGGCGTCGCCAACTGGCGGATGGCCCACATGCGACTGTCTGGCGCAGCCGACTGAGCGCTTCTGTTAGCGTCGGTCGCCGTGAATGAGATCATCGTCGGAGTCGATGGCAGTGCTACGGCTCGCATGGCCGCCGACGAGGCTGCCCTGCTCGCCCACAACTACAACCGACCGTTGCACATCGTGCTGTCGATGACCCGCAACACCAGCCAGCAGGTGCGTGGTGGCGGGTCGGAAACGTGGCACTTCGATTCGGTCGGCGTCGCCGAAGAGTCGCTGAAGGCGATCGTCGGCGAGCTCAAGGCCGTCGTCCCCGACACGACGTACGCCGTGGTGCTGGCCGACCCGGCGACAGCGTTGTGCGAAGAGGCCGTGCGCCTCGATGCGTCGATGATCGTCGTGGGCAACAAGCGGGTGCAAGGCGCCGCCCGAGTGCTCGGCTCGATCGCCGGCGACGTCGCCAAGCGTGCCCCGTGCAACGTGCTCATCGTCCACACTCACTGACCGACCGCGCCGCGCGCTGTTACAGGAAGTAGAGCCGGCTCAGCGAGACCGACTCGGCGGGTTCGGAGTACACCGTGTCGCCCTCGAACGACACCCTGCCGCTCTTCGAGTCGACGTCGACGTGTCCCAACCGATTGTTCAGCACGAGGTCGGCCGGGCCGATGTTGCGTGTGCCGCGCACTGCGACCCGGCGGCGGCGCGTTGTCATGTGGTCGTCGCCGGCATCGACCGCGGCCTGGCTGACGAACGCCACGCTGAGGTCTGCCGCGGTGGATCCGAACGAGCCGAACTGCGGGCCTAGCACCAGCGGCTCGGACGAATCGGTGGCCGCGTTGGGATCGCCAGTGACCCCGTACGCGGGAAACCCGCTCTTCAGCACGAGTTGTGGCTTGGCCCCGAAATGATCCGGTCGCCACAGCACGATGTCGGCCAACTTGCCGATGTCGAGCGAACCGATCTCGTGGTTCAGCCCGTGGGCGATCGCCGGGTTGATGGTGAGCTTGGCCATGTATTGGCGCACTCGCTCGTTGTCGTTGTGGGTGGGACCCTCGCCCACGCCCTGCTCGATCTGTCGACGCTTCATGTGCGCGGCGAGTTGGAACGTGCGTCGCACGGTCTCACCCGCCCGACCCATCCCCTGCGCGTCGCTGGACGTGATGCCGATCACACCGAGATCGTGCAACACACCCTCGGCGCCCATCGTGCCGCCGCGGATGCGATCGGTGACGAGGCGATGGTCGCTTGCCGAGTGGTGGTTGAGGCCGTGCGCGGCGAAAATCATCTCGTAGTGCTCGTCGAGCGCGTCGCGGCCGAACGGCAGCGTGGGGTTGGTACTGGATCCGATCACGTTGGGAACGCCCGCGAGCTTCAGCACGTTGGGCACATGACCACCGCCGCAGCCCTCGATGTGGAAGGCATGGATGGTGCGGCCGGCCAGCACGCTGAGCGTGTCTTCCACCGACAGGCACTCGTTGAGACCATCGGTGTGCAATGCAACCTGCACATCGAACCGCCCGGCGACATCGAGCGCGGTGTCGAGGGCGCGGGTGTGCGCGCCCATGTCTTCGTGCACCTTGAACCCGCAGACGCCACCCTGCACCAGCGCTTCGACAAGCGGTGCCTCGCTTGACGACGAACCTCGACCGAGGAAGCCGACGTTGACCGGCCAGTGATCGAAGCTGTTGAACGCATGGCGCAGCGCCCACGGTGAGTTGACGCCGACGCCCCACACCGGCCCGAACTCCTGACCGATGATCGTGGTCACCCCCGACGCCAGCGATGCCTCCATGATGCGCGGCGACAACAGGTGCACATGCGTGTCGATCGCCCCGGCAGTAGCGATCAAACCCTCACCCGAGATGATCGTGGTGCCCGTGCCCACGACGACGTCGACACCGTCCATCATGTCGGGATTGCCAGCGCGTCCGATCCCGCAGATCCGACCTTCGCGGATGCCGATCGACACCTTGCCGATCTGTCGGGTGGCGTCGATCACCACGACGTTGGAGATCACCACATCGCACGTATCACTCGCCGCCGCGGCCTTCAGCATGAGGCCGTCGCGTGCCGTCTTGGCGAATCCGGCCAGGAACTCGTTGCCTCGTTGCTGGGCGTCGTACTGGATCTCGATGACCAACCCGGTGTCGCCGAGGCGCACCCGATCACCCACGGTCGGGCCGTGAATGGCGGCGTAATCGTCGGGCAGGATCTCGTCGGGATGCAGATGGTCGTGGGGCACCTGTCCGTCGGCGTGATCGTGCTCGAACTGGCCGTGCGAATGCCGGTCGGTCACGAATCGGCTCCGAGGTAGCCCTGCGCGGCGGCGCGAGCAAGCGCCGCCTCCTTCGCTCCGGGTGCATCGAGCGGACCATCGACGAGCCCGGCGAAGCCGATTGCGACACGCGCCCCGGCGATCGGCACGAGCGGCGCATCGGTCGGCACATTCGGCTCGAAGCGCAGCGCCGATCCTGCCGGAATCGCCAATCGCCTGCCATACGCCGCGGCACGGTCGAACGAGAGGCGCGGATTGACCTCGAAGAAGTGGAAGTGCGACGTGATGCTGACGGGCACGTCCGACGTGTTGGTTGCGACCAGGCGAATGAGATCGGGTGGGGTCGCCGACGGCCGCACCGCGGTGATCACCGCTCCGGGAGCATCGGAACCGAGACTGCCGCCCGCACCGAACGGGTTGCGCACCACGACCATGCGCGTGCCGTCATCGAACACGGCCTCGACCTTGACTTCACGAACGATGTCGACGACCCCCGGCCGCACGTCGTCGGCGGTGAGTACGCTGGCCCCTGCGGCGGCGGATTCCATCAACCGAGCGCCGTCGCGCGCCGACTCGCACACCGTGTCGGCGATCAATGCGGTCGCCTCCGGCACGTTCAGACGCAGGCCGCGTGCTCGCCGGGCGCGAGCCAGTTCTGCGGCGGTGAAGATCAACAACCGATCGCGATCGGTTGGCGTGAGGCGCATGGACCCCACGCTAATGTCGGCGACATCAGGCGGTCTGCCCTCGACAACAAGGTCCTCGTCCGCTTCACGATCGCGTTCTTCCTCAGCGCCCTCGGCGAATGGGCGTTCTTTTTCGGCGCGCTCGTGTATGCGTTCGAACGTGGCGGCTCACGCACAGCAGGCTTCGCCTCGATGGCTCTCCTCGTTCCGATCGCTCTCGCGGCTCCGGCAGCGGGCAAGGCCGTGCAAGATCGACGCCCTGAGCGGCTGCGGCTCTTCGCCTACTCTGTTCAGGCGATCGCGCTCGGCGCGGCGGCCATCGCCGCGTTCGCCGATGCTCCGGCGGCAGTGGTCGTGGGCTTCTGCGCAGTCGCCTCCGGAGTGTTCACCTTCCTCGGTCCGGCGTGCGCCGTGCTGCTGCCCGCAATCGTGCGCTCGGCGCGCGAACTGACGGTGGCCAACGTGTGGGTCGGCTCTTGTGAGAGCGTCAGCACGCTCGCCGGCTCGGCGCTGGCGACGCTGTTGCTGGCGATCCGCGGGCCTGCCCTGGTGCTGGCGGGTTGCGCCGTGCTGAACCTGGCGAGCACGTTGATCACGGCGAGGCGCAGCGGTGTAGAGGCCGGGCCGGCCCTCGCTCCCGACCGGAGTGCAACCGAGTCCGCCGGCGCCCTGCGAATGGTCTTGCGCAACATCAAAGACTTGCGTCAGCGCAAAGGCGCCATCGGCGTGCTCGCCATCGCTGCCGGTCAATACGTACTCGTGGGCGCGTTCGATCTGATCGTGGTGGTGCTCGCCAAGGACCAGCTCGATCTGGGCGAATCGGGTCCGGGTGTGCTGGCAACGACCATCGGGGTTGGCGCGCTTGTCTGCGCACTCACCTCGACCTTCCTGGTTCGACGCCGGCGACTGGGGCCGCTGTTGGTCGGTGCGCTTGCCGGCGTGACCGTCGTGTCACTTGCGCTCGGGATCGCCCCTGCCCTGGCGACGGCACTGCTGCTGCTGCCGATCGTCGGGTTCAGCCGTGCGCTGCTCGATCTCACCAGCCGCATGTTGTTACAACGCGCCACGCCGCCCAACTCGGTCGGGGCGATCTTTGCGGCGATCGAACTGTGCGCCGGCATCGGGATGCTCACGGGCTCGATCATCACCCAGGTGCTGATCGCCGCCGGTGGCGTCGACACTGCGCTCATCGGTCTCGGGATCTTCTTCGCCACGCTGTTGTTGTTGACGATGCGCTCACTGCGCGTCGCCGACGACAGCGCCGACATCCCGATCGTGGCGATCAGCCTGCTGCGCCGGATCCCGGCGTTCGCGCTGTTGCCACCGCTGGCACTCGAGACCGTCGCCCGCTCGGCCACCGAGATGTCGGTGGCGGCTGGCGAGGTGGTGGTGACCGAGGGCGAGCAGGGTGATCGTTTCTATGCCATCGCCGATGGATCGTTCGATGTCGTCACGGGTGGGCGGCACGTCGCCACGTCCGAGCGCGGCGCAGGCTTTGGCGAGGTCGCCCTGCTCGCCAACGTCGCCCGCACCGCAACGGTCACCGCCACGAGAGCCGGCTCGCTCCTGGCAATCCAGCGGGTGCCGTTCCTCACGGCCGTGACCGGCTTCGAGCCGTCGCGCCAGGCCGCATGGTGCACCATCCGCACGCTTGAGTTCGACGGCGAGTTCGACGGCGAGGGCGATGGGTCGGCGTCACCTTGACACGTTCGCGATTCGGGTGATCTGATCGCCCGGTGCGCCGCCGTGGGATCGCCGATGGACGAGCGCCTGTCGTTCTGATCACGTTCCCCGACTACGACACCGAGCATCCACAACTCGGCGGAGCGCTGACTGCGGCCGGATGCGTCATGCGCGTCGCTCCGAAGCGAGGAGCACGCTCGCCCGACCAACTGCTCGCGCTGTGCGCCGACGCGACGGGGGCAATCGTCAGCACCGACCCGTTCACGGCCGCCGTGCTGCGCGACAGTCCGGGCCTGCAGGTGATCGCCCGCGTCGGTGTTGGTGTCGACTCGATCGACATGGATGCCGCGACCGAACTCGGCGTCGCCATCGCAACGACACCAGGGGCGAACGAGACCACCGTCGCCGACCACACGGTCGCCTTGATGCTGGCACTGTTGCGACGCATCTCCGCCAACGACGCCGAGGTACGCCGGGGCGGTTGGAACCGCACCGGCGAGTACACCCCGAAGCTGTTGACCGGCGCGACCGTCGGTCTGGTCGGCTACGGCAACATCGGCCGCCGCGTCGCCCAACGACTCGCCGGCTTCGACGTCGAGTTGATCGTCGCCGATCCGGCGCTGGACCAGGCGATGGAAGGGTCGGAGTCGCCTCGCGCCGTCGAGCTCGCTGAGTTGTTGGCCCGTGCCGACATCGTTTCGCTGCACTGCCCATTGATCCCGGCGACACGCCACCTCATCGACGAAGAGGCGCTACAGCGCATGCAGCCGCATGCCCTCCTCGTCAACACCTCCCGTGGAGAAGTGGTCGACGAGGGTGCGTTGTTCCGTGCGCTGCGCGACGGGATCATCGCCGGCGCCGCGCTCGACGTGTTCGAGATCGAACCGCCACACGACTCGCCGATCATGGATCTGCCGAACGTCGTCGTCAGCCCGCACGTCGGAGGCATCAGTACGACCTCGCTCGCCGACATGTCGCGTTGGGCGACCGAGTCGGTGCTCGACGTACTCGCCGGTCGCGTTCCACACGGCTTGGCCAACTCATGGGGCGACGATGCCTGACCATTCGTCGTTGGAGGGAGAGATCGCCGTAGTCACCGGAGGCGCGCGAGGCATCGGCAAGGCCGTCGCCGAGCTGTTCGTGGCCCAGGGCGCGTCGGTGGTGCTCTGCGATCTCGACCCGGCGCTCGGAAGCGAGGTCGAGCAGCAGCTGGGCAGCGGCGCAAGGTTCGTAACCGCCGATGTCAGCGTCGAGGCCGATGTGGCTTCCGTCGTGGCGGCATGCGTGGAAACCTACGGACCACCGTCGATCCTCGTCAGCAACGCCGGCATCAACGCCAACTTCGACGCCACCACGATGACCACCGACGACTGGGATCGCTTCATGGGCGTCGACCTCAAGGCCGCCTGGCTGTTCGCCAAGCACGTACTGCCGTCGATGCGCAACGCCGGGCGTGGGGCGATCGTCAACGTTGCGTCGATGCACGCCCTCGTCACGCTCGAGGGCTTCTTCCCCTACGCGGCAGCCAAGTCGGGACTGATCGGCCTCACCCGCAGCCTGGCCCTCGACTACGGGCCGCACGGCATTCGGGTCAACGCCGTCGCTCCCGGGTTCATCCGCACTCGCCTCGTCCAAGACAGCATCAACCGCAACACAGATCCCGTGGCCGCCGAGCACAAGATGGTCGGCGGGATTGCCCTTCGCCGCATCGGCGAGGCCGGCGAAGTTGCCGCGGCGATTCGCTTCCTGGCGTCGGATGAAGCCAGCTACATCACGGGCACGACGCTGCACATCGACGGAGGAGTCACGGCTCGCCGCGCCGGTTGACCAGCGCCTCGTTAGTTGCGACGATCGCATCATGGCCAATGAACCGACATTGCGACCCGGCGGCCAATCGATCGGTCGTCGGTGGACGTGACCGTTGAAGTGACGAATGGCCCAGGTGAAGCGGTCTGATCGAACGGTAGGAATAGAGACGCCGGGCCCTCGTGTGCGAACGTTCGTCGCATGACGTCAGCGCCCGTTACCGACCTCGACATGTTCAGCGCCGAAGCCATCCGCAATGCGCGACAGATCGACGACGATCTCCGCGAGATGGCACCGGCGGTCAAGTTGAGCCGTGAGGACATCACCATCATCGGACGGCACGAACACGTCAAGCAAGGGCTCGCCGACTGGCGCACGTTCTCGTCGGCGTCGCGCCCGTTTCACGACCCGAACTCGCCACGACCGGAGATCCTGCTGACCGACGATCCCCCACGTCACACCGATGTGCGCCAGGTCGTTGCCAAGGCGATGTCGAAGAAGGCGATGGAACGGTGGGAGAGCCGATTTCGCGACGACGCCAAGCGCATCGTCGACTCATTGCTGCCGCGCAGCGGTGAGGTGATCAACGCCACGGCCGACATCTCCCGTCCGTTCGTGTACAAGGCACTGCCCGACGTGATCGGGCTGCCGGAGGAAGGCCGCGAGCACATGGAGGCCTTTGGTCACATGGTGTGGGCCACGCTCGGGCCGACCAACGAGCTCTTCGAGGAAGCGATGACCGATGCCGAGACGATCGGGGCGTGGATCAGCACTGCGACACTTCGCGACCGGCTCGCCCCCGAGAGCCTCGGCATGTCGATGTTCGAAGCCGCTGATGCCGGAGAGATCACTGAAGACGATGCACTGCTGTTGGTGCAAACGATCGTTGCCGCATCAGCCGACACGACCGTGATGACGTTGTCGGCCGCCATCCGTGCGTTCTGCGAGTTCCCCGATCAGTGGGAGCTGTTGCGCAGCGATCGCAGCCTTGTGCGCAACGCCTTCGACGAAAGCCTCCGCTGGGACTCACCGTCGCGCATGGCCGGGCGGATCACGACCACCGACGTCGACATCGACGGCATCACCATCCCGGCGGGCGAGCGATGCGGGCTGCTGTTCGCCGCCGCCAATCGCGACCCGCGCCGGTGGGACGAGCCCGATCGTTTCATGGTCGCACGCGATCTCGCCGGCCAGCTCGGCTGGGGGTTCGGCGTGCATCTCTGCGTCGGTCGCCAACTGGCCGTGCTCGAAGCCGATGCGCTGCTGTCAGCGCTACTCGATACGGTCGACCATTGGGAGTCGGCCGGTGAATCGGAGCCGTGGATGACCACGATCGGCCACGGCCCGGCGTCGTTGCCGGTCAGGTTCCAAGCCGCCTAGCGATCGATCGAGCACTGCCGATCGCCATGCTGGCGACACCGACCGCTGAGCCGAAAACGAGATGCGCGCTGAGGTCTTTCCACAACGTCTTCGGGTCGTACTCCGTGATCGGCTTGTAGACACCGAGCTTCGGAAGCACTGCGTAGCTCGTGACCCACGCGCCGACACCAGACAACACCCCTGACCTGACGGAGCCCACACCCGGCAGCGGGCGCAGGAACGCCGCGGCCACTCCCCACGACACCCCGGTCGACCAGTGGACCACGTTGTTGGTCAGCGGCGCCGCGCTGTCGGGCAGGTCGACATGAACCTTCTGTGCCAGGATCTTGCCCACTTTGGCTGGCGCCGGTGCGTCGTCGAAACCTTCGAAGCCCGGCTGGAACTCCCACGTCGCGAACCCTGAGGTGCCGCCGTCGGTCTTGTACCGCTTGAACCACACCAGATCCATCGCCACCGTGCCGGCCGCCCCAGCGAGCACTCCGTTGCGAACGAGCCTGACGATCGACCATCGATGTGCTGCCATCGCCCAACCTCCTCGTTGTGGATGTGCCAGTCTGCCAGGCGGGTCGACCTTCGGGCTGACGGAGTGATGGTCGCGAGTGCTGTGGCAATGCCGATTCGCTGTGCCGTGCGCGAGCACTGACAGTCGGAGCTGGATTTCGGCCACGCAGTCACGGGATGTCCCCGCCTGAGGACAATCGCGACCTGCGCGGGCACACGCTCCGAGCTACGAGCCGGGCCACACTCCGCAGCGGACGGGGGCGGGTCACTCCTGCGCGGCCCAGGCCTCGTGCGATGCGCATGCGCTGGCCCACAGCCGGTCGCGGGCAGCAGCGTCGACCCCGTCGAGCGGTAGCAGGAACTCGTCGGTCAAGAGCGCGAACCATTCGTCGCGCTGCGTGACGTGTCGGGTCGAGGTGCCCTGATGAGATCGCTCGGTGAAGGTCAGTGCTCGCAAGATGATGGCACCGTCAGCCGTACGACGCTGGACCGAGACGGTTCGCACGAAGCCCGACTCGGGCGACGTCGACAGACGTTGATGGCGGCCTTCGAACGCGTCGAGATCGGTGACCTCGGCGCGAAAGTTCATGCCGGCAAACGAGCCCTGCGGGTCGTGGACGAAGTACCAGTCGGCGACGCCGTTCGGTGTCTGCTCGAGCACGAACGTCATCGGGCCCTGCCGGTACGTTCCGGCTACAAGCGGC
>JAANCK010362993.1_pt1 | contig 15268 bp, 10 predicted proteins | sample 7277841 | NCBI WGS metagenome assembly JAANCK01 (sample SAMN14222788, study PRJNA588281) | permafrost metagenome | isolation source: Arctic cryosol methane SIP | place: Canada:Nunavut | collected 2015-07 | reverse complement strand
GCGCGCCTCCTATCCCAAGGCCACCACGCGCGGTGATGCCGACGCGCTCGCCACCCGCATTCGCGGGGCACTTGCCAGGCAGGGCGATCCGACGGCGGCCGAGTCGGTCGTCGCGACGGCGAACAGCGCCACCACCGTCGGCAGCAGCAACTCGAGCGGCAGCGGTGTGAGCGTCGGCATGGGCGGTACCGGCTCGGATGACTGCAACGATGATGACGACGTGAAGGTGGCGGCGCTCAACGCGGTCATGCAGATGGATGCGGAGCGTGCCATGCCGCTGCTCACCCGGGTCCTCGCCCGCCGCGATGCCGGCTCGACCTGTCTCCGTCGCAAGGCGGTCTTCATGGTGGCGCAGCAGAAGAGTGACCAGTCGGCCGACATGCTGGTCGCAGCGGCTCGCAACGACCCCGACGCCGAGGTGCGTTCCCAGGCGGTGTTCTGGCTATCGCAGGTGAGCACGCCGCAGGCGGTGGCCGCGCTGGATTCGATCGCCCGGCGCACCACCGACCCGGAACTGCAGGAGAAGGCGGTCTTTGCCTTGTCGCAGCAGAACGATCCCAGGGCGGCCCAGGCGCTTCGCGACATCGCCGAGCAGCAGACCGCGCCTCACAAGGTGCGGGAACAGGCCATCTTCTGGCTGTCGCAGTCGAAGAGCGCCGGCGCCGACTACCTCAAGGGACTGTACGATCGCCTCGATGACGACGAGCTGAAGGAGAAGGTCATCTTCGGCATGAGCCAGCTCCATACGCCGGAAAGCGGCGCGTGGCTCCTCACCCTCGCCAAGAACAGCAAGAGCGACACGGAGCTGCGCAAGAAGGCGATCTTCTGGCTGTCGCAGGGCGGCGCCACCGCGAACGACCTGGGCACGCTCTACGGCTCGCTGGATCAGCCCGAGCTCAAGGAGCAGGCGATCTTCGCCCTGAGCCAGAGTCGCGATTCGGCCGCGGTCGACCGGCTGATGGACATCGCGAAGAAGGACAGCGACCGCGAGATGCGGAAGAAGGCGCTCTTCTGGCTGAGCCAGTCGCATGATCCGCGGGTGATGGCGCTGATCGAGCAGATCCTCAACAACTAGGAGACAGCCATGCGCGCTCCCCTGCTGCTCGCCCTGACTCTCCTCGTGGCAACACGGGGAGCGGCGCAGTCCGTCGCCTCACGCATCAACGCCGTCACCAGTGGCACCGTGCGGATCGCCTTTCCGGCCCGCCCCGGCGTCTGCGGGGACGGTGACCACAGCATCACTTTCCACCGCAGTGACCGGGACGAGTGGGAGGGGGGTTGCCAGGGCGGACCGGTGCGGGTCGCGCTCGATCGCGCCGGTGGGCGAACGGTGGCGCTCCGCGCCTACATCGGCGGCAACTGGCGGGGGACGAACGCCACGGACCTGGGCTCGGTCCCCGCCGGTGAGGCGTCGGCGTGGCTGCTGACGCTGGCGGAGCGGAACGAACCCGCCAGTGAGGACGCCATCTTCCCCGCGACCATTGCCGAGGGGGTAACGGTCTGGCCGGCGCTGCTCCGGATCGCCCGCAACATGGACGTGCAGAAAAAGACTCGGCGCAACGCGATCTTCTGGCTGGGTCAGGCGGCGGGGGAAGCGGCGACGGTGGGACTCGATTCCATCACGCAGGACCAGCGACAGGATCAGGAGGTGCGGGAAGCGGCAATCTTTGCGCTCTCCCAGCGCCCGAAGGACGAAGGGGTGCCGGCGCTCATCCGGGTGGCGAAGAGCAATCGTGATCCGGAGCTCCGGAAAAAGGCGCTCTTCTGGCTGGGCCAGAGCGAGGATCCCGCGGCGCTGGCGTTGTTCGAGGAGCTGCTGACCCAGCCCTGAGTCAGGCGTCCGGGGAGCGCGGCGCCTCGGCGGTCACCAGCGCGGCCGGTGCCGCCCTCCTCCGATCCCGCCATGCCTTCCACCGCCTGGGAATATCCGCCATGACGGTATAGACCACCGGCGTCATGTAGAGCGTGATGAGCTGCGAGAAGAGCAACCCTCCCACCACCGCCACGCCCAGCGCCCGGCGCGACTCGGCGCCGGTCCCCGTCGCAAAGGCAATCGGCAGCGTGCCGAAGAGCGCCGCGAAGGTCGTCATCATGATCGGCCGAAAGCGCACCGCGCTCGCCTCGAGAATGGCCTCGTGTGGGCTCTTCCCCTCCTTCCGCTCCGCTTCTGTCGCAAAGTCGATCATCATGATCGCGTTCTTCTTCACCAATCCCACCAGCATGATGATCCCGACGAATGCATAGACGCTGAGGTCGAGCCCGGCGATCAGCAGCGTCACCAGCGCGCCGAAGCCGGCGAACGGCAGCCCGGAGAGAATCGTCAGCGGGTGGATGAAGCTCTCGTACAGCACACCGAGCACGATGTAGATCACGACGATCGCCAGCACGAGGAGGAGCAGCAGCCCCTGCTGGGAATCCTGGAAGGCCTGGGCCGTCCCCGCGAAGCCCGCCGTCACGGCGGCCGGGAGCAGCGGCGCGGCGGCGTCCTCGACGAGTCGCACCGCCTGCCCGACCGAGACTCCGGCCGCGAGATCGAACGACAGCGTCACCGCCGGCAGCTGGCCGGCGTGGTTCACGGTGAGCGGACCCACGTCCGGCGTGATCGTGGCGAGCGCACTCAGCGGCACCAGTGCGCCGGACGTCGCCGTCAGGCCGATCAGGCTCAGCGCGCTCAGGTCGCGCTGATACTGGGGCAGCAGCTCCATGATGACCCAGTACTGGTTGGTGGCTGTGTAAATCGTCGAGACCTGCCGCGCTCCATAGGCGTTGTAGAGCGCCTGCTGGACCTGGCTCACCGTGAGCCCGTACGCGGAAGCGCGTTCCCGGTCCACCACCACCCGTACCTCGGGATTCTTGATCTGCAGGTCGGTGGTCACGTCGCGCAACTGAGGAATCCCCTTCAGTCGGGCCTCGAGTTTCGCCACGGTCTGGTACAGCTCGGTGATGTCCGGTCCCTGTACACTGTACTGGTAGAGGCTCTTGCTGCTCCGGCCGCCGATGGAGATCGCCGGCGGGTTCTGGAAGTAGACCTTGAGCCCCGCCACCGCGCCGGTCTTGGCGGAGAGCGACCGCGCGATCTCGTCCGAGGACATGGAGCGCTCGCCGAACGGCTTGAGGTGAATGAAGAAGCGCCCCTGATTGACGCTGCTCCGGCCACCCCCGATCGCCGACATGAAGCCTTTGATGTTGCTGTCCGCCTGGACGATCGCCGCCGCCTGCTTCTGCAGCGCGTACATCGCGTCGAAGCTTGTGCCTTCCGTGGCCTCGGTCGTTCCGCGGAGCTGCGCCGTGTCCTCACTCGGCAGGAATCCCTTGGGCACAATGATCGCGAGCCAGATGGTCGCCAGGAGCACGAGCGCGCCCCCCCCGATGGCGGCGCGCCGATGGAGCATGACCCGATTGAGCGAGCGGAGATAGACGCCAAGCGCCCCGTTGTAGACCCGCTCCGTGGCGTTGTAGAAGCGGCCATGCCCGCCGTGCGGCGTCGGCTTGAGGAAGCGGCTCGCCAGCATCGGGGTCAGGGTGAGCGAAACGAAGCCGGAGACCAGGATCGAGACGCTGATGGTCACCGCGAATTCGCGGAAGAGCCGGCCGATCAGTCCGCCGAGGAAGAGCAGCGGAAGGAAGACGGCAACCAGCGAGAGGGTCATTGAGAGAATCGTGAAGCCGATCTCCTGCGCGCCGTCCAGCGCCGCCTGTCGCGCGGGCTTTCCCATCTCCATGTGCCGGACGACATTCTCCAGCATCACGATCGCGTCGTCCACGACGAAGCCGACCGAGAGCGTCAGCGCCATCAGCGAGAGATTGTCGAGGCTGTACCCCAGCAGGTACATCACGGCAAACGTGCCCACCAGCGACATGGGCAGCGCAAGGCTCGGGATGACGGTGGCCGAGAGATTCCGGAGGAACAGAAAAATCGTCAGAATGACGAGGCAGAGCGTCAGATAGAGCGTGAACTTCACCTCGTGCACCGACTCGTCGATCGTCTCTGAACGATCGTACAGCGTCTGCACCTTGACCGCGACGGGAAGCTGGTGCCTGAGCTGGTCCATCACGGCCCGCACCCGGGCCGCGACCGCCACGGTGTTGGTGCCCGGCTGCCGCTGGATCGAGAGCACGATCGCCCTGGTGCCGTTGAACCAGCTCGCCGCCTTGGTGTCCTGCACGCTGTCGATCACCCGGCCGAGATCCTGCAGCCGGACCGGGGACCCGTTCCGGTAGGCGACAATCAGCGGACGGAATGCGGCGGCGTTAGTGAGCTGTCCCTCGGCCTGCACCGCGTAGGCCCGGTCGGTCCCCCACAGCACGCCGGAGGGCAGGTTCACGTTGCCGTTGCCGATCGCGTTGGAGACCTCGTCCAGGCCGATGCGCCGGGCGGCAAGCGCCTGCGGGTCGAGCTGGATCCGCACTGCGTATTTCTGCGAGCCGAAGACCTGGACCTGCGCGACCCCTTCCACCGTCGAGAGCCGCTGACCGATCAGCGTCTGGCCGTACTCGTCCAGCGCCGAGAGCTGCAGGGAATTCGAGGTCAGTGCGAAATACATGATCGGAGCGGCCGACGGGTCCACCTTGGAGTACGACGGCGGCACCATGTTCTGCGGCAGCTGCCGGAGCGATTGCGCGATCGCCGCCTGCACGTCGGCGGCGGCGGCATCGATGTCCCGGTCGAGTCCAAACTGCAGCGTGATCGACGTCGCCCCCTGCCCGCTGCTCGAGGTGAGTGCATCGAGCCCGGCGATGGTCGAGAACTGCTTCTCGAGCGGGGTCGCCACCGAGGAGGCCATCGTCTCCGGGCTCGCGCCGGGGAGACTCGCGTTCACCGAGATCGTGGGATAGTCGATCGAGGGCAGGTCGCTCACCGGCAGCTTCTTGTACGCCGCCAGCCCGAAGACCAAAATTCCGGCCATGACCAGCGTGGTCATGACCGGTCGGCGGATGAACAGTCCGGCGATGTTCATGGCGCCGCCTTTACCGGTTGCGCCTTCGCGCCATCAACCAGCCGGACCTGCCCCGCAGTGACGACTTGCTCCCCCGCTGCCACGCCGCTGGTGAGCACGATGAGCGAGTCGTTGGTATAGCCGACCGTCACCTTCTTGAGATGGACCTTGCCGCTGTCATCCAGCACGAAGACCGAGGCGCCCTGCTGTCCGGTGAGCACCGCAGTCACCGGAACCACGAGGGCATTGCTCTCCACGCTGACCCGGAGCGTGACGCGCACCAGGGCGCCGGGCCAGAGGGCGTGGGTCTGATTGTCGAAGCGGGCCTTGAGGAGAATCGTTCCGCTCAGGGAATCGACGGCGTTGTCGAGGAAGACCAGCTTCCCCTCGGAGACGGCGACCGAATCGCCCACCGGCACCGCGCGCACCGAGAGACCGGTGCCGGCCCGACGAATGGCGGGGAGCTGAGTCGCGGGCACCGCGAAGCGGATCAGGATCGGGGCGATCTGGTTGATCTGTACCAGCGGCGTCCCGCTCGTCGCGCGAACCAGGTTGCCGGCCCGGACCAGCAGCGCCCCGGCGCGGCCCGCGATCGGCGCGCGAACCGAGGCGCGATCGAGGTTGATCCGCGCCCGGGCCACCGCGCCGGAATCCGCCTGCAGTGTGGCCCTGAGCCCCATGGCAATCGCGCGGGCGTCGTCCGCCTCCTGCGTCGAGGCGTACTGCTTGGCCGCCAGATCGGCGACCCGCCGCAGGTCCGTCTCCGCCTTTTCAGACTCGACCTGGTCCCGCGCCAGCTCCGCCTGCGCCGTCGTCAGCGCGGAGGTATAGGGATGCGCATCGAGCTGAAAGAGGAGCTGTCCAGCCGTGACGTCATCCCCCTCCCGGAAGAGCACCTGCTCGATGATTCCGTCGACCTGTGCCGCCACCGCCGCGGACTGAATCGGTTCGACGGTGCCGGTCGCGTCCAGCATCACCGGCACATCCCGCCGCTCCACCGGCGTAACCACCACCGAGGCCGGCGCGGAAACCGGGGGAGCGGAACGGGTGCAGCCAAGGGTGATGGCGGGGAGCAGCAGAACAGAAATCCAGCGGGTGCGGAACACGATCATGGCGTTCAATCGGCGTCGGACGAAGAGTGACCTTCTCTGCTGCACAAGAAGTTACGCGCGGCTGGTGGGATTCGCTGAGCGGGGGGTGCACCCCCCGCTGGGGGACCTCCGTGCCGTCGTAGCCGGGCAATCGAGCGGCGGGTGAGCTGGGTGCAACGTGGGTCGGCAACGAGGTCCGGGGCCTGCTTCCTTTGATTCCGAGCTGATGAGCGCGAGAGCGATGGCGGCTCGAGATCAGCTCGCTTCGGCTACGGCTGGCCCAGTACCCTCGTGGGGACAAGACGTTCGGTGGTCGTTCCATCCCCGAGCTGGCCGTTGTCGTTCGCACCCCAGCAGTACGTGGTCCCGCCGAGATCGATACCGCAACTGAAATCAATCGCCACACGGATGAGGCGAAAGCTGTGCCCCCCGGCGACCACCGTCGGGTTGGGATTGAAGAGCACCGTCCCGTTCCCCAGAGCACCTCTCGCGTTGTCGCCCCAGCAGAGGGCGGAGTGATCGACAAGAACCCCGCAGATGTGCGTGTCGGAGGCAGCGATGTCGAGGAACCGGTAGCCAGGTGCAACGAGGGTTGGGGGGCCGAATCGCTGGTAGCCCCAGCAATAGGGGCTCCCACTCTCCTCGGGTGCGCAGAACGAACCCCCAAGCGCGCTCAGGGTGGTGAACGTCAACGTGTCCTGGATCGGAAGTGGACAGGTCCAATCGGGGCGGCCTGCCCCGCAGTAGCCGGCAGGGATTGTATCGAGGCCCCTGGGATCTTGACCGGGCCAGCAGCACAGCTTGTTCGCAGTCGTGAGGCCGCAGGTGGCTCCGCCCTCACTCATCGCAAGCAGACGGAAAGGCAGCGCTCCAAGGCAGGCTACCCCCTGCTCATGACCTACGGGCGGGTGATGTTCGCCGCGTCGAGCGTAACCGCGGTCTGCGCCAGCGCGCGCCCCTTGATCCTGGCGCCGGTCTTGAAAGCGATCAGCCTCTTGCAGAGCACGATTCCCTTGAACTGCGCGGTCGTGCCAAGGGTCGTCTGACCGGCGACCTGCCAGAAGACGTTCTGCGGCAGCGCGCCACCAGACAGGGTGACGATTGCCCCGTTCCCGACCGTGAGATTCTTGGCGATCTGGAAAATCCAGACCGAGTTCACATTGCCTTTGAGCGTGACCGCAATGGGGATCGAGACACCGGTGCTCCACTTGTAGAGGCCGGGCGCCAGCGTCCTTCCATTGATATTCCCGGCGCCCAGCTCGGTGAAGTTCGGCAATTTGCGTCCGGCAGCATTGGTATACGCCGCCTGCATGTCGAGCACCGCTGTCGTCAGCCTGGCAGGAGTCGGCACCGCGTAGTTGGCCGCCCTGACAACTCCGGTCACCCGCGACGATCTCGAGAACTGGTTGCTCCGATCCATGACCAGCGCGAAGCCGGTGATCGCCGTCGCGGCGATGGGGCTCACTCCGATGTCACCGAGAATGCTCGTCGTCCCCGTCGTGGTGATCCCCGACTTCGAGAGAATGACATAGTTGCCAGCGGTGCGCAGGTTCACGCGCGCCGGTCCATTGGTGAGGTATGCCGGACCGATCGTAATGGCGGTCGGAACGCTGGTGTCCGGGCTCGCCGGACTGTCGCCGGCGCATCCGACAGCCAATGCGGCGCCGGAGATGAGAACTAGGCCGAGATACTTCATGTGATTGGAGCTCCTGACACCGGTGACCCGGGGTCGCTGTCCAGCAATGGGTAAGGGCGCGGAGCCGAGAGCGGTCGCTATCTCTCGTTCCCGCGCCCCTCTGTTGCAGTCGCTACGGGTGCGCGATGGTCACGGCGTCCATCGTCACCGCGGTCTGGGCCAGGGCTCGGCCGGTCATCACGGTGCCGGTGTTCATGGCGATCAGGGTCTTCGACAGAATGATCCCCTTGAAATTCGACGTGGTGCCCAGCGTGGCACTTCCAGCCACCTGCCAGAAGACATTCTGCGCCCGGGCGCCGCCGCTCAGCGTCACGATGGCGCCGTTGCCAACGGTGAGGTCCTGGGCAACCTGGAAGATCCAGACATCATTCGTGCCGCCGGTCAGCGTGACCGCCGCGGGGATCGAGAGGCCGGTCCCCCACTTGTAGAGGCCTGGGGTCAGGGTCAGCCCGTCCACATTGCCGGCGCCCAACTCGGTGAAGTCAGGCAATGAGCGACCAGCGGCATCGGTGTAGGCGAGCTGCATATCGAGAACGGCCGCCGTCAGATTTGCCGGAGTCGGCGGAGCGTAGTCCGAGGCCCAGATGCTCCCGGTGACCAGCGCCGAAGTCGTGAAGGCAGTCGGCGGGGCGGACAGCGCAAAGCCGGTGATGAAAGACGCGGCAGCCGGACTCAGACCGATATCGCCAAGGACCGTGGTGGCGCCTGTCGTCGAGACACCGGAGCTCGCCAGGATCACGTAGTTCCCGGCGGAACCAAGGTCCACGGCTGCCGGGCCCGACAGCGGAGTGGCCACGGTCGTGAAACTCCATACGGTCGCCGCGGCCAGCGGATTGCCTGCGACATCCATGGCGCCGGTGGAGACGCTGGCGGTGAAGAGGGTGTTCGGGGCAAGGACGCCGGTCGGGGTCCACGTCGCGGTGGTGCCGGTGTGCGTCACCGCGCCCGGAATGACCGTGGCGCCGCTCATCACCACAAGAGTCGTCCCGTTGAGGGTGGAGGTGTCCATCGCCTCGCTGAACGTCGCGGTGACGGACGGGTTCCGCGGCACGTCGATCGCGGCACTTCCGGGACCGGTGGACATGACGGTGGGAAGGGTGGTATCAGGAACGGTGAGACTGCTGCTGGTGCACGCGACCGCGAGAAAACCGACGGACGCGAACAAGGCTGTGAATCGCTTCACGTGAATACTCCTGCCAAAGGGCCATCGGTTGTCGAGGGGGCCGACATCGATTAGGAAATGCAGTGCCCGCTAAGCCCGACCCTTGGCACTTCAGGCCTCGCGACCTAACAGCAGTTCGTGCGAGGACATGATAGTTACCGGAGTGTACCTGGAAGAGCCATCACCCGGGGCAGTGCAGGCCGGGGGCCGAAGGGACTAGTCCCCGGCGCCAGGAGGGTGAGCACGGAGACCTCGACAGGAACCCTGGACGAGAGGCGTGGTGCCTAACGATCAGCCCCGGGGCTGCCGAGGCCGGCTGGATCGTACGAGGCGCCGGCAGAGCGGCGCCGCGCTCGCGAGACTCATTATGATAGGGGGAGGCAACCACCGACCACCGGCGCAGGCCGGCACCATCCATCCTGAAGTTGCCGAACCGATGATCGACCGCCGCACGCTTTTCCTCGAAGGACCGATCGCCCGCGCGCTGATCACGCTGGCCATCCCCATTATTCTCGGCAATGTCCTGCAGTCGGGCTATCAACTCACCGACGCCTTCTGGGTGGGACGGCTGGGAGCGCCGGCGGTCGCGGCCGTCTCGGTCAGCTTCCCCGTGACCTTCCTGGTCATCGCCCTGGGATCGGGACTCGCGATGGCCGGGGCGACCCTCACCGCCCAGTACGTCGGCGCAGGGCGCCAGGACCTGGTGAATCACGTCGCGGCGCAGACCATGATCATGGTCGCCATCAGCTCGGTCTTCCTCGGCGCGCTCGGCTATCTCCTGTCGCCCGCACTGCTGCGACTCCTGGGTGTGGCGCCCGACGTGTACACCGGCGCCCTCGGCTTCATGCGGGTCTCGTTCGTCGGCATCATCTTCGTCTTCATCTACGCGATGTTCCAGGCGCTGATGCGCGGCATCGGCCAGACCCGGCTGCCGCTCTTCATCGTGCTGGGGACGGTGATCCTCAACTTTCTGCTCGACCCCCTCTTCATCTTCGGCTGGGGACCGATCGCGGGCGCGGGAGTAAAGGGGGCCGCGCTCGCCACCCTCTCCACCCAGGCGCTGGCCGCGATACTGGGCATGGGCATCTTTCTCCGCGGGCGCCACGGCATTCAGCTCTCCATGCGGTCGCTCCGTCCGGATCTCCCCTACGTCAAACGCGCCTTTCTGCTCGGATTCCCCGGCTCCGTCGAACTGTCGACCCGCGGCCTCGGGCTGATCGTCATGTCCTTCCTGGTGGCGAGCTTCGGCACCCTGACGATCGCCGCGTATGGGGTCGGCTCGACCATCCTGCAGGTGGTGACGATCCCCGCCATGGGCATGTCCATGGCGGTCTCGACCCTGGTGGGCCAGAACATCGGCGCCGGCAACATCGACCGCGCCTCCCGCATCACATTGTTAGGCGTTGCGCTCGGCTTCGGCGTACTCAGCCTCGTCGGAGGCGCCGCCTACACCCTTGCTCCCACTCTGGTCGCGGTCTTCATCCCCGGGGACCCCGGCGTCATCGCGGAAGGGGCCCGGTTCATCCGGATCATGTGCCTGGCGTGGGGGTGCATCGGGATACAGCTGAGTGTTTCGGCGGCGTTCCGGGCCTCCGGCAACATGCTGAACGCCATGGTGATCGCGATGGTGTCCCAGTGGGTGGTCCAGTTTCCGCTGGCCTACGTGCTCTCCAAGCACACGATGCTCGGCGCCCGCGGACTGTGGTGGGCGTTCCCGGTCACCAACATCGTGGTGGCCGCGATCGCGCTGGGATGGTTCGCGCGGGGCCGCTGGAAGACCACCCGCCTGACGGAAGAGGACCGGCTCACCTCGGCGGTGGCCGATGAAGCGATCATCGAGGAGGGACTGCGCTAGCCCGCCGACGCGACCCGGGGAGCCCTACTTGGCCTGGGTCGCGACGCGACGCAGCTCCCGAAAAGCGCGCGCGAGATCGGCCGGCTGGTGACTGGCATTCAGGCCGCTGGGGTTGGGCAGCACCCAGACTCGGGCGCCTCCGAGAAATTCAGATTGAGGTCCCAGCACGGCCCTGGGCTGCGCAAAGGCGACGCGGTACGCCCCGATGCCGAGTATGGCGACCCAGCGCGGGGCGTAGCGGCGGACCTTTCGCTCCAGGCGCCGGCGCCCGGCGACCAGCTCAGCGGCATCGAGATCCTCGGCCCGCGCAGTGGCGCGCGCCACAATATCGGTCAGGCCACACCCGCGTTCCAGCAGCAGGCGGTTCTCGTGCGGCAGCAGCATGCGGCTGGTGAATCCGGCGGCGTAGAGCGCGGGCCAGAACCGGTTGCCGGGCCGGGCGAAGTGATGCCCGACGGCGGCGGAGTAGAGACCCGGATTGATGCCGCAGAAAAGGACGGTGAGGTCCCGGGCGATCACGTCCCGCAGCCGGCGGCCGACCGCGAGACGGATTTCCTCTTTGCTGGGTCCTCGCGGTCTCAGGGAGGCGCCCACAGTCGGACGGCGCTCAACGAGTCTGGAAGAGCGCTGGAAAATCCTGCTGCAGCCGGACCAGCTTCGGTGCGTCGTTGTACACGATGTAGGGCTGGGTCGGATGCAACGCCATGTATCCCTGGTGATACGCCTCGGCGGGATAGAACGCGCTGAATGGAGCGATCATCGTCACGATGGGACGCGAGTAGGCTTTGGTGCGTATCAGCTCGGCCACGTACGCCGTCGCCGCCTGCTTTTGCGCGGGGTTGCGATAGAAGATGGCCGAGCGGTATTGGGTGCCGACGTCGGGGCCCTGACGATTCAGCTGAGTCGGATCGTGGGCGACCTTGAAAAAGACCTCGAGCAGCTGGGTGTAGCTGATCTGGCTCGGGTCGTACATGACCTGCACCGACTCCGCATGGCCAGTGGTGCCGCTGCTCACCTGTTCATAGGAAGGCGATGCGACCGTCCCGCCCGCATAGCCCGAGACCGCGGACGTGACGCCCTTGAGATGCTCGAACACCGCCTCGATTCCCCAGAAACAGCCGCCGGCGAAGACCGCCGTGTCCTGCCTGGCGACGACCGAAGAGTTGCGAAGGTCGGGGCCGGAGGCGTGCAGGCCGGTCGCCGAACAGAGCCCGGCGACGACGACGAGCCCGGAGAGGTGGAGTGCTATGGTGGGGTGTCGGGGGACGCGGCGGAGCATGTCTGGATCTCTGGTTGATGGCAACAAGGAACGCCATGAGGCATGAATCGGTTCTCTTTGTAAGGAGTGTAACGGAAAGAGGCGTGAGCGGCCTGGGGCCACGTCACGCCTTTAATTCCATTGCGCATCGCTTCGCTCGCGAAAGGGCTGATTGCCCTAGGCAGCAACCCCTCACGCTCTCACGTTAGGAAACGCGCGCCGGAAGCGCAAGAGGTTGATATCGCTCTCATCCCCTCGATCTAGTGCCCTCTTCCAGCGATGGAGTCCCCCCGCGAGGGTCCAGGGTTTTCACCGCCATTCACACCCATCCCCCGCACTCCTCACAGAGGTCGTGGATTGTTGTGCGGCATCAGCATGCCCGCCTCCCGTCACAGGCATGAATCAGGAAGGAGACGGTCTCCTGCGCCTCCCTTCTCCTTCGTGACCTCGGCATCCGCCGGGGCGCTCAGCTCCCACGGCAGACCAGTCACCTCCAGGTCAATCCGCTCACACATAATGAAAGGGTACTGCCGTTGAATCGCCCTCACGTCCGAGGACATTCCTGTCAACTCCGGAGCCGGACCGGCCAGATGGCCCCGAATCGCGGCGGCCGGGCGTTCTCCCATTCCACTTTCCGATCTGGAAGCACGTTGACAATCCCCGTGCCGGGGCGCATGCTATACCTAGCTATTTATGCATGACCAGAAAGGTGCCGCATGACCCGACCAAGGAACGACATCCTCCAGGGCACCCTCGCCCTCCTGGTGCTCAAGTCCCTCGCCGCCCAGGGACGGATGCACGGCTATGCCATCACCTCCCACATTCAGCGCGTCTCGGACGACACGCTCCGGGTCGAGGAAGGGTCGCTCTACCCCGCCCTGCACCGGATGGAACAGGCCGGCTGGGTGAAAGCCGAGTGGGGCACGACGGAGAAGAAGCGGGAGGCGCGCTTCTACGTCCTGACCACCGCCGGCCGCCGGCAGCTCGCCCAGGAGCAGGAGCAATGGAACCGGCTCACACTCGGCGTCGGGCGGGTGCTGCGGTATAGCTGAGCAGAGGAGTGCACGCGGAGGGAGCACGGAGCATCACGAGCAGAAGGAGTCCGCCCATGAGCTGGATCTCGCGCCTGAGCAACCTGCTGCACTCGTCCCGTCACGGGCGCGATCTCGATCGCGAGCTCGATTTCCATCTCACCGAGAAAACTGATGATCTCGTGGCCCGCGGCATGAGCCGGGGTGAAGCGGAGCGACAGGCTCGGCTCCAGTTCGGGCACCGCCAGGGACTTAAGGAACGGACCCGCGAGGTCGGCATCCTGGCCTGGCTGGAAAGCCTGACACACGATCTCCGCTACGCCGTGCGCGGACTCAAGGCCAATCCGGGATTCACCCTGACGGTGGTGCTTTCCCTCGGACTCGGCATCGGGGCCAACACCGCGATCTTCAGCCTCATCAATGCGGTGCTGCTCAAGTCGCTCCCGGTGGAACGGCCGAACGAGCTGGTGCAGGTGACGATGGGGAAGGAGCACTCGGAGGAATTCACCAATCCGATCTGGGAGGAGATCCGCCGCACCCAGGACGTCTTCTCCGGCGCCTTTGCCTTCGGCTCGGCCGGGTTCAACCTCGCCGAAGGGGGCGAGGCGCGACGGGTGGACGGCAGCTACATCGGCGGCGACTTCTTCACCACCCTGGGCGTTGCGCCAGCGCTGGGCCGGCTGCTCACCGGTGCGGATGACTATCGCGGCTGTCCCGCGGTGGCAGTGCTCGGCTACGGGTTCTGGCAGGCGGAGTACGCCGGTGCGCGGGATGTGATCGGACGGATGATCCCCCTGGACGGGCATCCTTTCGAGATCGTCGGGGTGGCACCGGCCGGATTCTTCGGCGTCGAAGTCGGTCGCAGCGTGCAGGTGTACGCCCCGCTCTGCTCCGAAGCCATCGTGCAGGGCGCCAACAGCAATCTCGATGCCCGGAGCAACTGGTGGCTGGAGATCATGGCCCGCCCCAAGCCGGACATTCTTCCGGCGCAGGCCAACGCGCGCCTCGCGGCGATCTCGCCGGGCATCTTCACGGCGACGACGCCCCAGGGATGGGACGCGGAAAATCTCAAGTTCTATCTCTCGTCCATCCTGACGACGCAGCCCGCCGAGACTGGGCTCTCCGAGTTTCGTCCCTCCTACCGGGCCGCGCTCTACATGTTGATGGCGGTGGTGGTGATGGTGCTGCTCATCGCCTGCGGCAACGTGGCCAATCTGCTGCTCGCGCGGGCCGCAGTGCGCCAGCGAGAGATCGCGATGCGCCTTGCGCTTGGCGCCGGGCGGGGGCGGCTGGTGCGGCAGATGCTCACCGAGAGCCTGCTTCTCTCGCTCCTCGGCGCCGCTAGCGGCTTCCTGCTGGCGCGGTGGGGAAGCGTGGTCCTGGTGCGCATGCTGAACGGCGGCAAGGGCGGCCTCTGGCTCGACCTGTCGCTGGACTACCGGCTGCTCGGATTCACGATCGGTGTGGCGATACTCACCGGCCTCCTCTTCGGACTGCTGCCCGCCCTCCGTGCCACCCGGGTGGATCCGCAGCTGGCGATCCGGGCCCATGGGCATGGAGTCATTCGGGGCGGATCGGCACGATTCACCCTCGGCAAGGCGCTGGTGCTGGGACAGGTGGCGCTCTCACTCGTGCTGGTCCTGGGTGCGGCGCTGCTGCTGACTTCCTTTCACAGTCTCGCGACGCTCCATCCCGGCTTCCGCCGGGACGGCCTCCTCGCGGTCCGCATGGACCTTCGATCAGGCGGTGCGAGCGATGCGCGCCGGCTCGCCGTCCAGCATGAGGTGCTCGACCGGCTCCGACTGATCCCGGGCGTCGAGCGCGCCGCGGCGGCCGACATCCTTCCAGTGAGCGGGATGGGATGGAACGGCGGCATCTCGATCCCGGGGCAGCCGGTGCCGCAGAGCATCGAAGACCATGTGAGCTGGTTCAACCGGGTGAGCAGCGACTACTTCGCGAGCATGGGCACCCGGATGATTGCCGGGCGGGACTTCGGCGTCACCGATGCGGTCGGTTCGGTACCGGTCGCCATCGTCAACGAGGCGATGGCCAGGAAGTACCTCCCCGGTGGCAATCCGGTCGGGAAGCGCTTCTCGACCGAGATGGGCTCTGGAGCGGCGATATATGAAGTGATCGGGGTCGTTGAGGATGCCCGCTATCGCTCGCTCCGGGAACCGTCGGCGCCGATCGTTTATCTCTCGGACCGGCAGACCTCGGAGCCGAGCCCCGCCGTCAGCT
>JAANCK010036293.1_pt1 | contig 15294 bp, 10 predicted proteins | sample 7277841 | NCBI WGS metagenome assembly JAANCK01 (sample SAMN14222788, study PRJNA588281) | permafrost metagenome | isolation source: Arctic cryosol methane SIP | place: Canada:Nunavut | collected 2015-07 | reverse complement strand
GTCGAGGATCTGGTCTGACTGCCTGCCGGTGCGCTGCTGGCCTTGGGGCGACACGGCCTGACTTGCCGCGCCGGCGGACTGCTGCGACCGGGACGCATCCTGGTTGAATGTCTGCGCGTGAGCTGCCAGCGGCAGCAGGCCGAGAAACACCGAGATCAAAACACGACGCAAGCTAAAGGACATGCAGATTTTTCCGGAAAGAGACAAGAAAGGAAAAGCGGATCGGTAAAAAAAGCTAACGGGATCATAGCGTTTTTCGCCTTGGGCGTCTATGAGGAGGGGCACCGAGTTTGGAGGGTCCCACCCTCACCCCGGCCCTCTCCCGCCCCGGCGGGAGAGGGAGTCTCGAGGCCGTTCAGGCACGCTACCGCCCTGCAAAGCACTTTCGTGTTTCGCATAGGGTACGCACAACAACTACTTACGCCGGTCGGGCGATATCTGCCACGATTTGCGCTATCTCAGAAGCAGATTCCTCGCTGCGCCCCGAAGGAAGTCCTCTTGGGGGACGCTCGGAATGACAATGCTGGTAACTCCTGAATGAGCTGCCTTGGAGATTCGCTTACGCGGCGCGGGTGATCCAATCGCGGCTGACCGCGACCTTGTTCGCCTTGCCCAACAATTCCAACAGCACGATGACGCGCTTGTCGCCATCCTGCTCGGTAAATATGCCTTCCATGCCGGCGAGCGGGCCGTCCACCAGCTTGACCGTCTCCCCTGCCTCAAACAGGGGGCGCTTGTCCTCGTGCAAGCCTGAGGCCGCGTCCTCGCGCTGGCGTAATGCATCCATCACCGCGTCCGGCACCACCGCCGGCTGCCCGCCGAAGCGCACCAGGCCGACCGCGCCGCGGGTGGAGCGCACGGTGGCGGTACTGCGCTGCAGTGTATCGACACGGATGAAGATGTAGCGCGGGAACAGCACTTCGACCGCATCGATCCATTGCCCGCGCCGGCGCTGCCGGATGCGGATGCGCGGCAGATAGGTATGAAAGCCCTGGCGCAGCAGGTTTTCTTCCGCCACCGCCTCCTGCCGCGGCTTGCAGCACACGGCGTACCAGCGCTCGATGCCCGCATGTTCCATCACCGATTTTCCGTCTGCCGCTCGGGCGGCGCAGCAGTCTGGATGCGGCGATTGTTCAGGTCGCCGCGCAGTTGCTCGATTTCCGCCTCCAGCGCTTCGTATTCGGCGACCTTGCGCTTGAGGAAGTCCATGGTGATGCGGGTCTTCTCTTCCAACCCCGCCGGCGTGAGCAGATAGGCGTATTGCGCCTTGTCCGGGTTCCTGCGGAAATTGCCGAACTTGACCAGACCCCTGTCCATCAGCGCCTTCAGGCAGTAATTGGCCTTGCCCAAGCTCACGCCCATGGCCTGCGCCAAATCGCGCTGGCTCATCTGCGGCTGGTCTTGCAGCAGCTTGAGCAGTTGAAGGCGTTGCGGGTCGGTAAGCACGGGCATGCGCGGCGATTCCCAGTGTAAGTCCGATTGCGTTCAAAAATAGGCAATGGATTGTACACAGCAGAGGGGGCGAGTGCAAATCAAGGCGGTGGGGGGCGCGGCTTCGACTGCAGCATTGTCGAAGCGATGCCCGCATCTAGCATCGTCAAAATGGATGACCGAGCTTGCCCCTCGCCTTGGCACTTTCCCCGGTGGCGGGGCGACGGCGAGATTCTCAAGCGCAATTGTCACTCCGCGCCCTGCATGGAATCTGCTTTTGAATCGAACAAGAAGCGGATTCCTCGGCCTTCGCCCCGAAGGTCTCGATCCCGCTCGACGGGAAAGTCCCCTTGGGGGATGGCCTCGGAATGACAAGCAGTTTTTGGCCGGTTTCCTAGAACTTGGCGAACTCGCCGCCGGCGATCTCCAGCGCTTCGAATTCGCGGTCGGCGCGCGCTATCAGTCCCGCGATTTCGGCGTTGCCGATGAGGTGCTCGTCCGAGCTGTATTCGCGCTCGAGTTGGTGCGGGGTGCGTTTGTCCCACCAGGGCAGGATCTTGTAATAGTCGCCCTGCTCTTCCACCCGCAGCAGCTCTTCTTCCGACACCAGGATTTCCGCGAGCTTCTCTCCCGGCAGCATGCCGATGATTTTGTAGTCGAGCTTCTTGCCCGCGACCTCGCACAGCACCGCGGCCATGTCGGTCACGCGCGCGGCCGGCGCCTTGCGCACAAAAATCTCGCCGCCCTCGGCGCGCTCGGCGGCGTAGAGCACCAGGTCGATGGCGTCGTTGAGCGTGAGCAGGAAGCGCGTCATGCGCTCGTCGGTAATGGTAATCTGCTGGTTCAGCTGCAGCTGGCGCCGGAAATGCGGGACCACTGAGCCGCGCGAGCGCAGCACATTGCCGTAGCGCACCGCGGCGAAGCGCGTGCCATGATTGGCGCGCGACTGGTTGGCCTTGATCACGAGGCGCTCCTGCAGCGCCTTGGTCATCCCCATCACGTTGACCGGCTTCACCGCCTTGTCCGTACTGATCATGACGAAGGCCTCGAGGCGGTGGCGCATCGCCGCTTCGATCAGGTTGTTGGCGCCGAGCACGTTGGTGCGCACCGCCTCCATCGGATGCTGCTCGCAGGCTGGTACCTGCTTCAGCGCTGCCGCGTGAAAAATGATGTGCGCGCCGCTCATGGCCTCGTCGAGCTGCGCCGGGCTGCGCACGTCGCCGATGATGAAGGCGAGGTCCGGGCGCTGCTGGTAGAACACGCGCATGTCGTATTGCTTCTTCTCGTCGCGCGAGAGCACGCGCACCTCGCGCGCGCCGAGTTCGAGGAGTCGGCGCACGACAAAATTGCCGAACGAACCGGTGCCGCCGGTGACTAACACGGTCTTTTCAGCGTAGGGATTGGTGGGCATGGGCGGTGGCCGGAGTTGGAGACGATTGGATTCTAGCGAATTTCGATCGCGTCGCGCAGATTCGTTGGCGTGCACTGATTTTGTTGGAGGGGCGCCCTCGCCCCGATCGGTGCCAAATCGAAGTGCGGTCGGCCCGAAGGCGGACCTGCTACAGTTCGCGCCCGGCCTCATGCAGTGTCTTTTGCACCGGCGCCAGCAGGTATTGCAGCACGGTACGCGTGCCGAGCTTGATCTCGGCGTTGACCTGCATGCCCGGCGACAGGCGGTAGCGCTTGCCCTGGGCTTGCAGGAAGGGATCGGGGAATTCGACCAAGGCGCGGAAGCCCGAAGCGGGCTGGTCCTGGATGCCGGCGCCGCGCGCGCTCTTCTGCTCGCCCGGCTCGCTCGCGTCCGGGCTGATTTGTTTGACGCGGCCGTCCATTGTCCCGTATTGCTGGAACGGATAGGCGGTGAGTTTCAGTCTGGCGGTCTGGCCGGCCTGCACCTGCCCCGCATCCAGGTGCGCCACCCACACTTCGGCCAGCATCGCGTCGCCGGCCGGCACCAGCGTCATCACCACCGTGCCAGGCGCGACCACGCTGCCCAGCGTATGCGTGGCGAGGTCCTTCACTGTCCCGTCCTGCGGCGCTTTCAGTTCGAGTAGGGCCTGACGGCGCGCCTGTTTGTCCCAGTCCTGGCGCAGCTTGTGCAATTGCCCCTCCGCATCCACCCTTTCGTTCTGCAATTGCTGCTGATAGCTCGAGGTAATCTGGGCAATGCGCTTGTTGACCTGGCTGATGGTCGCCTTCAGGCTGGCGATGTTGAATTGCTGCGCGCGCAGGTCCTGCTCCTTCTCGATGCGATCGCGCTGTTTCTCCAAATGCATCAGCTTGCCGGCGAAGCCATCCTTGACCAGTTGATCGTAGGCCGCCTCCTGCTGCTGGAACAGCGGAATGGTTTTTTGCAGCTTGGCTTCGACTTCGCCCGCGCTGCTCAGATCCTGTTCGGCCTTGGCCAGCATCGCCCGCTCGATTTCGAGCGCGCCCAGGTGCGCCTGGCGGTGCGCATTGAGCTGCGCCTCGACTTGCGCCGCCAACTCGGGCGGATCGTCGGCGAGCCGCCGCCAGGGCACGCCGCCCAGCTCGGCGTCGATGCGCCGCAGCTGCAGGCGCTTGAGTTTCAGCTCGTTCTGCAGCTGGCGGCTGTCGGCGTCGGAGGCGCGCGCGTCCATGCGCGCAAGCACCTGGCCCGCTTTCACCTGCGCACCTTCGGCCACGAGAATCTCCGTGATCACACCGGACTCGCTCGGCTGCACGATCTGCAGATAGCCCTGGGGGATGATTTTTCCCGGCGCGACCGCGATGATGTCCAGCGGCGCCAGATAGGCCCAGAGCAGCAGGGCGCCCACCAACGCCAGTCCGGCGTAGAGCACCGCGCGCGGCAGCGGCGCAGGCTCGGCGTCGCGGAATTGCAGGAAATCAGAACCGAATCGGGGTGAGCTAGTCATGATCGAAACCTGTCGCTGTTCCAGTTTCCCGTCTACGAAACCGCGATCGTCGTGTAGCCTTCGTTGATACCGCGCATAGGCTGGAGCGCGTTGCCTCCGATCGCCGCCATGCCGGAGGTCTGTCCGAATACGCCTGCGGATCCGAATCCGCCATCGCCTGCAGGGCCGGCGCCAACGAGCGCAAACAGATTCCTCTGCGCTGCGGAACCACTTGCCATTTGCGAGCCCGGTTCAATACCGGGATGATCGGCGAGCCACGAGGCGATGTTTTCGTAGCGCTGCGCGATTTCCTCAGGCGTGAGCGCTTCGGCGGGTTGCGCCTCAGGCATGTCATCTTGCGGAATTAGCGGCGCGAACTCTTCCATCGGCGGCGGCGAAACGTCTTCGGTGTCCGCAGGCGCCGTGCCCTCGCGCGCGCCGGCGTTCGCCCGAGCGCGTGGCCCCAGCCAATCGTCCAGCCACGCCTGCATGCTCGGCTGCGCCGGACGCAGAGGGCTGAATAGCGAATCGGCGCCGGACGAAAATCCGGCCGGCCCGCTTCCCGGCTGAGCCGACGACAGATCGAGAGGCTTGGCCTCACTGCGCGGCGTTGGCGCGGACAGCGCATCGAATTGACCCGATTGCGATAGTGCCGAGAGCAAAGCGTTCTGCATGCCCTGCGTGGCGCCTATCAGCAAACCCTCCGTCTTGCTTGCGCTGTCGTCTGGGGCAGGAATAGGCGGCATCGCGCCCGGGCGCGGAAGCTCCGTTGCGGGCGTGCCTCCTGCCAAATTTGAGGATATCCCAGCGTCGAACGCGGTTCCTGCTGCGGCACCGATCGGCATAGAAGCCGCGGGTGGCGCTATACCCGCGCGAATATCGGCTACCTGGTCGCGCAGCGCGTCGATCGCCGCCGCATCGTAATGCACGACATCCTTCGCCAAGCTCGCACCCGCTTCTGTCAGACTCGCTGCGCCGATTCTTGGCGACTCTGAACTGGCGATGATCGGCGCACTGCTTTCCTCCGGTGCCTGGTTGCCACCGACCGCGTCGCCCGCTGAATCGCTCTGCGCCATGGGCACGGCGCGAGCTTCCAGCATGGCGCCATCCCAGATCGTGCCGTCGGCGAACAGGATACGTTCGAGCGCACTGCCGTCCTGCGCTTGCCACTGGATATCGAGCCGATCGCCGATGCCTATGGCGAGCGTCAGCAGGCCGGGGCTGCTGCGCACGCTTAGATTCTCAGGCGCGATGCCATTGCCCAGCACGACGGTATCGACATTCTCCGGCGTCGCGTCTTGATCCACAATGGAATCGAATCCAGATCCAAAGCCGAAATAGTAAACATCGTCACCAGCGCCGCCAACCATGATGTCGTCGCCGGAACTCGCGTGGAAGCGGTCCGCTACGCTGGTTCCAAAAATCCGCTCGTCGCTCTCGCTTCCGTACAAATCGAATCCGCGGCCGATCAATTGCGCCTGGGACAGCACCGTCCCATCCGCGAACTCGTAACGGTCGATCGCGCCAACGGCGCTGGCGTTGTCGGGATCGAAGCCATCGACATAGACCGCGTCGCCAGTGTCGCCTATGCGTATCAGCAGAGCGCCCGCGACGCCCAGCGTCAGCGACCCGGGATCGATGCCTTGCCCGAACGCCAGCGTGTCCGCGCCTTGCGTGCCGCTGTCAAAGACTACATCGACGCCGTCGCCCGGATTAAAGACGTAGCGGTCACTTCCATCGCCGCCGTCGAGGACGTCATTGCCAGTGCCGCCGCTGAGCACGTCCTTGCGTGAACCGCCGATTAAGAAATCATCACCGTCCCTGGCGTCGAGTGTGTTCTCGGCTGCCTCGTTGCCAATGAGGTAATCGCTGTCGCCGAGTCCGAGGTATTGCGGAGCCAGCTGCGAGAGTGGAAGAATCTCGTCATCGTAGTTCTCGACCTGCTGGGGCTCGTCGGAGCCAGGAAGATATTCGATGTGGTATCCGACCATATGCCGGAGAGTCAGTCCCGTCAAACTTGCGAAATCAGCGGAACCAAGAACGATTTCATCGCCGCGGTCTCCATACGCGATGCGATATCGATCTCCCTCGACATACAACCGGATGCTGTCTCGAGAAATCGGCTCCAGCGGCCGTTCGGAGAGCCAATCGGAGTACTCCAGAGAAAACAGCACGAGTTGATTGGACCCGAGTTGGTCCTCAACCGTGGTTCGGCCCGCCCCGAGTCGAAACTGATAGACGTCGTCGCCCGCGCCACCCTGAACGACGTCGTCCTGATATGCCTCGAGGTAGTCGTTGCCTGCACCTCCGAGCATGGTATCGGCGCCAGCGTTGCCGATCAGGACATCGTCCCCATCGCCACCGTCCAGATAGTCGTCGCCGCTACCGCCAATCAGTGAATCGTTGCCCGCTTCGCCGTAGAATTCATTGGCCCCGGAGCCGCTTGTGCGGATCTGATCGTTTCCGTCGCCGCCGTAAGCAAGATTGTCGCCCGACCCGCAGGAAATCTTGTCGTCACCCGCCCCGCCAAGAAATATATCGTCCCCAGACGTGCTGTTCAAAGTGTCGTTTCCGTCGCCTCCATCCAGGACGTCGCGGTCCGATGGCAAAAAATCGCCGTACCGGCCACCCGCAAGGATAGTGTCGTTCCCGGCGCCGCCGAGCATAAGGTCGGACCCTCTGCCGCCGACTATGAAATCGTTGCCCTCTCCACCGGATATCCAGTCATCCCCGCCTTGGCCCCAGATCTCGTCGCCGCCTGTCCCGCCAAACAGGACATCGTCGTCACCCTCCGCGAGCTCGCGCGGAAAGTTTCCATAGGGGTAATATGGAAAATCAGGCTCCTGGGCCACCTGATCGCGCGGTACGGGCCCGGTACGTTCGAATGTGGAATCGCCCAGGATGACATCGCGCCCGCCGCGACCTGCGATAAAATCTCTTCCCAAACCACCGAACAAATTGTCCAAGTAATTTGACCCGACCAGGGTATCGTCACCCAACCCTCCGGACAGTGTCAGGCCAACATTCCCCTCCCATTCTTCCCCGATCCCAAGTTCGATCAGGTCTTGCGATAGTTCGACTACTTCATCGGCATACAGCCTGTCATTGCCGTCACCGCCTTCGAACCTGCTCTCGATATTGGGTTCCTGATTCGCATCCAATAACGTGAATCCACCTTCGATCACATCGTCGCCGTCGCCGCCGTCCAGGTAGTCGTCGGACCCGCCCGCCCGTATCCAATCATCGCCTCCCATGGCCAGCACGACGTCTCTGCCCTCGCCAGTGGAGATGAAATCGTTTCCTTCGCTTCCCCAGAGGTTATCCCACGCTCCCACGGCGGAACGCCCCAGATCGACAACCCTATTGCCCAAATCGTCGTAGTTATAGTAAAAATTGCCCGACTCCTCGAGAATTTGAATCGGCCAAAGATCGCCGTAAATTTCGCGGGCCGCGATAGGATTGTCGCGGCGTTCCTGCAGATTGATCCCGAGATCTCCGTCCTGGTAGTCATCGATGACTAACTGCGTGCCGTCCGGCAGCGTCGCTGTCAGAGGAGAGTTGCGTGTAATCTCAACTATGCCGCCGCCCGCGAGCGACCCGCGCCAGGTGTTGGCTACCCCGGCTACTGCAAATGCGGACAATGCCAGGACTGTCCGTTGGCCGCCGGCGTCTTCGTAGACGATGGTATTGCGCCCTTCGTGATCGAGGATGGAGTCCTTGCCGTCGCTGGCGCGGATGATATAGGTATCGTTACCGGCGCCGCCCTGCAACACGTCGTTGTCCCTGCCCCCGTCCAGGGTATCGTCGTCCGCACCTCCGATGAGCGTATCGACACCCTTGCCGCCGACCAGCTTGTCGTCGCCCGCATCTCCGCGGAGCGTATCGACCGAGTCGCCGCCTTCGAGATAGTCGTCTCCTCCGCCCCCGGTGAGCGTATCTATTCCCTTGCCGCCATACAGGCGATCGGCATAGTTTCCGCCTTGCAGGCTGTCGCCCTGATCGCTGGCGAAGCTGATGCGGATGGGGTCGATTTGTTGCAGCGTATTGCCACCCACCACACGGATGCTGTAGTCCTGGCCCTGCGCGTCCTTAAGCGCCTTGTCGGTGAAGAGGTAACTCGCGACACCATTATCCTTGCGCAGGATCGGAACGCCGTCGGCGATATCGTTGAGGTTCTTTTGGTTCTTCCAGCTCAGGAATTGGGCGCGGTCCTGCAGCCACGCCGAGGTGATCGTCCCCAGCCCTGTCGTGGAATCGTAGAGGTCGAGCTCTGCGTTCCGGTTGAATTGCGCGTAGTCGGTTCCCACGATCGCGAATGGGTTCAACTGCTGCAGCGCGTAGCGATAGGCGATTCCGTCGGTGTCGTCCGTCGCAAGGCCAGCCGGATTGAGCGCGTCGATCAGGGATGCGACGCTATAGGGCCGGCCGCCGGTGCCCACAAACGCGTTGAAGCCGGCACTGTTCTTCAGCTCATCGATGTTCTTGTAGAGTTCGTCGCGGGCGGCCAGGTCGTCGCGGAAGCTTGGCAGGGTGGTTTGAATGCCCGAACCCAGAAATATCCGGCGCACGATATCGAGGGTTGCTTCGTAGCCATTCTTTGCACCATTCGTCGCATCACGGACGATCTTGTTGAACGTGTCGAGAGACAGGTCCGGCGACATCTGCCCAAGCAAGTCGTAGATCGCCAGCGCATCGGTGGAATTGGCAATCGAATGATTGTCCGCGAGCACCCCAGGCTCGATCGCGAGCTTCTGTATCAAGCCGAACTTGTAGCCGAAACCAGCCGCAAGCGTCAGCCCTTCCTCGGCGACAATGTTGGTGCTCCTGGCGCCAAGATCGATGCCGCGGTCGCTCAGGAACTTCTTCGCGGCCTTGTACACCGACCCGCCCAGCCCGGCGCCGTTATAGGTGTAGATGTGATCGACGCGATCGGGGAACAACAATGCGCCGAATACCTGCGCCAGATGCCCGCCCAGGCTGTGGCCGGTTACATCGATCACGGCGTTCGGATCGAGGCGCCCGAGGCCGGTGTCGAGTTTTACCTTTGCCGCCAAACCCGCTGCAGTCTGCTGGAATTCCTTGGAGCCTCGAAGATACGCGGCGCCATAGCCATCGTACTTTCGGTTGGTGACCGCGGCGAGCAATTCGATTTCCGCCTGGGAATATTCGACCGCTGCTCCGCGCGGCGTAGTCAAGCGCTTGTAGTATCGATACAGCGATACCGACTGCGCCGCCGCCTGGCCCTGCGCCACGATTCCAAACAGGTCGGCGCCTATGATGTCCAGTAGTCCGGCCGTGCCGCGGATGGCGAGTGTGTATTTGCCGGGCTCAGAGCGACTTTCAAATAGGGCAGCCTCGAAACCAGTGGAGGTGTCGGAGGTGAAGCTGAGGAGGGTGTAGCCTTGGGAGCCGGCGAAGGTGGCAGCCTGGTTGCTTGTGAAGTCTGCATCTCCCTCCGCTCGGATCCTGTCTTTGACTGAATTGTCTAGATAGACAGTTGATCCGCTATCGCTATCAAAGTTCGCGTAGACAGCTTGCGCAAGCAGTGCGTTCTGAAATAAGGCTTTCGCGCTATCCATATCATTTCCCGTCGGGGTAAGTTCTATATTGGCCTAATCGTTCCCACATAAAATTTCTTGTATTCGGAGCGGTCCCGCTCGCAATATCCACCTGACCCTAAGATCGGCGAAACGTAGCGCTGTAACCAATTTCCTCTCGAATAGATTTCAGTGCGTGTCGCCATGATTTCATTGGTCTGTAAGTCGAGAATGGAGTCAATATTTCGCACAAGCCCAAAATCCATCCGCCCCTCACCAATACGTGGCGCCTCCTTGTATGCGTATCTACTTAATGGACGATCAATCTTTTCATTCTTGACTTTGCCGTCATCTCCGAGCGTTGCGCGAATGTATTCAGTACTGACACTGTGGCCAGCGCGAGGGTCTCGAACTGGCTTGGCGATCTCGACGTATTTGTAGCCGTAAAGCTTAAAATACTCTTCATACACTCCACCTCCCAGGCTCAAAAAACCCTCCACCCCATCTACCGAGCGGTAGATCCTGATGCCGCCTTCCTTTTCGCAGTAGTGGGCGAGCGCGACTTTGCCTGGAATGATGTCCCAGGTCGGGATCAGAACGAAAACTGCAATGACGAGCGCTCTCCAGGCGCCCTTCACCAGCGATGCAATGCCAACCGCAATCGCGATGTAGGCGAGGAGTATCCCCAGGACGACCAATCCGGTCATGGTGCGCTCGGATGTTCGACGGGGCCGGTGGGCGCACCGATGGTGACGATCTCATCCACCTCCAAACCCTGCGGCAACTGATGCGTGATATAGAGCATGGTCACCCGTCCCCTGAGCTGATTGATGGTGCGCGCGAACTGCTCCGCGACGGGGCGGTCCAGATTACTGGCGGCTTCGTCGAAGATGAGGATCTTCGGCCGTTTGAGCAGCGCCCGCGCGATGGCGAGGCGCTGTTTCTGTCCGCCCGACAGGCCGGCGCCGTGCTCGCCGATGCGGGTCTGATAGCCTTCGGGGAGCCGGTCTATGGTGTCGTGGATTTCGGCCCACTTGCAGGCCTGCATCAGCTGTTCGAACGTCGCGTTCGGATTGGCGACGATCAGGTTGTCGTAGATGGTGCCCGAAAAAAGCACGGTTTCCTGCGGCACCACGCCGAAGTAGTTGCGCAATTCGTTCGCGGGCAGGTGCCGGATGTCGCGTCCGTCGATGCGTATCTGGCCTTCGGTCGGCAGATAAAAGCCCTGCAACAGCTTGGCCAGCGTGCTCTTGCCGCTGCCCGACGGGCCCATGAGGGCAACGCAGGCACCCGGGCGCAGCGCGGCATCCAGGTGGCGGAACAGGTAAGGCAGACTGTCGCCATAACGGAAACTCATGTCGACGATCTCTATCGCACCCGCCCCGCCGCCCTCGCGCGCGGGAACGACCGAATAGGGCTCCACCGGCGCATTCATGATGTCGCCCAGGCGCTTGACCGCGATGGCCGACTGCTGGAATTCCTGCCACAGACCAACGAGACGCAGCAGCGGCTGCGACATGCGTCCGGCGAACATCTGGAACGCGACCAGCATGCCGATGGTGAAGCCTTCGTTGTTCATCACGATCGACGCGCCGACGATCAGGACCAGCAGGGTCAGGAGCTGCTCCAGCGCATTCGCTGCGGCGTAGTAGGTATTGCTCAGCTGGCGCGTGTCGAAGCCCGCGCGCAGGTAGCTCGACAGGTATTCGCCGTAGCGGGTTTTGAGCTGCGGCTCCATCTGCAGCGATTTCACCGTTTCCATGCCGGCGATGTATTCGGTGACGAAGGCCTGGTTGCGCGCGCCGAGCAGGAACTGCTGATTCACGCGCTTGCGGATCTGCGGCACCACGGCGATGCTGAGCAGAATGATTGCGGCAAGAATGGCCAGCGTGATCAGCGACAGAATCCAGCTGTAGTAGAACATCACCGCCAGGAAGATCAGCAGGAACGGCAGATCGAGCAGCAGCGTCACCGCGGCGCCGGCGACGAATTCGCGTATGGTCTCGACCCCGTGCAGCCGCGCGACCACCACGCCGGTCGGCCGGTAGTCGTAGTAGCGCGGCGGCAGCTTGAGCAGATGATCGAATACCTGGGCGCCGAGCACGGCGTCCACGCGCGTGCCGGTGTGTAAAACAAGATACTGCCGGATCCAGCTCATGCCGGCGTTGAACAGCAAAAACAGGCCAAGCGCGATGCCGATAACCGTCAACGTGTTCAAGCTTTGATGCACGATCACCTTGTCCAGCACCACCTGCGTGAACAGCGGCGTCGCCAGCGCTACAAGCTGAATCGCCAGCGACGCCAGCAGCACGTCGCGCCAGATGCGCTTGTGCTTGAGCAGCTCGGGGATGAACCAGGAAAAGCCGAACGCGCCATCCTGTCCTGCAGCGCCGTCCGCATCGTGCAGAGGCGCAGGCTGCGGGTTAAACAGTATCAGCTCGCCCGCGTAGCGCAGTTTGAAATCCGCCGCGCTGAGCGCTGCACCCTCTGCTGCACCCGGCTCGAACATGACGATGCTCTCTACGTCGGCCTTGACCACCAGTCCCAGCGCGTGCGCGCCGGGTTCACCGGATTTCCCGGCGCCGCTTTCGGATGATTTGAGCAGGACCAGACAGGGCAAGGGTACGCGTTGAATGTCGTTCGCCGCACGCGCATGCCGCTGCGCCTTGAAACCCAATGCCGCAACGGCATCGAGCAGCGTCGCGGCAGAATATGGAGGCGGGAACTGTTGTGCTACGAGCTCCGGCGCAAAAGGAACGCGCTGGAGCCGGCTGATGGCGCCCAAAGCCCAGACAAAATGCACGCTAGCCAACGGCACGTCGAGCGACATGGGCGCCCTCTTACAAGTTTGCGGCCAGAACTCGTATGCGGGAACGCTAGCAAGAAAAATACTCGGCGACAATCATCCGTTCGGCCGAGTTTCAAGAATCTGGATTAAGACAGGTGGTGAAGGGCTGGATTATGCAGATGAATTGCGACCGTAATCGCACGGGCGGCGAATTCGCGCGGAAGCCCGGAATTCGTATTCCTGGCTCTCAGCTATCACTACGCATGCAATCCGCCAAACTGAATTCCCAGCCCGGCATCGCGAGGCCGAACTCGCGCTGCAGTTTGGCGTGCGACAGCACCGAGTAGCGGGGTCGTGGCGCGGGCAACGGGTATTGCTCAGTCGCGATCGGTTTGAGCGCGGGCAGGTGCGCGAGGGCGAAAGTAGACTCGCCGGACCGCGCGCTCGCGGCGTTTGCAAGTATCGCCGTGGCGAATCCGTGCCAGGAGGTTTGTCCTGCCGCGCTGAGGTTGTAGATGCCGCGCTTCCCGGCGCAGGTATCGCGAAAGCCGGGCTGGCCGTAGCCAATGCTGGTGAGGATAGCGCCGGCGGCCGCGGCAATCGCGCGGCTCCAGGTCGGCGCGCCGATCTGGTCATCGACGATGGCGAGTTCCTCGCGCTCGCGCGCAAGGCGCAGGACGGTCAGCAGGAAATTCCTGCCGCGCATGCCGTAGACCCAGCTCGTGCGCAAGATCAGGTGCGGCGCGCCCACCGCCTGGATCGCATGTTCGCCGGCGAGCTTGGTCCTGCCGTAGGCATTGATGGGCCGCGGTTCATCGTCCTCTGTGTACGGCGCGTTCTTCGAACCGTCGAATACGTAGTCGGTAGAGAAATGAATCAGCGCAGCGCCGAGGCGCTTTGCCTCCTCGGCGAGAATGCCGGGGGCGACTGCGTTGACGGCCAGTGCGAGATCGGGCTCGGATTCGGCCTTGTCGACCGCCGTATAGGCCGCAGCGTTGACGATCAGGTCAGGCTTGGATTCGCGCAGCCCGCGGCGGATTGCGTCCGGGTCCGCCAGGTCCATGTCGCCACGGCCCACGCCGATGACCTGCCCCAGCGCGGCGAGGCGGCGCAGCAGTTCGAAGCCGACCTGCCCGTCCTTGCCGGTGACGAGGATACGGCTCAATCGAAGACCTCGGCCTCCGACAGGCGCTTGCCGGCCTTGTCTTTGGCCGCCAGGATAGGTTCGCCCGCGAGGGGCCACTCAATGGCCAGCTCCGGATCGTTCCAGAGCAGGGTGCGCTCATGCTCCGGCGCCCAGTAGTCGGTGGTCTTGTACAGAAATTCGGCGCTGTCGGAGAGCACGCAAAAGCCGTGCGCCAGCCCCTCCGGAATCCAGACCATACTCTTGTTTTCGGCGGACAGACGATGACCTTCCCACTTACCGAATGTCGGCGAGCTGCGGCGCAGGTCCACGATCACGTCGTATATCTCGCCCGCGACGACGCGCACCAGCTTGCCTTGGGGCTGCCGTATCTGGTAATGCAATCCGCGCAGAGTGTTCCGTACCGAGCGCGAGTGATTGTCCTGCACGAACTTCGGCGCAAGACCAGTCGCGTCGGCGAATGCACGCTCGTTATAGCTTTCGAAAAAGAAACCGCGCTCGTCGCCGAATACCTTGGGTTCGATCAGCAGGACCCCGGCGATCTTGGTCGACGTTACGCGCATCAAAAAACCCGATCCTGCAACACGCTCAGCAGATACTGACCATAGCCGTTGTTGCGCATCGGCGCGGCCAATCGCTCGAGCTGCGCGGCGTCGATGTAGCCGAGGCGGTAGGCGATCTCCTCGACGCAGGCGATCTTGAGACCCTGGCGCTTTTCGATGATCTGGATGAAGGTCGAGGCTTCGAGCAGGGACTCGTGCGTGCCGGTATCGAGCCAGGCGGTGCCGCGGCCCATGACCTCCACGTTCAGCTGCCCCTGCTCCAGATAGCGGCGGTTCAGATCGGTGATTTCGAGCTCGCCGCGTGCCGAGGGTTTGAGCGCACGCGCCAGCTCGACCACCTGGGCGTCGTAGAAGTACAGGCCGGTCACGGCGTAGCGCGACTTCGGCTGTTTCGGCTTTTCCTCGATCGACAGCACCTTGCGCGTCGCGTCGAACTCGACCACGCCGTAGCGCTCAGGGTCCTGCACTGCATAGGCAAAGGCTGTCGCGCCGACCGTGCGCTCGACGGCCGCACGCAAATTGGCCACCAAATCGGTGCCGTGGAAAATATTGTCGCCAAGGATCAGCGCCGAACGCTCGCCGCCGATGAAATCGGCGCCGATGATGAAAGCCTGCGCGATGCCCTCCGGCGCCGGCTGCACTGCGTACGACAGCTGAATCCCCCATTGCGAGCCGTCGCCGAGCAACTGCCTAAAGCGCGGCGTGTCCTCGGGCGTGGAGATCACCAGGAAGTCGCGTATCCCCGCCAGCATCAATGTCGATAGCGGATAGTAGATCATCGGCTTGTCGTAAATCGGCAGCAGCTGCTTGGACACGGCGTGCGTCACCGGATACAGGCGCGTGCCGGAGCCGCCGGCGAGGATGATGCCCTTCATGCCGCCGCCTCCGTTGCTGAGTCTCGGTTCGACCCCGGGTGCTGTCGGCGTCCGGCGGCAATCGCGGCCGGTCGCATCCC
>JAANCK010550199.1_pt1 | contig 15339 bp, 16 predicted proteins | sample 7277841 | NCBI WGS metagenome assembly JAANCK01 (sample SAMN14222788, study PRJNA588281) | permafrost metagenome | isolation source: Arctic cryosol methane SIP | place: Canada:Nunavut | collected 2015-07 | reverse complement strand
TTGCCGGAAGAGTGCTTCTACTTCACCAGCGTCCAGTCGCCGCCCTTGATTTCGAGCATGCGGAATGCGTCCAGGCTCAGGCCCATGTGATCGGTGGGGGACATATTGAATATCCCGTCGATGCCCACGAATCCACGCGTCGATTCGATCGCATCGCGCACCTTGGCCTTGTCGGTGCTGCCGGTCTTTTTCATCGCATTGACCGCCAGCATCAGACCGTCCCAGGCGTGGCCGCCGAAGGTCGACACGTCGGATTTGTATTGCGCTTCATAGTCGTGCTTGTAGCTGACCAGAACCGCGCGCTGCGGGTCGCTTGCCGGCAGGCCATCGGCAACCAGCAGGGCGCCGGCGGGCAGGCGCACGCCTTCGGACGCAACACCGGCGAGTTTGATGAATTCCTTGGAGGCTACGCCGTGCGACTGATACAAGGGCAGCGTGATGCCGACCTGGCGGTAGTTTTTGGTGACGATCGCCGGCCCCTGGCCGAAACCGGCGTTGAGCACCGCCTGCACCCCGGCCGCGTTCTTGATCTTGGTGAGCTGGGCCGTCATATCGGTATCGCCGGCGCCGTAGGTTTCATCCGCGAGCACTTCGATGTGATGCGTCGCCGCCACCTTCAGGCATTCGGCTCGCATCGACTTGTCGAAACCGCCGTTGCCGGAAATCAGCGCAATCTTGGACAGCTTGCGCGCATTCATGTCGACGAAGATCTTTTCGCAGGCCATACGGTCAGTCTGCGGGGTCTTGAACACCCACTTCTTCACCGGCTCCACGATCACCACCGCGCCCGCGAGGGAAATGAACGGAACCTGCGCAGCTTCGACCAGCGGCACCACCGCCATGGTCTCGCCCGTGGTCGAACCACCCACGATCACATCGACCTTGTCCTCTTCGATCAGGCGTTTGACAAAGGTGCGCGCTTTTTCCGCATTGCCCGCCGAGTCGTAGGACACCAGCAGCAGCTTTCTGCCGAGCACACCGCCGTCCTTGTTGATCTTGTCGACATAGAGTTCCAGGGTTTTCTGCTCCGGATCGCCCAGGAACGCGGCGCCGCCGGTAACCGACAGGAATGCGCCGATCTTGATCGGTTGCTGCGCGAGCGCAGGTCCGGCAACCAGGGCAAACGCAGCCGCTGTCGCGGCCAGGCCGAGCTTGAAGCTGTTTCTCGATTGGGTGAATTTCATCATGCCTCCTCGTCTATGTGGTTGGATGCGCAACCGCTTTCCTGCCCGGCTCTTTTTGCCTGCATGTCCTTCGGCCAGGTCGCGTATGGTTCGGCAGACCGGGGCAAAAGCCTGGACCTGCCTTGAAACTCGATTATATGGTATTCTCGTACTTAAATGCGCTTTTTGATCCAGATCATTCTTTTCGACCTTACGGCGGCCCGCTGGTTCGTCGCGCACCTTGCATGAGCACCTCCACGGCACAGTCTACACGCGCGCCGGAATTGCGGGTGCGGCCGGTGGAAGCGACCGACCTGGGCCAGGTCATCGCCATCGACACCGAGGTCACCGGCCTGGAAAAGACCGACTATTGGTACGAACTGTTCCACCGCTACGGCGGCGGACGCACCCGCCAGCGCCTGTTCCTGGTCGCTGAGGCCGGCGAGACCATCGACGGCTTCATCATCGGCGAAGTGCGCGACTGGGAATTCGGATCCGCCCCCTGCGGCTGGGTCTTCGGCCTGAGCGTGCGCCCCGACGCGAGGCTGGCCGGCGTGGGCGGACGCATGCTCGAGGCGGTGTGCGAGGGCTTTCGTCATGCCGGGGTCAACAAGGTGCGCACCATGCTCGCGCGCGACAACAGCCTAGTGCTGTCGTTTTTCCGCAGCCAGGGCATGATGGCCGCCCCGTTCATTCCGCTGGAAATGGACCTCGAATGAAGGGGGCGCCTGCATGAAACTGCAAAAGGGCACCAGCCTCGCGCTCTACAGCGTGCTCGAATTCGCGGCCAACCCGGGCAGGCAGTTGTCGGCGGCGGAGATTGCCGAGAAATACGGCGCTTCCACCCATCACCTGGCCAAGGTGCTGCGCGAACTGGGGCGTGCCGGCCTGGTCGAGTCGGCGCGCGGCGTGGGCGGCGGCTACCGCTTCAGCGGCAACGCCAGGCGCCTGACGCTGATGGACGTGATCGAGCTGTTCGAGGACATCAGCACGCGCACCGGCGAGAGCGACGAATTCGACAGCTCGAGCGAGGTCGGCCGCGCGCTGGGCGCGGTGATGGCCGAAGTGGACGAGATTGCCAAAGCCACCTTCCGCTCGATCAGCGTGGACACCATGCTCAAGCTGATCGAACGCCAGCGCCGCGCCGCCGCCGAAAAACCAGCGCCGCCCGCGTAGAACGCCCGCATCGCCGCCCGTCCGCGTTGCATGGCCGCGGACTTGCGCGTACCGTTGCCCTGATGTTCAAGTACCTTCAATCGCGCATACATGGCACGGCCAATACCGGCGCGGGCGCGCCGCCTCCCGGCCTGATCGCGTTCTACTGGCATTTCGTGCGCCAGACCAGGACCTGGTACGCGGCCATGTTCGCGACCAGTCTGGCAGTGGCGCTGGTCGATACGGTGATCCCGGTGTTCATCGGCCGGCTGGTGACGCTGATGCAGGCCACGGACCGCCACGCCGCCATCGCGCAGAACCTGCCGATTCTGCTCGGCATGGCGCTGCTGATTCTTATCCTGCGCCCCTTGCTGATGCTCGCCGACTTCGCCATCCGCCAGAACACGCTGATCCCCGGCGCCACCAGCCTGATCCGCTGGCAGAGCCATTGGCACGTGCTGCGCCAGAACCTGCCCTTCTTCCAGAATGACTTCGCCGGGCGCATCGCCAACCGCGTGATGCAGACCGCGAACGCCTTGCGCGAGAGCGTGATGTCGGCGATCCGCGCGGTCTGGTACATCGCGGTCTACGGCATCAGCGCGTTCGCGCTGATGGCGCACGCGGACTGGCGCCTGGGCCTGCCCACGCTCGCCTGGTTCGCGGGCTATGTGCTGTTCCTGCGCCATTTCGTGCCGCAGATGCGCGACCTCGCGAAAGCCAGCGCCGAGGTGCGCTCGCTGGTGATGGCGCGCATCGTCGACAGCTACACCAACATCCTCACGGTGAAGCTGTTCGCGCGGCTCTCCGACGAGGACGCCTATGTGCGCGAGGCGATCGACCGGCACCAGCTCGCGATCGGCAATCACATGCAGCTCATTTCGCGCTTCATGTTCTGGCTGGCGGCGATGAATGCGGCGCTGCTGACCGCCACCGCAACGGTCGGCATCTGGCTGTGGGCGCAGGGAACGGTCAGCGCGGGCGTGGTCGCGACCGCCCTGCCCCTGGCCTGGCAGATCGCCAACGTCGCCGGCTGGGTGAGCTGGGAAGTGACCGGCATCTTCGAGAACATCGGTGTGGTGCAGGAAGGCATGCAGACCATCGCCGTGCCGCACAGCGGCCTCGACCGGCCAGGCGCGAAAAAGCTCGAAGTGTCGCGCGGCGAGATTTCCTTCGAAGACGTGCTGTTCACCTATGGCCGGCGCGATGCGAAGCCGGTGCTCGACCATCTCACGTTCACCATCCGCCCGGGCGAACGCGTCGGCCTGGTCGGCCGCTCGGGCGCAGGAAAATCGACGCTGGTCAACCTGCTGTTGCGCTTCTACGAACTGGAGCAGGGCGCGATCCGCATCGACGGCCAGGACATCGGCGGCGTAACGCAGGAGAGCCTGCGCGCGGCGATCGGCATGGTGACGCAGGACACCTCGCTGCTGCACCGATCCATCGCCGACAACATCCGCTACGGCCGCCCGGGCGCGACCATGGCCGAGGTGCAGGCGGCGGCGCAGAAAGCGCAGGCGCACGACTTCATCCTCGGCCTGCAGGACTGGAAGGGCCGCAACGGCTACGACGCGCACGTGGGCGAGCGCGGCGTCAAACTCTCGGGCGGGCAGCGCCAGCGCGTCGCGATCGCGCGCGTGGTGCTGAAAGACGCGCCCATCCTCGTGCTCGACGAAGCCACTTCGGCGCTGGACAGCGAAGTCGAGTTCGCGATCCAGGAACAGCTCCTCGGCCTGATGGAAGGCAAGACCGTGATCGCGATCGCGCACCGCCTGTCCACCATCGCGCGCATGGACCGCCTGATCGTGCTCGACGCAGGCCGCATCGTCGAGCAGGGCTCGCACGACGAACTGCTCGCGCTGCAGGGGCACTACGAAAAACTGTGGCGGCACCAGTCCGGCGGCTTCCTCGCGCCCAATGTGGTCGCGACCGAAACCGCCACCGAGCCGCCCGAGGAGCCGCCTGCGGACGAAATGCGCGCCGATTCGATGCCCAAGGCGGAGAAGGATGTGTTGCCGGTGGTGACGCGGGCTTGAGGCGGATGGGCGCGTTGCGCTTTAGAGCGAATGGGCTAGACCGTTAGGCTGGGGGATCGCGGCCAGGTAAAGGTCTAAAATTCAAAAGCAAAGTTGAACGCGATCGCGCAGCGCCCGTACCACGGCGGACGCGGAGGGACTGGCGGCTTGGCCGAAACGGTTAAATGGCGCAAGATCATGTACCGACGGGATTTTCTGGGCGAAAGCCGTGGACGGCGTCACCGAGATAGATGACAAACTGTCAACCAAAAATGTCAACCAATTCACGTTAGAAACTACAATTCCATGGAGGTTTGTAATGGCTAAAACACTTGAAATATCCATCCGCTGTTTGCACTGCCAACAATGGTTCCCGTCACCTATTTTCTTCGGAGATAGTGAGTCATTTTCAACTGCTACGCTTTTTGGCAATCTTGCCCAATGTCGCCATTGTGGAAAAATGACAGAGTGCAACAAAGAAAACTTCCGAGCCAAATTCGATGATGGTGGCTTCTTGGGTAACGACACTGTGTAGTAAGTGCCATGAGCATCATTTTTAATGGTTACTCATTTCTTACCCAATCTATTGCAAATAGCATCGGCAAGTTTCATATCTCCGCGCTTAATTGCAAGCACAAGTTCTTGTATCGCTGCTTCTATCTTAGTGGCTTCCATATATCCTCCGTTTCTAACCCTCCGTTCGAGAGCGACGCGGCAAAAGCGCGGCGCGCCTCAACTACACGTTCGGTGGCACGATAGGGACGCACGACGGCACAGCATCGGGTTGCAGAATCGAATGTCGTCCGAATTTTGTGCAACCAGAACGAAAGGGGGAAAGGGTGAGAATCAACTTTGCGCATATCCGTCATCCGTCAACGAGTGGCGGATACATTGACTTTGCAGTGTTTGATGCAAAGGCGTCAAGCAACACCACTTCGGCGAATCAAGCGGTGCTCAGTCAGTTGACGTTTGCCGCGCGCGGTGCTGGCCACAAAATTGATCAGTCAGCTATCGCATTTGCAGAAAATGGCCAACTCCGATTCTTTGGTGACAAGAATCTCGTAGATTTTCTATCAAAGAACGGTTTGCCCCAATGGACGCATTGGATAGACACTTAGTACAGGTGCAGGCATCCCCACAAGCACACGGTGTGGCCCAAAGAGTGCGGCCCAACACGGCACTCAACTGCGACGCCGTTCAGCGTCGCGCTCCGCACCCGCATCTGCAGCGGCACGCGCTAGCTCTACGTTCGGCGTCAAGGAGGCCTCAGTGACAAGACGGCTCTTCCCAGAGGGTGGCCCGCACAAGGTCAAACATCTTGGCAATGATCAGTACCATATGTCAGTGACAATTCCGCAAGACGCGGATGGTCGTATCGCCCGAGAGTGCCCAAACACGGAATGCTCTCCCGCCTATTTCAAGGTTACCCCTGGCACCGGCATAACAGGCGGACAAGAACATGCCTATTGTCCCTATTGCCGACACGAAGCCGAACCGACCGACTTCACCACTCAAGAGCAAATCCGGTACGCCAAGGATATTGCCATTCAGGAGGCACGGAGCGGCATCGATGACATGGTCAAGGATGCCCTGGGTCTTGGGCCATCGGGCAATAAGAAGCTTGGCGGGGGGTTTATTTCCATCGAAATGAGTTACAAGCCCAGTACTCCCGAGCACGTACGCAGGCCCTTTGAAGACGAAGTGCGAAGGGACGTCGTTTGTCCTCATTGCACACTGGATCAAACAGTGTTTGGTCTAGCCACGTGGTGTTCAGATTGTGGCCGAGATATTTTTCTAGCCCATGTCGCAGCTGAAATCTCAGTAACGCGCAGCATGCTCAGGGACATAGATCGTCGAGAGCACGAGCTTGGCAAGCGTGTAGCGGCCAAAGATTTGGAAAATTGCCTTGAGGATGCGGTGTCCATTTTTGAGGCATCTGCTAAGGCGCTGATTCGCCGGGCGTTGAACCACCGCGGAGATGAGGCGGAAAGCGTCGATGCTCAGATGAAGAAGCTGGGCAACTCATTTCAAAGCATCGAGAGAGCAAAAGAGCAGCTCTCGAAGCTGTTTGGCTACTCGCCGGCGCAACCAGATGTCTGGGAAAACTTAGAGCGATCCTTTGAGAAACGCCACCCAGTTACTCATAACCTGGGCGTTGTAGACAAAAAGTATTTGGAGCGTGTGCAGCAGGCTGAGCGCGAGGGGCGAGAAGTTCGCATTTCTGAACCAGAGGTCAACTGTCTGCTAGATGGCATCTTTCAGGTCATTTCTGAAATGCATCGAAACTTTTTCGGTGGAGAAAAGTAAGTTGACACCGAACCTCTCATTGGTGCGGACGCCTGTCGGCGCCGCACAATTCAGACGTTAGCCCACGATGCCACCGCCTAAACTCGTTCTTCCGTTCGTTGACTACTGCCGCGTTTTCCGAGTCATCTACTCCGTGCTGGATGGTCGCGCCCACACGCACCGGGCCTGCATCTTCTTCGCAGTTTCTGGCGCGATCATTCTTAGGCAGCACTACCAACTTAAGGCACTCCCTGTCGCGGGTGCTGCTGCGTATATGGTCAACTCCGATACTTCGCTCGTCGCAACCTTCGGAAAGATCGAAGACGGAATGTTGGTCTCCTCTGCCGAAGCGTTTCATTGTTGGGTTCAGTGCGATGGTTACGCCATTGATTTCATGGCTCCGGTATTCTGCGAAAATCTGCAGGCTGCTGGCATTTCAACGCCTATTGCCAGAAAGATGTTTCAACGCCCGCTTGCCGAAATGGCAGAGTCAACAGCCGAACTTGATTCTGATGGTGCATTCTCTCTTTTCCAAAGCGTAGAGCGTACACAAGCCATGATTGAAAACTTCGAAGCTAAGGCATCCTCTGGCGATCTTGCCAACGTATGCTCCCATTGGTATCGCCGGCCGCCGAAGCGCATCTCTGAAACCCTCGACATGGCAAACGACCTGGGAAAGGTCGAACGCCTCACACTTCATGGCCCAGAGGTGTCCGGTGTCTGGTAACTCGTGGGCTAACCCGGCAGTCGAGCGGCCCTGCGCGAAAAGCCGCGTAGGCCGCTCACTTCTACATTAGGCGCCTTCGGATCATGGGCCACAAGATCGCGGGCATTCTCTTCGATATTGGCGGGGTGCTGGTGGCGCTCGACGGGGTGCCGTCCATGGCGAAGCTGCTCGGCGTGGAGCCCCGGCACGAAGCTCTCCACGCAATGTGGATCGCATCGCCATCGGTCGTGGCACACGAAACCGGGAAGATAGACGCGGCAGCGTTCGCTGCTGGCGTCGTGGCAGAGCTCGGTTTGCCAGTCACCGCCGACCGCTTCCTGCAGGATTTCTGCAACTGGCCTACAGGGCTCTTGCCAGGCGCGCTGCAGCTGTTGGATGAAATTCCGGACAGCTATCGCGTGGCCGCGCTGAGCAATACGAGTGAGGTGCATTGGGACAAGATCCGGACAATGGGTTTGGTGGACCGGTTCGACCAGACTTATCTGTCACACCGGATCGGATGTTTGAAACCCGCCACCGGGGCCTTCCTGGTCGCGCTCGACGGAATGGGCCTCTCACCGTCGGACGTCCTGTTTCTGGATGACGGCTTGCGGAACATCGATGCGGCGGTGAAACTGGGGATGCATGCGCATGTGGCAAGAGGGCCCGAGGAGGCAAGGCGCGTTCTCGCACAGTACGGCGTCGTTCCTTCAAGCGCCGGCGCCTGACACCGCAGCACACCGGACGCGCGCAAGAGCGGCTCGCGCCGGCGAAGCGGAACGTTCGGCACTATTTTCGGAGGCTCGATGACTGGCGCCTGCGTGCACGGCTATGATCCGAGGGAAAATCGGCGCCTGCAGGCGCAGCGCTCGTAGTTCTTGGCATCATCTTTCTTTCCAGGTAGCCTCACATCCACGAAGGTGCCGAAAAAAGCGGCGCAAAACCCGTAACGGCGTCACCGGCACAGATGACAAGGCCGCAAACAGATATGTCTGGTGAATCGAACTAAGTTTCCGGGAATAGGACTCAGCCATGGCCAGCAAAGAGCCCAGCCGCGTGCAGCAAGTGATTCTTGCGGCGGTTGAAAACCAGATCCGCAAGAATGACCCGCTCGAAACCGGGGAAACGCTCGAGCGCCTGATTCAATCCGGCCTATCCAGAGAGGAAGCCCTGCGGCTGATCGCGGGCGTCCTCGCCGGCGAAATGTTCGAGGCCATGAAGGGCAAAGGCCAGTTCGACAATGCCCGCTACGCCGCCAATCTGGCGCGCCTGCCGAAATTGTCCGGCGACAGGAAATGACCGGGGCGCGTGCGTGAAGACCATCGGCCTGATCGGCGGCATGAGCTGGGAGTCAACCGTACCCTACTACCGGCAGATCAACGAGACCATCAAGGAGCGCCTGGGCGGTCTGCATTCGGCGAAGATCGTGCTCTACAGCGTCGACTTCCACGACGTCGAGCGACTGCAGCACGCCGGCGATTGGGTGGCCGCCGGAGCCTTGCTCGCCCATGCCGCGCGTTCGCTCGAAGCTGCAGGTGCGGATTTCCTGGTCTTGTGCACGAACACCATGCACAAAGTCGCCGCGAGCATCGAGGCGGCGGTCGCCATTCCGCTGCTGCATATTGCCGATCCGACCGCCGCGGCGATCAAGCAGGCCGGCCACGCCACCGTCGGCCTGCTCGGCACGCGGTTCACCATGGAAGAGGCCTTCTACCGCGAGCGCCTGAGCGAAGGTCACGGGCTCCAGGTGATCGTCCCGAACGCGCGGGACCGCGACAGCGTCCACCGCATCATTTACGAAGAATTGTGTCTTGGGCAGGTCTTGCCCGAATCGCGCGGCGAGTATCGACGCATCATGGAAAGCCTGGCAGCACAAGGCGCGCAGGCCATCATTCTCGGGTGCACGGAAATATCCCTGCTCGTCGGCCAGCAAGACTCCAGGGTTCCGCTGTTCGATACCACGGCCATTCACGCGCGGGCGGCCGCGGAACAGGCGCTTGCCTGACTGCGCCCGGGCCCGAGACGAACGCGCCTGCCGCGCCGCTTTTTCCTCCTCACAATCTACAACATTCCATTTCGCTGCGCCAGGCCTGGCGCCAGCCAACACCATGCTTGCATGCCATTTCTGGCAATTTCATGAGCGCTGCGGCCGAGCCTGGAGCGGCGTCCGGGGTTCCGCTGCGCCCGCAGGCATGGAATACTGCGTCAGGGGAGGCCTGTTTTCAGGGGCGGGGAACCCCGCCGCCGATTTGGCGCACCAACTCCAGACAGGATTTCCTTTCGTCGTCGCAGCGGAGATGCAGATGCCAATGAAGACATCCGTTCACCCGGCGCACGCGCCGATCCAGGTCCGATGAGCGCATTTCACGCGGCCCATGCGAGCGGCGGGACCTGGCAAGAATGCGTCGCGCGCTGTGCCGGACGACTCGGGCGCCCCGGCGGCGGACTGGGCTTCGTCTATTTCACCGAAGCGCTGGCCCCCTACGCCGCCCCCATCGTCGAAACCTTGCGTGAGAAGACCGGAGTTTCCGACTGGATCGGCACGGTCGGCATCGGCATCATCGCCAGCGGCACGGAATACCTCGACGAACCGGCGATCGCCGTGATGGTGGCCGATTTGTCCGCGGACCAATACCGGGTATTCTCCGGTCGCGCGCGGCTAGACGCCGGAGCGCCTGCGCATTTCGGCGTGATCCACGCCGACCCGAGCACCCCGGACATCGCCGAGCTGATCGCGGACATGTCCTCCAAGGTCAAAAGCGGCTTCCTGGTCGGCGGCCTGTCGAGTTCGCAGTCGGGCACGGTGCAGGTCGCCAACGAGGTGATTTCGGGCGGCCTTTCCGGCGCGGTGCTCGGCGCCTCGGTCGGCGTCAGCACGCGCCTCACCCAGGGATGCACCCCGCTGCCCGGAAGATTCCGCGTGACCGCATGCGCAGCCAACGTCATTCGCACGCTCGACGACCGGCCGGCGCTCGAGGTCATGAAGGAAGCGATCGGCGAGATGCTTGCCCGCGACCTGCGCCGGGCGGCGCATTTCATCCATGTCGGCCTGCCGGTCACCGGGTCCGACCGGGGCGACTACCTGGTGCGCAACCTGGTGGGCATCGACCTCGACCAGGGACTCATCGCGATCGGCGATCTGGTCGAGCCGGGCACGGATCTGCTGTTCTGCAAGCGCGACGCGGAAAGCGCGCGACGGGATCTGCGGCGCATTCTCAGCGAACTGCGCGAGGAGTTGCCGGAGCGGGCGCGCGGAGCGCTGTATTTCTCCTGCATCGCCCGCGGCGAGCACATGTTCGGCAGCCGCGGCGCCGAGCTCGCGCTGGTAAAAGAGGCCTTGGGCGATATGCCGCTGGCGGGATTCTTCTGCAACGGCGAGATTTCCCACGATCGGCTTTATGGCTACACCGGCGTGCTGACGCTGTTTCATTGAGCTGCGACCGACAGCGAAAGGCGCCCGCCACGCACCCCGATACTTCGCTCACGCCCAAGCCGGCAGTGTGGCGCCAGGTTTCGTACCGCCGCTGGCCAAGGGTGGAAGTCGAGGTCGGTGCCAGAATGCAAACTCCTGTGGAATCAATACATTTGCATGCCCTGACCAGCCAAGAAAACAGCCCTTGAAAAGGTGCATGATCGGGGCTGAAACCCGCCAAACGGAAAAGGAGGAGGAGAAACGGTTGGCGGGGAGGAAATTAAATAAATGCCCCCGGGATTCGCTTGCACTGTTCCTTGTCGTACAATTGGGTACAACTATGTGAATATCCCCGACCTGACGCGTTATCGGTGTCAATCCTGTCGCTAACGCGGCAATGCCGTAAGGACACGACCGCGATGGCTTCGCCCCATTCTCCGAGACAAAACCATATTCTCGCGGCCCTGCCCGAGGAGGATTACGCGCGCCTGCTGCCCAATCTGGAGCTTATCCCGATGCCGCTTGGATGGGCGGTCTACGAATCCGGTGGCCACATGGGCTACCTTTATTTCCCCACCACCAGTCTTGTCTCGCTGCTCTACGTGATGGAAGACGGTGCCTCGGCGGAAATCGCGATAAGCGGCAATGAGGGTCTGGTCGGCATCGCCTTGTTCATGGGAGGGGAAACCACGCCGAGCCGGGCAGTGGTCCAAAGCGCAGGCAATGGCTACCGACTCGGTGCGCATGCCGCAAAAAAGGAATTCGCAACGGGCGGCTATTTGCAGCATTTGGCGCTGCGTTACACGCAGGCGCTGATTACGCAGATGTCGCAGACCGCGGTGTGCAACCGTCACCATGCGCTGGACCAGCAACTGTGTCGCTGGTTACTGTTGAGCCTTGACCGATTATCGGGTGACGAACTGAAGATGACGCAGGAACTTATCGCAAATATGCTGGGTGTACGTCGGGAAGGGGTGACCGAGGCAGCTGGCAAATTGCAGGCGGAAGGATTGATTCAGTATAGCCGCGGCCGCATCAAGGTACTGGATCGCGCAGGACTTGAGAAGCGCGTATGCGAGTGCTATGCGGTGGTGAAACGAGAATACGACCGCTTACTGCCATATCAGATCCCCGGGCTGCCAAACACCGCAACATAGCCGTACTTGCAACCTGCTGATTATCGCCGGCCACTGGCAGAAAAGCCGGCGGCGAAGGCAAGGCGCACCTCTTCCGTACGCTATCGTACATACAAAGCTCACCGCAGTGAATATAGTTATTTGACCGTTCCGGATGGAACCACGTTGTTAGGTCGAATTACCGACGATTACTTTTCCGCCAGAAAGCCTATGGCGTACGGAGGAAACCCCATGCCCTCATCACATGATCCAAAGCAAAACCGCCTCCTTGCGGCCCTGCTCGCCGAGGATTACGCACAACTTCTGCCCGATCTTGAATTGACTTCGATGCCACTCGGATGGGTAGTATACGAGGCCGGTGTGCCCATGGAATACGTGTATTTCCCCACCACCTGCATTATCTCGATGCTCTACGTCATGGAAAATGGCGACTCGGCGGAGATCGCAATCATTGGCAACGACGGGCTGGTTGGCGTCTCCGTGTTCATGGGCGGCGATAGCGTGTCAAGCCGGGCAGTCGTACAAAACGCGGGCGAATGCTACCGGATCAAAGCGACGCTCCTGGAAAAGGAGTTCAAACGCGGAGGTAGTCTGCAACTACTGGCACTGCGTTTCACGCAGACACTGATTGCACAGATGGTCCAGACGGGGGCGTGCAACCGGCACCATACGCTGGAACAGCAGCTATGCCGCTGGCTTTTGCTGAGCTTGGACCGTTTGCGCGGGAACGAGGTGCTCATGACGCAGAAGTTGATGGCCAACATGCTCGGCGTGCACCGCCCGGGCGTTACAGAAGCTACGCACAAGTTGCAAAAAGACGGATTGATCAAATACGGCAGTGGGCGCGTTACGGTGCTGGATCGCCCGCAACTGGAAAACCGTGCATGCGAGTGCTATGGCGTAGTGAGGCGTGAGATTGAACGCTTGTTCGCATATAAGCTCCCGATTCAGCTCGAACCAGTAAGCTGAGGCTTTTTGAAGACCTTACTTGCCATGCTTGTTGGTACAAGGTCCGCGTAGCGCCGGCGAACCTGGATCGCGCTGCGCGCGCCGCGCCCAGCCTGGCTTCGGCCCAGTGCGTGCATTGCGCAGTTTCGCGCTATGCTATGCGACACGGCAGCGCGGTGTCGGTGCTTCCAGCGCCGGGCGCAGCCGCACGCTCCAATCCAACCGTATAAGGAGAAATGACATGGGCAATCGCGACAGGCCGGGCAAGGAGAAAAAGAAACCCAAACAACCGAAAACGCCAAAACCCGCCATTCGCGCAGGCGGCGCCTGAGCGCGACGGACCGGATCCGCGGCCGCGCCTGCTGCCGACGGGTCCGGGCTGCCGCAGCCGAACGCTCAGTCCGACAGTTCCAGCACCATTTCCACTTCGACCGCGATCTGGTTCGGCAGCGCGGCCATGCCGACGGCTGAGCGCGCGCCGCGGCCGCGTTCCTCGCCGAAGACTTCGACGAACAGGTCGGAGAATCCGTTGATGACCTTGGGCATCTGGTCGAAGTGCGGCGCGGCGTTGACCATGCCGAGCACCTTCACCACCTGCTCGACCCGGTCGAGCGATCCGATCACCGAGCGGATGTTTGCCAGCATGTTGAGGCCCACGAGCCGGGCCGCCGCGTAGCCCTGATCCACGCCCAGATCGGCACCCAGTTTGCCGGTCATCGAGCTTCCGTCGGGCCGGCGCGGACCGCAGCCCGACATGAACAGCAGTTTGCCTGCGCGCACGCCGGCGACGTAGTTCCCGATCGGCGCGGGCACCGGCGGCAGCTCGATCGCGAGTTCCTTCAATCTGGCTTCGACATTCATGTTCGTCCTCCTGGAGGATTACCGCGCATATGAACGGCGCCCGGCGGGCACTACACGCCGAGATACTTCTGGTGCAGTTCGGGCTGCGCGCGCAGTTCGGCGCTGGCGCCGTCGTAGACCGTCGCGCCTTTCACCAGGATCACGACGCGATCGGCGATGGCGGATACCGCGGCGAAATTCTTGTCCACGATCACCGCGGCGATGCCCGCCTGCTTGATCCGGCCGATGATGCCCCAGATCTCGCGCGAGATTTTCGGCGCCAGCCCTTCCGTCGCCTCATCCAGTATCAGCAGCTCGGGATTGGTCATGAGCGCGCGCCCGATGGTGAGCATCTGCTGCTCGCCGCCGGAGAGCTGCGCGCCGCCGTGCGCGAGGCGCTCCGCCAGGCGCGGAAACGTCTGCATGACGCGATCGAAGGTCCAGTCGCGGCGCCCGTCCTGCCCTGCGCGCGCAGCCATCACCAGGTTCTCGCGCACCGACAGATTCGGGAATATGCCGCGGCCTTCGGGCACATAGGCGACGCCGCGGCGCGCAATCGCGTGCGGCGCGGCCTGCGTCATGTCGTCGCCGGCAATGCGCACTTGCCCATGGCGCGGGCGCACCAGCCCGAGCACGCTCCGCAGCAGCGTGGTCTTGCCCATGCCGTTCCGGCCCATAAGGCCCACGGTCTCGCCGCGGCGCACGGCGAAGTCCACGCCGTGCAGCACATGGCTCGCGCCGTAGTAGGTGTGGATGCCGCGCGCTTCGAGTAGTGCGCCCTCTGTCATCAATGCGCATCCTCCGCGCCAAGGTAGGCCTCCTGCACCGCCGCGCTGCCGCGTATCGCCTCGGGCGCGCCGGATTCGAGCACGCGCCCGTCCACCATGACCGTGAGGCGGTCGGCCAGCGCGAATACCGCGTCCATATCGTGTTCGACCAGCATTATCGCGTGCGCCGGCTTCAGCTTGCGCAGCAATTCCACCATGCGCGCGGATTCCTCGCCGCCCATGCCCGCGAGCGGCTCGTCCAGCAGCAGGATGCGCGGGCGCGTCGCCAGCGTCATGGCGATCTCCAGCTGGCGCTGCTCGCCATGCGACAGGCTCGCCGCGGTCTCGTGCACGCGCGACTCCAGCCCCACCTGCGCCAGCGCGCGCTCGGCCTCCTCCACGACTTCGCGATAGGCATGGGCCGGCCGAACGAAGCGCATCGAGCTGGGCAGGCGCGATTGCGCCGCGATGCGGCAGTTTTCCAGCACCGTAAACGGCAGGAAGATGTTGGTCTTCTGGTAGCTGCGCCCCACGCCGCGCTGCGAAATCCGGTCCGCCGAGAGCCCGGCGATATCTTCGCCATCCAGGTAAATGCTGCCCGAACTGCAGGGCAGATCACCGGACAGCAGACTGGTGAGCGTGGTCTTGCCGGCGCCGTTGGGCCCGATCACCGCGTGGATCTGGTCGGTGAAGAACTCGAGCGACACGTCGTTCACCGCGACCAGGCCGCCGAAGTGCCGGGACAGGCGCTCAGTGCGCAGAACCGCTTCAGCCATGGGGCCCCTGCTCCCTGCTCATTCCGCCGCCTCCGTCCGGTCGTCATCATTCATACTGAGCCACTGTCGGCGTCCGGCGGCAATCGCGGCCGGTCGCATCCCCATTGCATGGGGCCCCTGCTCCCTGCTCATTCCGCC
>JAANCK010482701.1_pt1 | contig 15367 bp, 10 predicted proteins | sample 7277841 | NCBI WGS metagenome assembly JAANCK01 (sample SAMN14222788, study PRJNA588281) | permafrost metagenome | isolation source: Arctic cryosol methane SIP | place: Canada:Nunavut | collected 2015-07 | reverse complement strand
TCGGCCGTGAGCCTGAGGCTCGCCTGGCCGCCGCCGAAGAGCGCCGGTAACATGTCCTGGAAGTTGCGGTTCACCGCCTCGTAGGTTTCCTGGAGCAGCTCGCGGGTTTCGCGGTCGATGCGCTTGATGGCCGCCTCCAGCGTCTCCACCGCCTGGGTGAGGTCCGCGGCCTGCGCGTCGAGGAAGTCCTTGCGGGTGCGCGCCGTGGCGAGCTCGGAGAGGGCGGCCAGGTTCACCGGTCCCAGGGCCGCGATCTCCTCGGTGAGGCGATTGATCTCCGCCTGCATGCCCTTGGAGCCCACGCGCCGCTCGATCTGGTCGGCCATCTCCTCGCGCGTGACGCCTGCCTCCTGCAATTGCCGCGCGTACTGCTCCGCGTGGGTGGCGGCTTCCTGCTCCCTCACGCGCAGCTCCGTGATGCGCTCGCGCAGCGGCTCCAGTCCCTGCTCGATGGCCAGCCGCGATTCCTCGATGGCGCGCAGCTCCTCGGTGAGGTGCTCGAGGCCGGCGCGGGCATCGGCGAGCACGCGCTCACGCCCGGACTTCACCTCGAGCGCTTCCTGGAGCCGCTCGCGCACCTGCCCTTCCTCAAGCTGCGCGAGCTCCGCCTGCACGTTCGCGCGATTGGCGGCGAGGGCATCGAGGCGCTCCCGCAACGACACCGCGAGCCGGCCCTGGGACTCCACCTTCTCGTGGCAGCTGCGCTCGTGGAATTGCGCCTCGGAATGCGCGCGCTCGGCATCGGCGACGCTGTCCCGGGCAGCGGCGAGCGCCCGTTGCGCGCCGCGCCCGGCTTCCTCGAGCGCCTGCAGCCCCTGCACGATCTGCTCGATCTTCCGGGATCCCTCCTCGAGCGCGTGCTGCGCTTCCTGCATCTCGAGGCGCTCGCGGCCTTCTTCCTCCTCGAGCTGGGAGAGCTCGCCCCGGATCGCCTCGCGGCGCCGGGTGGACTGCTCGGAGCTCTGGGAAAGCTTGAGGAATTCCACCTCGAGGTCGTGGTCGCGCTGGCGCGAGCGGTCGAGCTCCTCGCGCAGCCGCCGCGCCTCTTCCTGCGCCGTGCGCAGGTCCTGCTCGAGGGTGCGCAGGGCCGACTCGATCTGCGTGCGCATGCGCGTGCCTTCGGGGATCTGCCCCTGCAGCTCCTCGATCTCCCGCTGGCGCTGCAGCACCCCGTGCAGCTCCGATTGCGGGCCGTGGAAGACCACGCCCTGGCGGCTGAAGAGGTGCCCGCTGCGCGCCGCCAGCAATCCGCCCGGCGCCAGGATGCGCGCGAGCGCCACGCCGTCCTCGCCCTCGGGAAGGATGAATACGTTGGCGAGCGCGTCGCGCAGGTACGCGGCCACGCCCGGGCGCGGGCTCGTCACGACGGAGGCGAGCGGCTTCAGGTGGGAGGCTGCCGCGGCGGCTTCCGGGGCGCCGCGCTCGATGAACACGGCGAAGCTTCCGGGCGGAGCGTCGCGAAGCAGCGCTGTCAGGTCGGCGTCGTCGGACACGCGCGCCGCGTTGAGGCGCACGCCCAGGGCGGCCTCCACCGCGTCGTCCCAGCCGGCTTCCACGTGGATCGCCTGCCACAGGCGCTCGGAGCGCTCGAGGTGGTGGGAATCGATCCAGTCCTTGAGCTTCGAGTTCGTGTCGAGCTTCGCCTGCTGCGCCTCGAGCGCGGCGAGCGCGGCCTCGAGCCCCGCGAGCTCGCGGGTCGCCTCGTGCAGGCGCTGGGTCGCACCCGAGCGCTGTTGCTCGAGGGCCGGGATGCGCGCCTCGGCTTCGCGCTGCTCGCCTTCCAGCTCGCCGATGCGCGCGCGCGCTCCCGAGCGCTCGGATTCGATTGCGCCCAGCTTCTCCGGCTCGGGGAATACCAGCGCCATGTTCTCCTGCTTGAGTCGATTCTTGCGCGCCTCGAGCTGGGCGAGGAGCTTCAACGCATGGGACTCGCGCGTCTCCTCGATGCTTTGCGCCTGCTGGGCGGCGTTCATCCGGGCCTCGGCCGCGCGCACCTCCTCGGCCGACTTGCGGGCCGCCTCCTCGGCGCCCGGCAGCGCATCGCGAGCGCGCGCGGCATCCGCCTCCCGTGCGGCGATGGCCGCGCGGGCGGTGTCGATCTCGGCCTGCCAGCGGTCCCGTTCGCCCTGCGCCTCGGCGATGCGGGACTCCACTTCCGTGCCCTCGGCGGCGAGGGACGCGAGCTGCGCGCCCATCCGGCGGCGATTCTCGCCGAGGAAGCTGATCTCCTGCTCGAGGGACTGCACCTGCGCGTTGGCCGCGTAGAGCGCCGCCTGCAGCTCCTGCAGGCGATCGGTGTTCTCGTAGTGGCGGCTCCTCAGCAACTCGAGGGAGCGCTCGTTCTCCCGCAGCCTCGCCGTCTCCGCCTCCAGCGCGACCGTGGCCTTCTGCACCTCGTTCGAGCAGCGGTTCTTCGCCTGCTCCGCTTCGCGCAGGCGCGTGAAGGCGAGCAGGTTGTGGTTCAACGCGAGCTGGCCCTGGAGCTCCTGGAACTTCGCCGCGACCTCCGCCTGCTGGGCCAGGTGCGCGAGCTGCGTTTCCAGCTCGGCGCGGATGTCGCCCACGCGCGCCAGGTTCTCCCGCGTGTCCTCGAGCCTCAACTCCGTCTCCCGGCGCCGCTCGCGGTACTTCGAGACTCCCGCCGCCTCCTCGAGGAACACGCGCAGCTCCTCGGGCTTCGACGTGATCACGCGCGAGATCATGCCCTGCTCGATGATGCTGTAGGCGCGGGGACCCAGGCCGGTGCCGAGGAAGATGTCCTGCACGTCGCGCCGGCGCACGTGCTGGCCGTTGAGGTAATAGCTGGAATCGCCTTCGCGCGTGAGCACGCGCTTCACGCTGATCTCGTTGTAGCCGGACCACGCGCCCCCGATGCGACCGAGGGAGTTGTCGAAGGAAAGCTCCACGGAAGCGCGCCCCACGGGCTTGCGGTCGGCGGAGCCGTTGAAGATCACGTCGTGCATGTGCTCTCCGCGCAGCTGCTTCGCCGACGATTCGCCGAGCACCCAGCGCACCGCGTCGATCACGTTGGACTTGCCGCATCCGTTGGGACCCACCACGCCCACGAGTTGCCCCGGGACGGCGATGGAGGTCGGATCGACGAAAGACTTGAAGCCGGAAAGCTTGACGGATAGGAGTCGCAAGGGGAGTGTTTCGATAAGTACTTGTTTTAAGGCGCGATCGACAGCTTCGCCTTCAGTAGAATGGCGATTTTACCGGAACGAAACCTCCATCCCAATGGCCAAGCCCTCCAAGGCCCTCGAGACCTTCCCCAATCCGAGTCCGGAGCGCGATTACGCGATCCACATGCAGATCCCGGAGTTCACGTGCCTGTGCCCGAAGACGGGCCAGCCGGACTTCGCCACCCTCTTCCTCGACTACGTTCCCGACAAGCTCTGCGTCGAGCTGAATAGCCTCAAGCTCTATATCTGGTCGTTCCGCGGCGAGGGAAGGTTCCATGAAGCGGTGACCAACGAGATCCTGGACCGGATCGCGAAGGCGACCCGCCCGCGCTTCATGCGCCTCACCGCGAAGTTCTTCGTGCGCGGCGGGATCTTCACCACCGTGGTGGCCGAGCACCGCAGGAAGGGATGGGTGCCGGCGCCGGTGGTCCACCTCGACTCCTTCCCTCCCGAGTCCAACACGCGTTAACCTCGCGCCATCCGCAAAGAAAAGAAGGGAGACACCCGATGCGCCGCCGTTTCGCCCTCGCCTGCCTGCTGCTCCTCGCCGGCGCCGCCCGCGCCGCGGGACTGCCCCCGGTGGAGGACTTCTTCCGCCTGCCGCGCTATGCCGCCATGCAGATCTCGCCGGACGGCAAGCACATCGCCGCGCTCTCGCCAGTGAAGGGCCGCCAGAACCTCGTGGTGCTCGATGTGCCGCCGAAGGACGCGCACGCCGTCACCGCGCTCGATGAAACGGACGTGCTCTGGTTCGAATGGCTCAACAGCAAGCGGCTCGTCTTCGGCACGGGCACCCTCGCCACGAGCGACTTCGCCTTTCGCGGCGGCGAGCTCTTCGCCGTGGACCTCGACGGCGGGCAGCCGCAGGACCTGGGCGGCCTGAAGGGCGGCGAGGTGATCGGCAAGGGCCTGCGCTTCGTGCGCTTCCTGCCGGGCGAGAGCGACGACATCATCGCCCAGGAGATGACGTTCGACAGGCTCGGGCGCCAGATGGGCGCGCTCGTGCGCGTCGACTCGCGCACGGGACGCCGCACGAACATCGGGCTCGGCCAGCCCGACAGCGGCGAGGACGAGAGCTGGCTCGTCGACAACGCCGGGATCGCGCGCGCGCTCACGGTGTCTGGCAAGGGCCGCACGCGCATCTGGTACCGCGCCTCGGCCGACGCGCCCTGGCGCAAGCTCGATGATTTCGCGAACAACGAGCCCGGCTGGGCACCGGTCGCCATCGCCGGCGACGGCAAGACGCTGCTCGCCAGCACCTACCGCAAGGGCGACAAGGCCGAGATCGTGCGCTACGACCCGGCGACGGCCACTTTCGGCGAGGTGGTGGCGGCGCATCCGCAGGTCGACCTGCGGCGCGTGATCGAGGACGAAGGCAAGCCCGTGGGCGTCGCGTTCGACGCGGACCGCCGCGGCTTCGCCTGGTTCGACCCGGCCCTGGCGCGCCTGCAGGCGACGGCCGACAAGGCGTTCCCCGGCGCGGTGAACTCGCTCAGCTGGTCGCGCGACCGCTCCCTCGCCGTGATCAACTCGTACTCCGACGTGTGGCCCGGCACCTTCTACCTCTTCGACGCGAAGCAGGCCCGCATCTCGTTCCTCGCCGACCGGGCGCCGTGGGTCAAGCCGAAGGAAATGTCGCCCATGAAGCCGGTGCGCTACGCGGCGCGCGACGGCATGGAGATCCCGGCCTACCTCACGTTGCCCCGCGGGCGCGGGGAAAAGGACCTGCCCCTGGTGGTGTTCGTCCACGGCGGCCCCTGGGTCGACGGCGACGACTGGCGCTACGATCCCGACGTGCAGTTCCTCGCCTCGCGCGGCTACGCCGTGCTGCAGCCCAACTACCGCGGCACCACGCGCTACGGCTGGAAGCACTATCACGCATCCTTCGGCCAGTGGGGCCTCGCGATGCAGGACGACGTGACCGACGGCGTGAAGTGGGCCATCGCGCAGGGCATCGCGGATCCGAAGCGGGTGTGCATCTACGGCGCGAGCTATGGCGGCTACGCCGCGATGATGGGCATCGCCAAGGACCCGGACCTGTACCGATGCGGGATCGACTACGTGGGCGTGACCGACCTCCCGCTCTTCCTCACCATGACCTGGGCCGACTACGCGGGCTCCGACTTCGTGGACTACGACGCGAAGACGATGGTGGGCGACCCGGACCGGGACGCGAAGCGCCTGCGCGAGACCTCGCCCGTGGATCTCGCCGCGCGCATCAAGGTGCCGGTGTTGATGGCCTATGGGGGCGCCGACGTGCGCGTGCCCGTCGAGCACGGACTGCGCATGAAGGCCGCCCTCGATCGGGCCGGAGTGAAGTACCGGTGGATGGTCATGGAAGGCGAGGGTCACGGGTTCCGCGACCCCGCCCACCAGCAGGCCTTCTACGATGCGGTGGAGAAATTCCTCGCCGAGAACCTCGCGCCGGAATAGGCGCCTTCAGCCGCGCTCGCCGGCGTCCGCGGGCCGTGGAACGGGCCCCGGCTGCCGCGCGTTGAGCCACCCGCTCGCGAGGCTCGCCGCGACGATGAGCGCGCCGCCCAGCCAGTCCTGCGCTCGCAGGGTTTCGCCCGCGAGCGCGTAGGCCGCGATCGCGGCCACCACGAGCTCCGAGAGCAGGATGACGATCGCGCGATTGGCCGGCATGCGCGCGAGGCCGTATTGCAGCGCGAGGCTCATGGCGACCAGCACGACCCCGATGCCCGCGACGAGCGGCCATTGCGCGCACACCGCGTGGCCGAGCTCGTGGGCGCCCACGGTGCTCGCGGGCGCATGCACCAGCGCGGCGAAGGTCACCCCGGCCCAGATCACGATCGACTTGCCCGCGTCGGTCATGGTGGAAAGGCGGCGGATCAGCACGTTGCCCAGCGCGAAGAGGAATCCCGCGGCGAGGCCGAGCCATTCGGCGCGCGCCGTGGGCCAGGGCACGCCAAGGTTCGGCTTCCAGAGCATCGCCATGGCGCCCGCGAACGCGAGGGCCATCACGCCCACGCCGGGCGCATCGAGGCGCTCGCGCAGCACGAGCCAGGCGAGCGGGACGGTCCACAGGGGCGCGAGGTAGAAGAGCAGCAGCACGCGCATCACCTCGCCGTCGAGGATGCCGAGCACGTACGCGAGATTGCTCCAGCCGATGGCAAGTCCCATCAGCAACGCGAGGGGCGGCATGCGCCTGAGGCGCATGGCCTCGCGGGGAAAGAGCGCCACGCCCACGATCAACGCGGTGCCGTAAGTCGCCACCGTGGCCCAGATGCCGTCGAATCCCGACTGCGCCAGCAGCCGATACGGATACCAGACCACGCCCCAGAGGGCGGCGCCGGCGAGGAGCGCCCAGGTCGGCGCGGAGGCGGGAATCTTCACGGTACTATCGAAAATTATGACCGATTGCGCGGTGCTCCACGTCACCTCGCTGCCCGGGGGCGGCGTGGACCGCCACGTGCGCGACATCGCGCGCGGGGCTCCGCGCCGCCATTTCGTGTGGCATGCGGCCGAGGCCGCCGACGCGATCGAGATCCTCGGCGAGCGGCGCATCCTGCCGCTGGACCGAGAGGCATTGGCGCGCGAGCCGCGGGTGCTCGAGCGCTGGCTGCGAAGCGAAGGCGTGGGCATCGTGCACGCCCATTCCGTGGCGGATGCCCCGCGCGAGCGCGCCTCCTGGGCGGCCCATGCGCTCGGCGTGCCGCGCCTGCTCACGCTCCATGACGTGCTCTTCCTGCGCCGCGAAGGATTCGAGCCCGGCGCCAGCGCGCGGGCCGATCCGCCGTGGCTCGCGCAGACGGCCGCGTTCGCTCGCGAAGCGGCGGCGGTCGTGGCACCTTCGCGCTTCATCGCGGGCCTCGCCCGGGAGCACATCGCGGGGCTTGAAGTCGCGGTGATTCCCAACGGCTCGCCCCCGTTGCCCCCGCCCGATCGCCCGGCCGAGGCGCGAGCGGCATTCGCGGCGCGCAGGCCGCGGCACGTGGCGGCGGTGCTGGGCTCGATCGGCCCCCACAAGGGCAGCGCCGTGCTGGACGCCCTGGACGGCGCGCTCGCCGGGTCCGACATCGCGATCGTCGTGATCGGCTACCTCGACGCGCAGGTCGCGCCCGGATGGCGCGGCGATCACCTCTACGTGCACGGCGCCTACGACGATGACGACGTGGGCGCGCTCCTGCGCGCCTATCGCGCCGAAGTCGCACTCTTTCCCAACCGCGTGCCCGAAAGCTTCAGCTATGCGCTCTCCGACGTCTGGTCGGCCGGCGTGCCCGTGCTCGTGCCGGCGCAAGGTGCGCTGGGCGAGCGCGTGGCCGATCACGGCGGCGGATGGACCATGGGCCCGGGCGCGAGCGCCGGGGAAATCGCGCGGGCCCTGCGCGGCATCCTCGTGCCCGCGGGGAACCCTGAGCTCGCACGGGTAATATCCCAGCTTCGCGCGGCCGACCCCGATCGCGTCCCGACCCTCGAATCCATGACCCGTTCCCTCGACGCCCTCTACGCCCGGTTCGGGATCGACGCCGGAGTGCCACTCGATGCGCGCGCCGACGAGGTGCAGCGGCTGCTTGCCACGAGCCTGGACGGGGCGCTCTTCCGCCAGGAACTGGTCCGCCTCGCCGACGAGCTGGTGCAGCGGCGCACGGGGCTCGAGGCGGAGCGCGAGCGCGCGAGGCGCTTCGAGACCGAGTCGCGCGCGTGGATCGCGAAGCTGGAAGGCGATGTCGCCGCACTCCAGGCCGAGCTCGCACGGGAAGTCGAGGCCCGGCGCGCCTTCGCCGAGGAGAACGCCGAGCTTCGCATCCACCGCCAAGCCCTCGAATCGCTTCCGGGCCTCGTGCGCCGGCTGCTGCTGAGGAAGATCCGCGATGCGCGAAATTGACGTCTGCATCGTCACCTACCTTCCCGACTTCGCGCTCCTCCAGCAACTCCTCGCCAGCCTCTCCGAGCCCACGGCCGATCCGGTCTCGCGTGCGCTCTTCATCCACGACAACGGTCCCGACGCGGCGGTCGCGGAGCGGATCGCGGAGCTCGCGCGGCGCGAGTGCGCCGGCTTCGCGGCCGTCGACGTGCGGCACTCCCCGGCGAACCTGGGTTACGGGCGCGGCCACAACGGGGCGATGGCGAGGGGACGCGCGCCCTTCGCGCTGCTCCTCAACCAGGATTGCGTGCTCGAGCCCGGAACGCTCGACGGCCTGCTCGCGGCGGCCGAAACCGGCGCCGCCGAGGTCGCCGCGTGGGAGCTGCGCCAGATTCCCTACGAGCATCCGAAGGCCTACGACCCCGTATCCCTCGAGACTTCCTGGGCGAGCGGCGCGGCGCTCCTCGTGCGGCGCGCGGCGTTCGAGGCGGTGGGCGGCTTCGATCCGCTCCTCTTCATGTACGGCGAGGACGTGGACCTGTCGTGGCGCCTGCGCGCCCGGGGCTGGAAGGTGCTCTACCAGCCGAAGCTCGCGGTCGTGCACCGCACCTACGCCCGGGCGGCGGAGGTGAAGCCCCTGCAGGTGTTCGGCGGCGTCGCGACCAATCTCGCGCTGCGGGCGCGATACGGCGGGTGGCTGCGCACGCTGCAGGGCCTCGCGATGCTGGGCGGCGAGATCGTGGCCCCGCCTTCCTTTCCGGGACGGCGCATCGGCCTCGCGCGCTCCGGGCTTCGCTTCCTCGCCCGCTGGCCCCGGTTCGCATGGTCGCGCGTGCGCCCCACCGAGACCTTCCGCCCGCAGTTCGAGGGCTGGGGCTACGAGACGCGCAGGGACGGCGCGTTCGTCGAGTTCGCATCGCGCCGCGAGGTTCCCGGGCGCGCGCGGCCGCTCGTGTCCATCCTCATCCGCACCGCCGACCGTCCGGCGTGGCTGCGGGAAGCCCTCGCCTCGTGCGCGAACCAGACCTACGGGAACCTGGAGGTGGTGGTGATCGAGGACGGGCCGGAGCGCTCGAAGGAGGTGGTCGAGGAATTCCGCGGCCGCCTCGAAGTGCGCTACCGCGCGACGGGCGAGCGCGCGGGCCGGGCCCGGACGGGCAACGCCGCGCTCGCCGAGGCGCGGGGCGAATGGCTCAACTTCCTCGACGACGACGATGTCTTCTTCGCCGACCACGTGGAGGTGCTCGTGGATGCGGCGCTCGCCTCGGGGGCCGCTGGCGCCTATGCGCTCGCGTGGGAGACCCAGACCCGCTTGGTCGACCGCGACCGCGCCCGGTACGAGGAAGTGCTGCACCTCACGCGCCACCGCCAGCGCTTTGACCGCCTGGCGCTCTGGCACCACAATTACCTTCCGATCCAGGCGGTGCTCTTCCACCGCCGCCTGTACGAGCGCCGGGGCGGTTTCGCCGAGGACATGGACCAGCTCGAGGACTGGAACCTGTGGACGCGCTACACGCTCGAGGACGACTTCGTGCTCGTCGAGAAGACCACGTCGAAATACCGCGTGCCCGCCGATGCCTTCGTCGCCGCCGAGCGCCAGGGGCTGCTCGACCGCGCCTACGCCGACGCGCTCGAGCGCCAGCGCGCGATGCACGTCACGTTCTCGCCGCGGGAGATCTCCGAGATGGCCGACGCCTACGTGCGCAACGAGGCGCTGATGATGGTCACGCGCAACGACCTGCGCCGCATCGTGGGTGCGAACCGCTGGCTCGCCCGCGCCGCGGCGTTCCGCCGTCCGCTGCGCGGCGTGGTGCGCCGCTTCGCGCGCCGGCCATGAGCGCCGAGCTGCCGTTCACCGGCGAGCGCTTCGTCCCCGGCACGAAGGGCGAGATCTGGGTCGAGCACTGGCATCGCTACCATTTCGCCGCGCGCTGGGTCGGCGGCAAGCGCGTGCTGGACGCCGCGTGCGGCGAGGGCTACGGCTCGGCGCTGCTCGCGCGCACCGCGGCCCACGTGACGGGCGTGGACCTCTCGCCCGCGGCGGTCGACCATGCCCGGGCCGAGTACGCCGGCCTCGGCAACGTGGCCTTCGCCTGCGCTCCATGCACGGGGCTTCCGGTGGGCGACGGGAGCATCGACGTGGCGGTCTCCTTCGAGACCCTCGAGCACATCGCCGAGCAGGAGGCCTTCGTGGACGAGCTCGCGCGCGTGCTCGCTCCCGGAGGCGTGCTCATCCTGTCCTGCCCCAACAGGCTCGAGTACAGCGACAAGCGCGCCTTCGCCAACCCGTTCCACGTGCGCGAGCTCTATCGCGAGGAGCTGGCGCAGCTCGTCGCGCGGCGTTTCCCCGAATGCGCCTGGTACGGCCAGCGCCCCACGTTCTTCTCCCTCATCGCGCCCGAGGCGCCGGGACCGGCCGCGGCCCAGCTGGTGGAGGTGGACGAGGCGCGCCCCGCCGAGGCAAGGGGACGGATCGAGAGCCCGCTCTATTTCCTGGTGGTGGCGAGCCGCACCCGCGCGGACCTCGAGGCGGTCGCGCCAGCGCTCTCGGTGCTCTCCGACCGCGGCGACTGGGTCCATCGCGACTACGAGAAGGTGATGGGCGAGCTGCAGCAGTGCGTCGCGCGCGCCGATTCCCTCGTGGAGCAGGTGGCGGTGCGCGAGCGCTCGGTGATGCAGCTGCAGGACGAGGTGCGCGCCGCGCTCGGCGCGAAGATGACCGTCGAGGCGGAGATCGCCCGCATCGCGGGCACGCTCGCCGAGCGCGATGCGGTCCTCGCACAGCGCGACGGGGCGCTCGTGGAAGCGGCGCGGGAGATCGAGCGGCGGCGCGGCTGGCGCTGGTGGCTGCGCCTGCCCTTCGTCCGGCTGGGATGGCTCGCGCAGCGCGATCCCGACGCCGGGCCGCCGCACCCGTAGCCGTCGACCGGCGCCCCTCACCTATAATCGGGGGAATGAATCCCCGCCTCGGGCTGCTCCAGCCCTATCCCTTCGAACGGCTGCGCAGGCTCCTGGCCGACGTGGCGCCGCCCGCGGGCATGCGCGCCATCCCGTTGAGCCTCGGGGAGCCGCAGCATGCCACTCCGCAGCTCGTGCGCGACGCGCTCACCGCGAACCTCGGCGCGCTCGCGCGCTATCCGGTCACGCTGGGCCTGCCGGAGCTGCGCGCGACCCTCGCCGAATGGCTCGCCCGGCGCCACGGCCTGGGAAGCCTCGACGCGGAAAAGGAAGTGATCCCGGTGCTGGGCAGCCGCGAGGCGCTCTTCTCCATCGCGCAGGCGGTGCTCGACCCGGCCGATGCCGATGGGCTGGTCGTCTGCCCGAACCCGTTCTACCAGATCTACGAGGGCGCGGCGCTGCTCGCCGGGGCGAAGCCGTACTTCGTGAATGCGCTCGCGCGCGACGGCTTCCGTCCCGACTGGGACGCGGTCCCCGAAGACGTGTGGAAACGCACGCGCCTGCTCTACGCGTGCTCGCCCGGCAATCCGACCGGCCGCGTGATGTCGATCGAGGAATGGAAGCGGCTCTTCGAGCTCTCCGACCGGCACGGCTTCGTCATCGTCTCCGACGAGTGCTACGGCGAGCTCTACTTCGACGAGTCGAAGCCGCCCCTGGGAGCGCTCGCCGCGGCCCGCCGGCTGGGACGGGAAGGCTTTCCGCGCCTCGTTGTCATGGGGTCGCTTTCGAAGCGCTCGAGCGCCCCGGGGCTGCGCTCGGGTTTCGCCGCCGGGGACCGCGCGATCCTGGAGCCCTTCGTGCTCTATCGCACCTACCACGGAGCGCAGATGAGCAATCCCGTGCAGCTCGCCTCGATCGCGGCGTGGAAGGACGAGGCCCACGTGGCCGACAACCGCCGCCTCTACCGCGAGAAGTTCACCGCCTTCCACGCGCTCGTGCATCCGGTGATGCCCCTCGTGCGTCCCGACGCCGGCTTCTATTTCTGGGCCGATGTGGGCGGCGACGACCTCGCCTTCACGCGCGAGCTCTTCGCCCGCGCCCACGTGACGGTGCTCCCGGGCAGCTACATTGCCCGCGAGGCCCGCGGGGTGAACCCGGGCCGCGGCTTCGTGCGCATCGCGCTGGTCTCCACCCTCGAGGAGACCGTCGAGGCCGCCCGCCGCATCCGCGATTTCGCGCTCGCGCGCGAGCCCGCCCACGCCGGGGCCGGCGCCCGATGAGCGGCCTGCAAGCGATCATCGACGAGGCGTTCGAGCGCCGGGCCGGGCTCTCGCCCGCCTCCGCGAACCCGGAGGTCGCCTCCGCGGTGGCGCAGGTTTTGGCGGAGCTGGACGCGGGGCGCCTGCGGGTGGCCGAGAAGCGTGGCGGCGAATGGATCACGCACCAATGGCTCAAGAAAGCGGTGCTGCTTTCCTTCCGGCTGCGGGACAACGGGATCATGCAGGGCGGCTACACCCACTATTTCGACAAGGTGGACTCGAAGTTCGCGAACTTTTCCCAGGAAGATTTCCAGGCCGGCGGCTATCGCGTGGTGCCGCCCGCGGCCGCGCGCCACGGTGCCTTCATCGCCAAGAACGTGGTGCTGATGCCCTCCTACGTGAACGTGGGAGCGTACGTGGACGAGGGCGCCATGGTGGACACCTGGGCCACCGTGGGATCCTGCGCGCAGATCGGAAAGAACGTGCACCTGTCGGGCGGCGTGGGCATCGGCGGCGTGCTCGAGCCCCTGCAGGCCAATCCCACCGTGATCGAGGACGGCTGCTTCATCGGGGCGCGGAGCGAGATCGTCGAGGGCGTCATCGTCGGCGAGGGCTCCGTGATCTCCATGGGCGTGTACATCGGCCAGAGCACCAAGATCTACAACCGCGCCACGGGCGAGGTGTCCTACGGGAAGATTCCGCCCGGAAGTGTCGTCGTTTCCGGCAGCTTGCCCGGTGGGGATGGCCGGTATAGTCTCTACTGCGCCGTGATCATAAAGCAGGTGGATTCGAAGACCCGCTCCAAGACGGGGATCAACGAACTGCTGCGCGGCGACTGAGAACCGGAGGCGTACCGACATGTTCATCGAAAAGCTGCTGCAATTGATGGCGGAGAAGAAGGCTTCCGACATCTTCATCTCGGCGGGTTCCCCGATCAGCATCAAGATCCAGGGCAACATCATGCCGGTCAATCCGCAGCCGATGGACGCGGAGATGACCAAGAAGATCACCTACGAGATGCTCTCGGAGCACCAGATCGAGGTGTTCGAGAAGGATCTCGAGTTGAACTTCTCCAAGCCGATGCCGGGCCTGGGCAACTTCCGCGTGAACGTGTTCTGGCAGAAGAGCGCGGTGTCCGCGGTGATCCGCTTCATCACCTCCGACATCCCGAAGATCGCGGACCTCGCCCTGCCGCCGGTGCTCTCCACCCTGGTGATGGAAAAGCGCGGTCTGATCCTCGTGGTAGGCGCCACGGGATCAGGCAAGTCGACGACCCTCGCCTCGATGCTCGATTACCGCAACTCCGTGTCCACCGGCCACATCCTCACCATCGAGGACCCGGTCGAGTACGTGTTCGCGCCGAAGAAATCCATCTTCAACCAGCGCGAGGTGGGCAACGACACGCGCTCGTTCCACGACGCGCTTCGCAACGCCATGCGCCAGGCGCCCGACTGCATCCTGATCGGCGAGATCCGCGACCTCGAGACCATGCGCATGGCGCTCACCTACGCGCTCTCGGGCCACCTGTGCCTCGCCACCCTGCACGCCAACAACGCCTACCAGGCGATGAACCGCGTGATCAGCTTCTTCCCGCTCGAAGTGCGCCCGATGCTGCTGCAGGACCTGTCGGTGTCGTTGAAGGCCGTGATCTCCCAGCGCCTCATCAAGACCGTGGACGGCGCGCGCATTCCCGCGGTCGAGGTGCTGCTCAACACGCGCAACATCCAGGAGCTGATCGAGAAGGGCGAGATCACCGAGATCAAGGAGGCGATGGAGAAGAGCATGTCGCCCGGCTCCCAGACCTTCGAGCAGGACCTCTTCCGGCTCGTGCGCCAGGGCAAGATCTCCACCGACGAGGCGCTCGCCAACGCCGACTCCGCCACCAACCTGGGGCTGCTGCTGGGCAACTCCGGGATCATGCCGGCCATGTCCGAGAAGTCGAAGCAGCCGGGGGCCCAGCGCCCGGGCTCCTCGCCCTTCGGGGACTTCAAGATCACCGAGGAATCGGAGGAGAAGTTCGGCTAGGGAATGTCCCGGGCCCACGGAACCGGCGTGAAAGGACTCGAGGAAAACCTCACGCAGTATGCGGCGTATCACCGCGACCGCCGCAACGTCGCGACCCACTTCGCGGGCATCCCCATGATCGTGCTCGCCGTGGTGATGGCCACCGCGACGGTGACGATTCCCGTGGGCAGCGTGGACGCGACCCTCGCCGCCGCGCTCTCGATCGCCGCGTGCGTCTACTACTTCCGGCTCGATTTCGTCTTCGGCGTCACGATGGCCGTGGCACTCTTCGCCGCGTGCGCGGCCGCGAGCGAGACCATCGCCCGCATCGGCCCCGGCGCCGCCCTGGGCGTTGCACTCGCCCTCTTCGTCGCCGGTTGGGGGCTGCAGTTCCTGGGCCACCGCTACGAGGGCATGAAGCCCGCCTTCTTCGACGACGCGCGCCAGCTCCTCATCGGGCCGCTCTTCGTGTGCGCGGAGGTCTTCTTCCTCCTGGGCGCGAAGCGGGACTTGCGCCGGCGCATCGAGGCGCGCGTGGGCCCCGTCGTGGCCCGCCGCACGGGCGCCGCGTCCATGGGCGAGCGTTCCAACGCGGATTGAAGAACGAGACCCTCCTGCTCGCGCAGGCGCTCATCGCGCGCCCGTCCGTCACGCCCGCCGACGAGGGCTGCCAGCAGCTCATCATCGATCGCCTGGCGCCCCTGGGTTTCCGCCCCGAGGTGATGGCGTGCGGGGACGTGGCCAACCTCTGGATCCGCCACGGCACCGGCAAGCCCCTGGTGGTGCTCGCGGGCCACACCGACGTCGTGCCGCCGGGACCCCTCGACAAGTGGGCATCGGATCCCTTCGTGCCGACGGTGCGCGACGGGCAGCTCTTCGGGCGCGGGGCGGCGGACATGAAGACGTCGATCGCCGCCTTCGTGGTCGCGGCCGAACGCTTCGTGCGGGCGCATCCGGCGCATCCCGGCTCGCTCGCGCTCCTCGTCACCTCCGACGAGGAAGGTCCCTCGGTGGACGGCACCGTGCGCGTGGTGGAGGAGCTCAAGCGCCGCGGCGAGACGATCGAATACTGCATCGTGGGCGAGCCCTCCTCGGCGCAGGCTTTCGGCGACACCATCAAGAACGGCCGGCGCGGCTCCCTCACGGGGCGGCTCTGGGTGCAGGGCGTGCAGGGCCACGTGGCCTACCCGCACAGC
>JAANCK010322140.1_pt1 | contig 15377 bp, 12 predicted proteins | sample 7277841 | NCBI WGS metagenome assembly JAANCK01 (sample SAMN14222788, study PRJNA588281) | permafrost metagenome | isolation source: Arctic cryosol methane SIP | place: Canada:Nunavut | collected 2015-07 | reverse complement strand
GGAGCGTTGTAGCGTGACATGGTGATACCCGACTTTCTCTCGCCTCGCGCCGCATCTGGCGGCCTGGAGCCTGCTGGCTGGTGCCTCGAGCCGGAATCGAACCGGCACGCCGCCTTGCGGCTAAGCGGCGGATTTTAAGTCCGCTGTGTCTACCAATTTCACCATCGAGGCCCAGGGCCATTGTGAAACAAAAAAGAAACAGCCCCGGCAACGCTGTTGGCGGGGCTGTGCACTGGAGGCGCGGCGCGGAGTCGAACCGCGCTGATCGGATTTGCAATCCGGTGCATAACCGCTTTGCTACCGCGCCTTGGGTCCCAAGAAAAAGGGAAGCCTGGGCTTCCCTTCTTCGATGACTGGAGCGGGAAAAGAGTCTCGAACTCTCGACCTCAACCTTGGCAAGGTTGCGCTCTACCAACTGAGCTATTCCCGCAATTCAAGCTTTGAATTATATCTCAATCTATCGAGAGCCCCGCCCGGCTCAGTGTTTGACGGAGACCGGCGCCCCGGCCGGTTGCGCGTCCGGAGTCGCCGCCGCGATCGGCGCGGTGGCGGCCGCCGGGTCCTCGTCCGGCAACGGCGTGGGCTGCCGCTCCAGCGCGACTTCCAGCACCTTGTCGATCCACTTCACCGGCACGATTTCGAGTCCGCTCTTCACGTTCTCCGGAATGTCCTGCAGGTCCTTGGCGTTCTCTTCCGGGATCAGCACGGTCTTGATCCCACCGCGCAGGGCCGCCAGCAGCTTTTCCTTCAGCCCGCCGATCGCCGTCACTTCGCCGCGCAGCGTGATCTCGCCGGTCATCGCCACGTCGGCGCGCACCGGAATGCCGGTCAGCGCCGAAACGATGGCAGTGGTCATGGCCGCGCCCGCGCTCGGACCGTCCTTGGGCGTGGCGCCATCGGGCACGTGGATGTGCATGTCCTTCTTTTCGAACACCTCGTCCGCGATCCCCAGCAGGCGTGAGCGGCTGCGCACCACTGTGCGGGCGGCCGCCACCGATTCCTTCATCACGTCACCCAGCGACCCGGTGGTGGTGATCACACCCTTGCCAGGCATCAGCGCGGCTTCGATCGTCAGCAGGTCGCCGCCGACTTCGGTCCAGGCCAGGCCCACCACCTGGCCCACCTGGTTTTGCGCTTCGGCACGGCCATAGTTGAACTTGCGCACGCCCAGGAAGTCGTTGAGGTTGGCCCCATCGACCACGACCTTCGGTGTCATCTTCTTGAGCTGCAGCCCCTTGATGACCTTGCGGCAGATCTTGGACAGCTCGCGCTCGAGCGAGCGCACGCCGGCTTCGCGGGTGTAGTAACGCACGATGTCGCGGATCGCCTCTTCCGACACCAGCAACTCTTCTTCCTTCACGCCGTTGTTCTTCATCTGCTTGGGCAGCAGGTACTTGATGGCGATGTTGGTTTTTTCCTCCTCGGTGTAGCCAGCCAACCGGATCACCTCCATGCGGTCAAGCAGCGCCGGCGGAATGTTCATGGAGTTCGAGGTCGCCACGAACATCACGTCAGACAAGTCGAAATCGACCTCGACGTAGTGGTCGCCGAACGTATGGTTCTGCTCCGGGTCCAGCACCTCGAGCAGCGCGCTCGACGGGTCGCCGCGGAAATCCGTCCCCAGCTTGTCGATCTCATCGAGCAGGAACAGCGGATTGCGCGTGCCCACCTTGGACAGGCTTTGCAGCACCTTGCCCGGCAAGGCGCCGATGTAGGTGCGCCGGTGACCGCGAATCTCGGCTTCGTCGCGCATGCCGCCCAGCGCCATGCGCACGTACTTGCGGCCGGTGGCCCTGGCGATCGACTGGCCCAGGGAGGTCTTGCCCACACCGGGCGGCCCGACCAGGCAGAGGATGGGCGCCTTGAGCTTGTCGACCCGCTGCTGCACCGCGAGGTATTCCAGGATGCGGTCCTTGACCTTCTCGAGGCCGTAGTGGTCGTCGTTGAGCACACCCTCGGCGTGACCCAGGTCATGCTTGATCTTGGTCTTCTTGGCCCAGGGCAGGCCGGTCAGCACGTCGATGTAATTGCGCACCACCGTCGCCTCGGCCGACATCGGCGACATCAGCTTGAGCTTCTTGAGTTCGCTGTCGGCCTTCTTCTTGGCCTCCTTGGGCATCTTGGCGGCCTTGATCTTCTTTTCGATCTCCTCGATGTCCGCGCCCTCTTCGCCCTCGCCCAGTTCCTTCTGGATCGCCTTGACCTGCTCGTTCAGGTAGAAGTCGCGCTGGTTCTTCTCCATCTGGCGCTTGACCCGGCCACGGATCTTCTTGTCGACATTCAGGATGTCGACCTCGCGCTCGATCTGCTCGAAGAGGTTTTCCAGGCGCAGCTTGACGTCGGCCAGGTCCAGCACGATCTGCTTGTTGTCGAGCTTGAGCGGCAGGTGGGCCGCGATCGTGTCTGCCAGACGGCCCGGGTCGTCGATGCTGGAGATCGACGTGAGGATTTCCGGTGGAATCTTCTTGTTGAGTTTGACGTACTGGTCGAACTGCTGCATCACAGCGCGCCGCAGCGCCTCGATCTCGCTTGACTTGGGGTCTTTTTCAGCGGAGTCGACTGGCGTGACGTTGGCAGTGAAATGCTCCTCGCCGTCCTCGATCTGGTTGACGCGGGCGCGCTGCTGGCCCTCAACCAGCACCTTCACGGTGCCATCGGGGAGCTTGAGCATCTGCAGGATGGTGGAAATGCAGCCGACCTCGAACATATCGGTGACCGACGGCTCATCCTTGGCCGCGGCTTTCTGCGCCACCAGCATGATGCGGCGCTCCGCTTCCATGGCCGCCTCGAGCGCCTTGATGCTCTTGGGACGTCCCACGAACAGCGGGATCACCATGTGCGGAAAGACCACCACGTCGCGCAGCGGCAGCAGCGGCAGGTCGAGCGGGGTGGCAGGCAATGGAACATGTCCGGACATCGGGAATCCTTTTGGTTTACCAGTCGAATATGGACCGGATTGGGCGATTTTCAACCCGTCGGGACGGGAACGCAGCGGGCAGGGTTGTATCCGTGCGAAAGTTCACTCGGCCTTCAGGCCACCGCCGGGAGGTCAGTGCAACGGTCAGGCCTTCTTGGCGGCTTCCCGGTAGACCAGCAACGGCGGCTTGTTTTCCTCGATCGTCGATTCGTCCACCACCACCTTGTCGACATTGGCCGTGTTGGGCAGATCGAACATGGTGTCGATCAGTGATTGCTCCAGGATCGAGCGCAAGCCGCGGGCGCCGGTCTTGCGGGCCAGGGCCTTGCGGGCGATGGCGCGCAGGGCGTTCGGGCGTATTTCCAGGTCCACCCCTTCCATGGACAGCAGCTTGCCGTACTGCTTGACCAGGGCGTTTTTGGGCTCGGTCAGGATCCGGACCAGCGCATCCTCGCTCAGTTCCGACAGCGTAGCCACCACCGGCATCCGGCCTACCAGTTCGGGGATCAGTCCGAACTTGATCAGGTCTTCCGGTTCCACTTCGCGGAACACGTCCGTCAGGCTGCGCTGAGCCTTGCTCTTGACTGAGGCGCCAAATCCGATTCCCGAGGATTCGGTGCGCTGCTCGATGACCTTCTCGAGCCCGGAGAAAGCGCCACCGCAGATGAACAGGATGTTGGTCGTGTCGATCTGCAGGAAGTCCTGGTTCGGGTGCTTGCGGCCGCCCTGCGGCGGCACGCTGGCCATGGTGCCTTCGATCAGCTTGAGCAGCGCCTGCTGTACGCCCTCGCCGGACACGTCGCGCGTGATCGACGGGTTATCGGACTTGCGCGAGATCTTGTCGATCTCGTCGATGTAGACGATGCCGCGTTGGGCCCGCTCGACCTCGTAATTGCAGCTTTGCAGCAGCTTCTGGATGATGTTCTCGACGTCTTCGCCGACATACCCTGCCTCGGTCAGCGTGGTCGCATCGGCCATCACGAACGGCACGTCGAGCATCCGCGCGAGCGTCTGTGCGAGCAGCGTCTTGCCCGAGCCGGTCGGCCCGATCAGCAGGATGTTGCTCTTGGTGAGTTCGACGTCGTCCTTCTTCGCCTTTTCCTTGTGCCGCAGCCGCTTGTAGTGGTTGTAGACGGCAACCGACAGCCCGCGCTTGGCCGGCTCCTGGCCGATCACGTAGTTGTCCAGGTTGGCCTTGATTTCCGCCGGCGTCGGCAAGTCGCCGCGCGACTCGCGCGTGTCGTCGGACGTCGGGAGTTCGTCACGAATGATCTCGTTGCACAGATCGATGCATTCGTCGCAGATGAAGACCGAAGGCCCGGCGATCAGCTTCTTCACCTCATGCTGGCTCTTGCCACAGAAGGAGCAGTAAAGGGTTTTCTCGCTGGAAGAGCCTTTTTTCTCGGCCATGGGTCCTGCCTAAATGACTTGATATTCAATGATAACCAAATAACGGCTGCGCCCCGGGGCTGGACCCAGGGGCCCGGCTTACCGCTGGGCGGACGCGTTGGAAAAACAACGACGCCCGGCCGCAATCGAACCGCAATTGCTGCGGTGCAACCGGTTCTGTTGTGGATCGGCGCGCGGCGCCGGGTTCCTAGGGTCGCTTGGAAATCACCTGGTCCACCAGGCCGTAGTCCTTGGCCTCGTCGGCCGCAAGGAAGAAGTCGCGCTCGGTATCGCGCTCGATCTTCTCCAGCGGCTGACCGGTGCGCTCGGCCAGGATCTTGTTCAGCTGGGCGCGCGTCTTCAGGATGTCGCGGGCGTGAATCTCGATGTCGGTGGCCTGGCCCTGCATCCCACCCAGGGGCTGGTGGATCATGACCTTGGAATTTGGCAGCGAGAAGCGCTTGCCTTTAGCGCCGGCCGCCAGCAGGAAGGCACCCATGCTCGCGGCCATGCCGGTGCACAGGGTCGACACGTCGGGCTTGACGAAATTCATGGTGTCGAAGATCGCCATGCCGGCGCTGACGCTGCCGCCGGGCGAGTTGATATAGAAGGAAATGTCCTTGTCGGGGTTTTCGCTCTCCAGGAACAGGAGTTGCGCGACCACGAGGTTGGCGGTCTGGTCGTTGACCGGTCCGACCAGGAAGATCACCCGCTCGCGCAGCAGGCGCGAATAGATGTCGTAGGACCGTTCGCCCCGGCCGGATTGTTCGATGACGATCGGCACCATGCCGAGGGCCTGGGTTTCAAGTGAACTCATGGGAAAGACTCCGTGTGCTGGGACCAAAGCTGGGTGTACTGTATGCCAAAGGGAGATGGGGCCGCCCTGGCCGACTGCAAGACCGCGCCCACATCATCGAACCCAACGCCCGGCCGTCCCGTCCCGCCGCGATGTCAGGCCTGCTGGCCCATCAGTTCTTCGAACGAGATCGGCTTGTCCACCACCTTGGCCTTTGCCAGCACGAACTGGGTGACGTTGTTTTCGATCACGATCGCCTCGACCTCGGCCAGGCGACGGTTGTCGCTGTAATACCAGCGCACCACGTCGGCCGGCTTCTCGTAGCTGGCCGCCAGTTCCTCGACATGCGCCTTGATCTGCTCGGGCTTGGCCTGCAGGTCGTTGCCCCGCACCAGCTCGGCCACCACCAAGCCCAGCCGCACCCGCCGCTCGGCCTGCGGCCGGAACATGTCGTCAGGGACGGGAACCTTGTCGGCATCCTTGACGCCGCGCTGCTTCAGGTCCGCGCGGGCCTGCTCGATCATGCGATCCACCTCGGCCTGGACACTTGACTTGGGCAGGTCCAGCTCGGCTTTGGAAACCAGGGCGTCCATGACACCCTGCTTGTTGCGCGCCAGCAGGCGGAACTTGACCTCGCGCTCGAGGTTCTTGCGAATGTCGGCACGCAGGCCCTCGACCGTCGGGTCGGCGATGCCGAGCGACTTGGCCAGCGCCTCGTTGACTTCGGGCAGGTTGGCGGCTTCGAGCTTCTTGATCGTGACCATGAAGTCGGCCTGCTTGCCCGCCACGTCCTTGCCGTGGTAGTCGGCCGGGAAGGCCAGCGGGAAGGTCTTGCTTTCGCCGGTCTTCATGCCGCGCACGGCTTCCTCGAATACCTTGAGCATCTGGCCTTCGCCGACGACAAACTGGAAGTCCTCGGCCTTGCCGCCCTGGAACGGTTCGCCGTCGATCTTGCCCTCGAAGTCGACCGTCACGCGATCGCCCTCGGCAACGGCGGCGTCATGCGGACGCTGGGCAAAGGTGCGGCGCTGCTTGCGCAGGATCTCCAGCGTCTTGTCGATGGCGCTGTCGCTCACGTCGGCGCTGAGCTTCTCGACTTGGGCCGTGGACAGGTCGGCGATCTTCACTTCCGGGAACACCTCGAACACGGCGTCGAACGCCAGTTCGCCCTCGGGCGACTGTTCCTTCTCGGTGATCTTGGGTTGGCCAGCCACCCGCAGCTTGGCCTCGTTGGCCGCCTGGGCGAACGCTTCCCCCACCTTGTCGTTCATCACCTCGTAGTGCACCGAATAGCCATAGCGCTGGGTCACGACAGTCATCGGCACCTTGCCGGGACGGAAGCCGTCCATCTTGACGGTGCGCGCCAGGCGCTTCAGTCGGGAGTCGACTTCCGACTGGATCACGGTGACGGGCAGGGTCAGCGTCATCTTGCGTTCCAGCTTGTCCAGGGTTTCTACGTTCACGGCCATATTGCTCTCTCTTGATTAAAAGGTGTCTGGTGCGCGGGGCCGGACTCGAACCGGCACGCCATTGCTGGCGTCAGGACCTAAACCTGGTGCGTCTACCAATTTCGCCACCCGCGCTGAGCTGAAAAACCAGAGCGGGCGCTCAGGAAACCCCTGACCGCCCGCCCAAATTCGGTCAACCTTCTATTTTACGCGGGAACAGCCGGCGCCCCCGCAAGCGACAATCCCGGCGGTGAAAGCCCCCGCCAGCGCCGCTGCCCCGGCCGTCCGCCACTACGAGAACTTTCCGGTCGCCTCCTGGCTGTGCCCGGCCACTCTGCGCCCGGCCGTCGCGGCCATCTATTGGTTTGCCCGCACCGCCGACGACCTCGCTGACGAGGGCTCGGACCCGCCCGCGCAGCGATTGGCCGATCTGGCCGCCTACGGCATCGACCTGGCGTCCTGCGCGACGGATCGCGAGGTATCTCCACGTTGGCGCCATGTGTTCGAGCCCCTGGGCGATGCCATCGGCCGCTTCGCCCTGCCTTTGGCGCCGCTGCAAGATTTGCTCAGTGCGTTCCGGCAGGACGTCGTCAAGACCCGGGACGGCGCCGGCTACGCCGATCGAGCGGAACTGCTCGGCTACTGCAGTCGCTCGGCCAATCCGGTCGGCCGGCTGTTGCTCCACCTCTACGGCATCCGCGATGCCAATGCACTGGCGCGCAGCGACGACATTTGCACGGCGCTGCAACTCGCCAACTTCTGGCAGGACCTGAGCGTCGACCTGCCGCGCGGCCGGTTCTACCTTCCCGCCAGCGAGTGCCGCGAGCACGGGCTCGACCCCCTTGCGCCGGCCGGCTGGCCGGCCCATCCCCAGGCCCGGCACGTGCTCGCCGCGCAGGTGGCGTGGGCTCGCGGCCTCATGCGGTCGGGCGCACCGCTGGTGCATCAGGTGCCGGGCCGGGCCGGCTGGGAGCTGCGGCTGGTGGTTCAGGGCGGGCTGCGGATCCTGGATCGCGTCGAAGCAAGCGGTTTCGACAGTTTTCGCGGCCGGCCCCAGCTGGGCGTCGGCGATCTGCCATTGCTGCTGTGGCGCGCCGTTGGAATGTGACAATTGCCAGATGAACGCCGAACAGTATGTGCAGCAAAAGGCCGTGGCGTCGGGCAGCAGCTTCTACTACGCCTTCCTCTTCCTGCCCAAGCCCCGTCGCAAGGCCATCACGGCCTTTTATGCGTTCTGCCGCGAGGTCGATGACGTGGTGGACGGGGTGAACGACCCCACTGTGGCCCAGGCCAAGCTGGCCTGGTGGCAAGCCGAAGTCGCGCAGTCCTTCGCCGGCAATCCCAGCCACCCGGTGATGCAGGCGCTGGCGCCGTGCATCGCGCCATACGCCATCGAACAGGCGCAGCTGCAGGCGGTCATCGACGGTTGCCGGATGGACCTGGTGCAGACCCGCTACCTCGACTTTCCGGCTCTGCAGCATTACTGCCACCTGGTGGCCGGCGTGGTCGGCGAGGTTACGGCGCGCATCATCGGCCAGAGCGATCCGGGCACCACCGACTACGCGCACCGACTGGGCTTGGCGTTCCAGCTCACCAACATCATCCGCGACGTGGGCGAAGACGCGATGCGCGGCCGGATCTACCTGCCGATGAGCGAGCTGCAGCAATTCGACGTCAAGGCGCACGAGGTCCTCAACCGCAAGCATTCCGATCGCTTCATCGCGCTGATGCGCTTTCAGGCCGAGCGGGCGCACCGGCTGTACGACGAAGCCCTGGCCCTGCTGCCCGCCGCCGACCGGCGCAGCCAGAAGCCCGGGCTGATGATGGCCAGCATCTATCGCACCCTGTTGCGCGAAATCGAGCGCGACCAATTCCAGGTTCTGCACCAGCGCGTCAGCCTGACCCCGCTGCGCAAGTTCTGGCTGGCGTGGCAAGTGCAGGCCCTGGGCCGGCTCTAGGTCGATGAAAGTCGCAGTCGTGGGCGCCGGATGGGCGGGGCTGGCCGCCGCGGTGGCCGCGGCCCGGGCCGGCCACGCCGTCACCGTCTTGGAAGCGACCCGCACGCCGGGCGGCCGGGCGCGCGCGCTGCCAGTCGGATTGCCGGACGGCTCGAGCGCAGTCCTGGACAACGGACAGCACATCCTGATTGGCGCCTACCGGGCCACCCTGGGTTTGATGCGTGAAGTCGGCGTCCAGTCCGAGCGTGTGCTGCTGCGGCTGCCGCTGGCTCTGCGCTTTCCGGACGGCAGCGGCCTGGCGCTGCCCGCGTGGCCGGCGCCGTTCGACGCGGCCGCCGGAATCCTGGCGGCCAAGGGCTGGGGCTGGCGCGACAAAGTCTCCTTGCTGCGCTCGGCGCTGGGCTGGCGCGCGGCGCAATTCCTTTGCCCACCGGACACCACCGTGAGCGGCCTGTGCAGCGACCTGACTCCTCGTGTGATGGCCGAACTGATAGCACCGTTGTGCCTGTCAGCGCTCAACACGCCCGCCGCGCGCGCCAGCGGGCAGGTGTTCCTGCGGGTGCTGCGCGACGCGATGTTTGGCGAGGGCGGCGGCGACCGGGGCAGTTCGAACCTGCTGCTGCCGCGGCGCGACCTGGGACAGGTCTTTCCCGAAATGGCCGTGGCGTGGCTGGGCCATCACGGCGGGTTGCTGCGCATGGGCCAGCGGGTGAGCAGCGTCGCACCACGCGGATCGGGCTGGTCGGTGGACGGCGAAATGTTCGACCGGGTGCTGCTGGCCTGTCCCGACCGCGAGGCGGTCCGCCTGGTAGAGGCGAGCGGGCTTGCGGCGCCATCGTGGATCGAATGCGCGCGCGCCCTGGCACATGAAGCCATCACCACGGTGTATGCGACCGGGCTTCACAAACCGTTGCCGCTGCCGATGCTCGCACTGCGGTCCGGGCCCGAGGCGCCTGCCCAATTCGTTTTCGACCGCGGCCAACTCGGAGGGCCGGCTGGCCTGCTGGCCTTTGTCGTCAGTGCCAGCAACGGCGATCGCGACACCGTGCAGCGACAGGTCCTGGCACAGGCGAACGACTGGGGCTGGACCGGCCTGACACCGGTGCAGACGGTGGTCGAAAAGCGCGCCACCTTTGCCTGCACACCCGGCCTGCGACGCCCCTCAATGGAGATAGCAGCCGGCTTGCTGGCCTGCGGCGACTATGTGGCCGGGCCTTATCCGTCGACCTTGGAAGGCGCCGTGCGCTCGGGGCTCGAGGCCGCGGCGCGTTTGAATGCCGGCCGGGTCACTTGAACAGCTCGCACAGCTCGGTCAGGCTCGCCAGGGTCGCGTGCGGCTCCATCTCGTGCGGCCACAAATGATCGGCCCGGTTGATCCACGCCGCCTGCATGCCGGCATTGATCGCGCCCAGTGCGTCGAGCGTTGCGTCGTCGCCCACGTGCAGCACATCCTCGGGCTGAAGGTCCAGTGCGCCGGCGGCCGCGAGAAAGATGCGCGGGTCGGGCTTGCCGACGCCGAACTCGCGCGCCGTGATGGAGGCGCGGAAGAACGGCCCCAGGCCCACCCGCTGCAGGTCCGCATTGCCGTTGGACACGCTCACCAGCGGAAAGCGGGTCGAAAGGAATTCCAGCGCGGGCCGCGCGTCGGCAAACAGGGTCACCCGCTGACGTTCCGCGAAGAAGACTTCGAAGGCCTGCTCGGCCAGCAACGGATTCTCGCCGGCGCGGTACAGCGCCAGGCGGATCGATTCGCGGCGCAGCGCGCTCAGGTCGCTCTTCAGGTCGGGACGGGTCGTGGCCATCTGGTCGCGGATCTCGCGCAGGGCCGACGGGCTGGAGAACAGCGCGGCGGCCATCGGCGCGAATTCGGCCAGCCAATTGTGCAAGACCTTCTCGGCTCTCTCGATGGTCGGCCAGATCGGCCAAAGGGTGTCGTCCAGGTCCAGCGAGATGGCCCTGACTTTTGCAATGTCCAGCATGTCAGTGAGAATACCTGATGGCCTCCTCGACCTCGTTCCAGCCTGAACTCCCGTTTCGCCACGGCCAGGCTTCCTGCGCCGGCGTGCTGTACTGCAACCTGGGCACGCCCGATGAGCCGACGGCCGCCGCGGTCCGGCGCTACCTGGCCGAGTTCCTCAGCGACCCGCGGGTGGTGGAAATTCCGCGCCTGGTCTGGTTGCCGCTGTTGCATGGCGTGATCCTGCCACTGCGCTCGGGCAAGTCCGCCGCCAAGTACGCCACCATCTGGACGCCGGAGGGCTCGCCCCTGAAGCGATGGACCGAGAAGCAGGCCAGGCTGTTGCAGGGCTGGCTGGGCGAGCACGGTCACAAGGTGAAAGTGCGCTACGCGATGCGCTACGGAAGTCCCTCGATCGCATCTCAGCTCGATGCGCTGCAGGCCGAGGGGGCGAACCGGATCGTGGTGCTGCCGGCCTATCCCCAGTATTCGGCGACCACGACGGCCAGCATCGTCGACGCGGTGAACGCCTGGTCTTCACGCAAGCGCAATCTGCCCGAACTGCGCTTCGTGAACCGCTATCACGACGATCGTGGCTATGTTCAGGCCCTGGCGCACCGGATCGAGCACCACTGGCGGGAACACGGGCGCGCCGATCATTTGCTCATGAGCTTTCATGGGGTGCCTGAACGCACCTTGCATCTGGGAGACCCCTACCACTGCGAATGCCAGAAGACGGCGCGGCTGCTGGCAGCGCATCTGGGGCTGACGCAGGACGGGTACAGCGTCACATTCCAGTCCCGCTTCGGCAAGGCCAAGTGGCTGGAACCCTACACCGAGCCGACCCTGCGGGCGTTGGCGCGGCGCGGAGTGGCCCGTGTCGACGTTGTTTGCCCCGGCTTCACCGGTGATTGCCTGGAAACCCTGGAAGAAATTGCCCAGGAGGGGCGCGACGCCTTCCTGGCGTCAGGCGGCAAGGAGTTCCACTACATCCCCTGCCTGAACGACGAGCCGGCCTGGATCGCCGCGCTCGGCGAGTTGGCCCAGCGGCATCTGGCCGGTTGGCCGACCCGCGACACGCCAGATGCCCAGGCGCTGGCGGCGACGCGGATTGCGGCGATGGCTATGGGCGCGAAGCAGTAGCGCGCTGGGCGGGGCGCTCCGATGGCGCGCGCTCGTGCTCGTCGATGAAAGCGGCGATCCAATCGATCTGCTCCGGCACGTTGAGCGCCGGCGCATGGCCGCAGCCGGCCACCTCGACCACCCGCACGAGGCCTCTCAGCCCCGGCCCGCGACGCATCATCTCCTCGGTGGTTTCGCGCAGCACCAGGTCCGACTCCGCGCCGCGCAGGCACAGCACCGGCACCTCCATCGCGTCGTAGTGGGCCCAGACCTCGTAGTCGTTCGGATGGTCGGTGAATTGCCGCACCATCGCGGGGTCGTAGTGTGGCGTGACGCGGCCGTCGGGCAAACGCCGCGTGGAGGTCTCGGTCAGCCGCCGCCACTGGGCATCGCTCAGCCAGCCAAAGGGCTTGTACACCTGCCTGAAGAACGCCTCCAGTTCGGCAATCGTGCCGAACGCCGGCGGGTTGCCGGCATAGGCGCGAATGCGCGCGACGGCGGCATCGGCCAGCCGCGGCGCATTGTCGTTGAGTACCAGGCTCCTGATACGCTCCTTCAAGGCGGGCTGCGCCAGACCGCCGGCGCAGACCATGCCGATGGAGCCGCCCATGGAGGTGCCCACCCAATGCGCGGCATCGATCTTCAAGTGGTCGAACAGTTCCCTGGCCAGGCGCGCGTAGAAGGCCAGTGTGTACTCGTTGTGCGGGTCGGGACTCCACTGGCTCAGGCCCCGCCCCAGCGTGTCGGGACAGATGACGCGATAGCGGCTTGAAAGATGTTCGGCGAGTTCATCCATGTCCCGCCCGGTTCGAGCCAGGCCATGCCAGGCGATCACCGCGGTATCGTGCTGCGAGCCCCATTCCATGTAATGGATTTCACGGCCGGCGCAGGTTGCGTATTGTGAGCTGTATGCCATGGCGTTGAACCTCCGTGAACTTTGGCCGAGCGACCGACGGCAGCGACTGGCGGCTTCAGGCGCGCGTGCCCAGCGCCCGCAGCCGCCCCACCACTCCGGCGGGAAAGTAATAGACCGACAACACGAACAGCACGCCGAGCCAGAGCAGCCAGCGATCGGGCGACAACAGGGCCGCGAGCCAGGGCAGGCCCGACGCCGCGTCGCTGCCCAACTGGAGCAGGTCCTGCAGGTAGCTTTGCGCAATGACGAAGACCCCGGAGCCGATCGCGGCCCCATAGATCGTTCCCATGCCGCCGATCACCACGATCAGCAGTACGTCCACCATGACTTCGAACGAGAGCGACGTATCCGGTCCGTTGTAGCGCAGCCAGATGGCCAGCATGGCCCCGGCAATGGTGGCGAACAGAGCCGACAGGATGCTGGACGTGGTGCGATACACGACCACGCGATAGCCGATCGCCTCGGCCCTGAATTCGTTCTCACGGATCGCCTGCAACACGCGGCCGAACGGCGAGTTGACGATGCGCAACATCGCCAGCAGCAGAACCAGCGCGGCGCCGAACAGCAGGTAGTAGCACAGGAGGCGGCCATCCAGGGTCACGCCCAGGAACGGCGTCTCGGACCACTGGAAACCGGGCGACAGGATTTCCGGCACCTTGAAGGTCAGGCCGTCCTCGCCTCCGGTCATGTCGGACAGCTGCGATGCCAGCGTCTGGAAGGCGGCGGCCACCGCCAGCGTGATCATGGAAAAGAAGATCGCGCGCACCCGCAGCGAGAAGAGGCCGACCGCCAACGCGAGCACGAACGAAAGCGCCAGCGACACCGCCAGTCCCGCCGCGATGGCGGACCAGCCGGGTCCCAGGCGGGTGCAGGCGATGGCGATGCCATAGGCGCCGATTCCGAAGAACATGGTGTGGGCGAAGCTCACGATGCCGGTGTAGCCGAGCAGCAGGTCGAAGCTGGCCACCAGCACCACAAACACCAGGATCTTGGCCGCGACGTTGAGCGCCTTCACGCCCGGGAAGATGAAGGGCACGAAGGCCAGGCCCACGAGCAGCGCCAGCAGCAGAACCGCGAGCACCCGGCTGCGCGGATAGTCATGGGAGAGCAGGCGATCGAGCATGGCGGTTCTCACTGGCGGCTGAGCGCATAGACGCCCTGCGGACGCCACAGCAGGACCGCCATCATCAGCGCGATGTTGGAGAACAGCGCGGCCTTGGGGACCAGGAACCCCGTGTAGTTGGCCATCAGGCCGACCAGCAGCGCCCCGATCAGCGCGCCGCTGGTGGAGCCCAGCCCGCCGATGATCAGCACGATGAAGATCAGCACGTTGACCTGCGCGCCCATCTGGGGATAGACGCTCTGCTGGTACAGCCCCCACATGACCCCGCCCAGTCCGGCCAGCGCGCTGCCCGCCACGAACACCCCGATGAACAACACGCGGATGCGGTAGCCCAGGGCCTCGACCATTTCGCGATCCTGCACGCCAGCGCGGATCAGCAGTCCGATCTTGGTGCGGGTCAAGACCCACAGCAGCATGCCGAAGACCGCCAGGCCGACGATCACCGCGATCACCCGGTATTTCTCCACGGCGGCGTCGCCCAGCAGGAGCGCGCCGCGCATGCCGTCGGGCAGCGGCAGCGGAATCTGCAACGGGCCCCAGATCACCTTGATCAGCTCTTCGCCGATGATCATCCCGCCCATGGTGATCAGGATCTGCTTGAGGTGATTGCCATACACAGGCCGCACGATGAAGCGCTCGAACGCCAGGCCGACTGCGCCGGCCACCAGCATGGCCACCACCATCGCCGGCAGCACCGCCATGAAGTTGCGCCACAGGCTCGCCGAGTTGGTGTAGTCGGCCATGCTGCCCAGGACGCTGGTCGCGACGAAGGCGCCCAGTGCAATGAACACGCCGTGCCCGAAGTTCAGCACGTCCATCAGCCCGAAGACGAGCGTGAGGCCGGAGGCGATGATGAAGATGATCATGCCCATGGCCAGCCCGGCCACCGTGAGCGTGACCCAGGTCGAACCCGATCCGATGAAGGGCAGCACCAGCAGGGCCAGCGCCGGCACCAGCGCCATCGGCTGCCAGTCGAAGTCGAACTTCCTCATATCGCCAGCCCCAGCAGCGAACGCTGCAATGCTTCGTCACGCGCCAGTTCTCCCATTGCACCGGCGTGCACCACCATGCCGTTGTCCATCACCGCCACCGTGTCGCCCAGACGCTTGGCGAAATTGATGTTCTGCTCCACCAGCAGGATGGTGACGCCGCTGGCTTTCAACTCGGCAAAGGCGTCGATCATGTTGTTGATGATGGCCGGCGCCAGGCCCTTGCTCGGCTCGTCGACGATCAGCAGCTCGCGCGGCTCGACGATCGCGCGCGCGACTGCGAGCATTTGCTTCTGGCCGCCGGACAGCTTGCCGGCGGCGTGGTTCCAGAATTTCTCCACCGCCGGAAACAGCGAGAAGATCCACTGCAAGCGCTTTTCGTCGATCTGCCCCACGGTGCGGGCCGACCGGGCCGCCAGCAACATGTTCTCCTTGACACTGAGGTCCGAGAAGATGCCCATGTTCTCCGGCACGTAGGCAATGTTCAGCGCCGCGATCCGAGGCGTCTCCAGCCGCGTGATGTCGCGCCCGTTGAAGCGGATGCTGCCCTGCGACGCGTGCCACAGACCCATGATGGTGCGCAGCGTGGTGGTCTTGCCGGCGCCATTGCGGCCCAGCAGCAGCGTGAGCTGCCCGCGCGGAACCACCAGGTCCACGCCGTGCAGGATGTGATACGCCGCGATGTGCGTGTGCACACCTTCGAGCGTGAGCAGGTTCTCGCTCATGATCTTTCGAGCCCTCCCCTCGAGGGGAGGGTTGGGG
>JAANCK010354617.1_pt1 | contig 15399 bp, 11 predicted proteins | sample 7277841 | NCBI WGS metagenome assembly JAANCK01 (sample SAMN14222788, study PRJNA588281) | permafrost metagenome | isolation source: Arctic cryosol methane SIP | place: Canada:Nunavut | collected 2015-07 | reverse complement strand
GGCTGGGTGATGGATTTCGCCGACATCAAGGCTGCTTTCAAGCCGCTGTACGATCGGCTGGACCACCACTACCTCAATGACATCGCCGGCCTCGACAATCCCAACAGCGAGCGTTTGGCCACATGGATCTGGGATCGCCTCAAGCCGGCCTTGCCCTTGCTGAGCGAGGTGGTGGTGCATGAAACCTGCACCTCGGGCTGTCGCTACCGGGGTTGATGCGATCGCGCATTGCGTGTCCGTTGCCGACGATGTCAGTCGCCGTCTGGTCACCGATATCCTTGAATCGGAAGGGGAACGCATCGACTGGATCGGCACCCAGCTCGCCTCATCGCCCGCATCGGCGAGCCGAATTATCTGGCGCAACAGCTCGACCGCTGAAAGCCGTCAGTGCGGGCCGAGCGGGAGTTTCGACTGGAGTGCGCTGCGCACCTGGGCGAACTCGGTGACGATGCGCGCGACCATTGCCTCGGGCTTTTTCAGGGTGCCGTCGCGCGCGCCTTCCTCCAGGTCGCGTGCAGCCTCGGAGAGCGTGGAGGCTCCCACGTTTGCGCTCGAGGACTTCAAGGTGTGCGCCGCCACCCGCAGCGCGATCGGATCGCCGCCGACCGCGGCGCGCTCCAGTTGCGCAATCAGCCGTGGCGCGTCTTCCAGGTAGACCGCGATGATCTTGTCGACCTCGTCGCCCAGCACATCGCGCAATTCGTCGAGGATGCCGGCGTTGAGCACGGGCGGCAAGCGCTCCGCGATCTGTTCCGGGGGCGGCAGGGTTTCCGGCACCGGCATCTTCATTCCGTGCCAGCGGGTAATGCACCGTTCCAGGTCGTCGCGCGTCACCGGTTTGGCAAGATAATCGTCCATGCCGGCATCCAGGCACTTCTGGCGATCGCCCGCCATCGCATTGGCGGTCATCGCCACGATCGGCAAGCGCCGGTCCGGCTTGCGCTCGTCTTCGCGCTCGCGCCAGCGACGGGTGGCCGTGTAACCGTCCAGGACCGGCATCTGGCAATCCATCAGCACCAGGTCGTAGTGCTCGGCTTCCATCTTTTCCAGCGCGACCTGACCGTTGCCGGCGGTTTCGCATTCGTAGCCCAATACCTGCAGCAGGCGCTGGGCGACCATCAGATTCACCGGGTTGTCCTCGACCAGCAGGATCCTGGTCTTGCCGGAAGATTCCTCCGTGCGGCGGACGGCGGGTGTCGACGGCTGGGCATCATGGCGGGCCCAGGACACACCCGATGCGGAGAGCACCGAACGCAAGTCGGCGTCCGGGGCGTTGCGGGGGATCACGTTGGCTGATGGCGGCAATTCGACCGAAGTGACGTCCTCGCCACGCAGATAGACCAGCCGCGCCTCGCCGTATTGCGCCTTGCGTTGGAGGTTGCGCGCAAGCGCCACGGCGGTGCTGCGGATCGAGGAAAGGTCCGCCAGGACTGCGGAATAGGACCAGGGCTCTCCCTGCATGTGGGCTTGCCTGAGCCGTTCCAGGGCGTCTTGGGTGTTTTCCACGGTGGTTACCCGCATCCCCCAGTTCGGCAACAGCAGCGTCAGGCGCATGCGCAGGCGCTGGTCGGTGGTCAGCAGGAGCACGCGGCCCCCATGCACGTCGGCCTGCTGTGCAGGCATGTCGCCCTGGACCTTGAGCAGCGGGATCTCGAACCAGAAACTCGAGCCGCGGCCCTGCTCGGATTCAACCCCGATGCGTCCACCCATCAAGGTGACGATGCGCCGGCAGATCACCAGCCCCAAACCGGTACCCCCGTACAGGCGGGTGGTCGATGCGTCGGCTTGGGTGAACGCCTGGAACAGGCGTTCCTGTGCTTCCGGATCGATGCCGATGCCGGTATCGCGGATCTCGAAGCGAAGCTGGTGTTGCGCAGCGGTCTCGCGCAGGCGCTTCACGGTCAAGGTCACACCGCCGCGTTCGGTGAACTTCACCGCGTTGCTGATGAGGTTGCTGAGGATCTGGCGCAGGCGTATCGGATCGCCGCGGACCGGAAGCCGCACGCCCTGCTCGAGATTGAGCGTCAGGTGCAGGCCCTTGGCCTCGGCCGGTCGCTCCATCAGGGTAATCACGCTCTCCAGGACGTCCTTCAGGTTGAACGTGGTGGTTTCCAGGTCCAGTTTGTCCGCTTCGAGCTTGGAATAATCCAGGATGTCGTCGACGATCCGCAGCAGCTGGTGCGACGAAGAGAACGCGGTGCGCACCAGCTCCAGCTGATCCGCCGGCAGGCGCGAATGCATCAGCAGGTCGAGCATGGGCACGATGCCATTCAGCGGTGTGCGGATCTCATGGCTCATCGTGGCCAGGAACTCGCCTTTGGCCATGACCGCCGATTCGGCGGCCTGCTTGGCGAGGGTCAATTCATGCTCAAGGGTGGTGTGCCGGTTGATTTCGAGTTGCAGCGCGCTGACCTCTGCCTCCCCTCGCCGGCTACGTTCGCTTTGCTCGCGCAGCAGGCGCTCGCGCCGGTTCACTGCGATGGTGACCGCAATCGTCGCAAACAGGGCAAGCAAAGCCATTACAAGCGCCGCGCCCTGCAATTGTCCGGTGTAGACGCCGAAACGATCCAGTGCAAGCAACAGGGCCGCGCCCCCTGCAGCGCCCAGCGCAAGCCAGCGAGCGGTCAGCAAATTGAATACTTTTGTCTCGTCGTCGCTCACAGGGTTGCGTGCTTGAAGTCGAATTCGAGGGCGTGCTCCGCACGTTTTACCAGATTGCCCTGGATGAAATCGATTCCGCCCATCCACAGAGCGGCTGCTGCCTGCGGATCCTCGACGGCTTGTCCGATCACCTGCAGGCCAAGCCGGTGCGCGCGCTCTATGGTCATGCGCATTTCGTCGCGCAAGTCATCCGGTAGCGGATTCTTCGCGAAATCCGCCGACAGGCGCACGTATCCCAACGGCAATTGCTGCAGCAACACCTCGGAGTCGGGGCCATGGCGGTACTGGCTGAGGCAGAACTGCACCCCGGCGGGCACCATCTGTTCGCAGAACTGGCGCAACAGCATCGAATGCACCAAGGCATCCTCAAGCCGCAGGTCGATGACCAGCGACGTCCCGTCCACGCCCGCGCGTTCGAGCGCTTCGGTCAGCCATTCAGCGTTGTTGTCCTGGCCGAGGGTGCGCGGGGATTGCGATACGAACAGGCGCACGGGGCGACTTTCCGCGCGCCGTCGCTGCATCAATGCCAGCGACTGCTCCATGGTCCAGCGATCCAGCCGGGGCATCAGTCCGGCCGACTCGGCGGCGGGAATGAACTCGCCTGCGAAGTGCTCGGTGCCGTTGCTGCCCTGCAGTCGCAACAACACCTGGAACTGGGCTTCGTCGCCCCCGGCCACGGCCACCACTGGCTGGAATACGAGTTGCAGGCCTTCGCCATCAAGCGCGGTGCGCAGCTCACTGAGGATTCCGCTTTCCGCGGCGTTCTCCGTCTTGTCGGGCGGGGCGTACGCGGCAACCCCGATTGCCAGCACGCGTGCATCCCGCGCCGCTTCTTCGGCTGCCGCCAGGACACCGCCGGCATCGGAAAACCCGTGGCAAAGATGGGCATGGCCGACGGTGCTGCGCAGGCGCAGGGTTTCGTTGCCTGCGCTGAAATCGTGGTAGCCGATCCCGTCGCGCAGGGTACGTGCGTAGGCTTCCAGCTGGGTGCTGTCGTGCTGCGCCGAGACCACCAGGAAGGCGTTGTCGCTGAGCCGGGCGACGGCGTGGGCGCTGGCGATTTCGCCAAGGTGGCGACCCGCATCGTTCATCAGCTTTTCGAAGCCGGCATAGCCGTAGCGATTGCGCAAGGCAGAGGCATTGCCGACCTCGACCAGCAATGCGCCGCCCTGGCGCGACGGCAGTTGCGCTGCCAGCGCCTGCATCAGCGCCGGACGTGTGTACAGACCCGTGACCGGATGCCGCTCGGGCTCGGTGGACACGACTTGCTCGGTCTGAGCGGCGCGCGCGCGCCGGACCCGACTCTGCACGGCGGCGATCAGGTGGCGTGGGCGTACCGGCTTGAGGATGTAATCGTCGGCGCCGTTTTCCAGCACTTCCATCTGCCGCTCGGGATCCTGGTCGCCGGTCAGGAACACCACGGGCACGTCCGCGAACCGTGGATGCTCGCGGATCTGGACGGTCAAGGAGGTGCCGCTGGTGCCGGGCATGTGCAGATCCATCAACACGAGCTCCGGGTCGAAATCCTCCAGGACCGCCATCATCTGTTCGGGCACGGCGACCACCTTCGGGGACATGCCGGCGCCACGCAGGATGGCCTCGGCGAACATCGCCTGGCTGCGATCATCCTCGACGATCATGATCCGGAACGGATCGGCTATTGCGCTGGTGGTTGGGTCGTTGCCTGGTTGCATCGTGTCCGGAATCGCCTCTTCAAAGGTTGCGGGCAATGCGGCCAGGGCATTCCCCGCGTGTGTCAGCATCTGCGTGGTTTGCACGGGAGATGGCATGCCGGGCGCGGCAATCGCTGCATGCAAGGATTGCATCAACGGTTCAATCGCCCGTGCCAGCGCAGGTTGCATGCGATTGGCAGCGGAATGCAACTGGCCGAGGTCCTCGTTCATCACGCGCAGCGCATCCAGGCGCCAGCCCAGGTGGCGATGGCTGCGCAGCTGGGTCTCGGTTTCGACCAGCCGATGACGCATGCGTTGCAGCAACTCCGGCGCGCCCGGGTCAGTGGCGGAAGACATCATGACCTCCCCTGTGGCTACCCGATTGAGGTTGATACCCCTCCACCCAGTGTGACGCAAAACGGGGTGCGGCGCGGCCATTCGCGCAGGCTAGCCGGGCGATGGCTTGGCCATGCGCCGGAACAGCATGCGCCAAAGCCACCATACCGACAGCGCGAACAACAGGCTGACCCCGACCACGAGGGCCAATGCCAGCCATGGGTGGGTGAAGGCCAAGGCCAGGCCGCCGATCACCGCGGCATCCTCGGTGACGGAAGCGGTCCAGTTGCTGATCGGTTCGGGTGATGTGTTGAGCAGCGCGCGCGAGCCCGACTTCAACAGGTGGCTGGTCAGCGCCACGCCTGCACCCGTCGCCAGCATTCCGGCGCCCAGGTGGCCATCGGGCGACATCGCCGCTGCGGCCAGGAATGAGCCCGCCGGCACCCGCAGCAGGGTATGCAGCAGGTCCCATACCGAATCCACGCCCGGGATCTTGTCGGCGAAGAACTCAGCCACCGCCAATGTGCCGGACACGCCCAGCACCCATGGCGATTGCGCGGCCTGCAGGGCCTCTGGCAATTGCAGCCAGCCGAAAAATCCCGCCAGGCCAACCCCGAATACGGTCAGGTACACGCGAATGCCGGCCAGCCAGGCCAGCAGCACGCCGATCGCGAACAGGTGTTCAGGCTGCATCGAACGATTCCCCAGTGCCCGACAACGGCGCCACTAGGCCAGTCTATACGGCAGTGCGGCTTGACGCGGGCTGAAAACACGTGCGTCATCCAGCCAATGCAGCCTGACGATTCCCTTCCTTCCGACGGGCCACGCCATGCGCGTGTTGGCGGCCACCCGCGTCTGAGTCTTGCGCTGGTCCTGCTGGCGGCACTGGCACTGGGCGGCTGGGGTGCATGGCGCACATTCGCGCCGCAGCCGGAAAATGCCGGTGAACAGCTCAGGCAGCAGGGCCGTCGGGTCGACCAGTTGGAACAACAGGTCGCCACCCTGACCCGGTCCGACCAGATCAGCCGCCAGGCCAACAGCGAACTGCAGGGCACGCTGGCCGAACGCGACGAGGAGATCGCCAGCCTGCGCGCCGACATCGCCTTCTACGAGCGTTTCGTGGGCGCCACCGGGCAACGCCGCGGGTTGAGCGTGCACGAGCTGAAACTGGTGCCGCAGCGCGACCCGCAGCTGTGGCATGTCGTCGCCACCCTGACCCAGAACATGAACCGCGGTGCGGTCAGCCGCGGGCGCCTGCAATTGGCGGTGGAAGCCAGCGAAGCCGGGCGCATGCACAAGCTCGACTGGGCGGAACTGCGCCAACAGAAGGATGCACCCGGGCTGGACTATTCGTTCAAGTATTTCCAGCAGGTCGAGGGCGACATCGTGCTGCCAGCAGGCGTGAAACCGGTGCGGGCGATCGCGCGGCTGCTGCCGGAGTCGGGCGCGGCGGTCGAGCAAAGCTTCACCTGGGGCGATGCGGTTTCCACGGCGCCTGCCGCCGGAGCGGAAACGAACTAGAAGACGCATGCCGCACCGGATGGCGCGCGACGCGGTTGAATCGGACCCGCCGGCCCCCCATGCTGATGGCATGGAAACCACACGCATCGACCTGCCCACCGTTGGCCAATCCGACCAGGCGCCACTGCCGCCGCCATTGGAGTTCACCGTCGAGGCAGCAGCCAAGGTGCGCGAACTGATCGCCGAGGAAGGCAATGCCGCCCTGAAGCTGCGTGTGTATATCCAGGGCGGCGGCTGTTCCGGCTTCCAGTACGGTTTCGAGTTCGACGAAGGCAGGAACGAGGACGACTTCGCCATCGTCACCGACGGCGTCACCCTGCTGGTCGATCCGCTCAGCCTGCAGTACCTGGCGGGTGCGATCGTGGACTACAGCGAATCGTTGAGCGGGGCCCAGTTCGTGATCCGCAACCCGAACGCCAAGACCACCTGCGGCTGCGGTTCCTCGTTCACGGTCTAAAAACGTGACGGGGACATTTTCCAGGTGGTTGCTGCTGTCCGACTAAACGATAAAAAATGTCCCTGACACCTTTTCCCGACAGTAGTCCGTTCGCATTCGTGGATGGCGCGCTGGATCGCGCCGACCACCTGCGCGCCGATGCCGACGCGCTGCATGCACTATGGCCACGCGCATCCGTGATCGTGCTGGACGCCGATGGGCGCGCGCATGCGGATGCCGACGGCAATCTGCAGGCGCGGTCCGGCGCCGAAGTCGGTGGCGGGCCCGGCATCGCCACGTTCCTGGGCTTGCGCGACGGCCAGGGCTGGTTCGTGGCCGATGCCGATACCCTTGCCTTGCAATCGCCGCAACGCATCGGCTTGCGCACTGCTGCCGCGCGTTGGCCCGCGTGGCAGGCGAGCGTGTTCGCGCAGGCACGCGCACTCCAGCATTGGCACCAGCGGCATCGTTTTTGCAGTGCCTGCGGCGGCGCGATGCGGTTCGTGCGCGCCGGCTGGCTGGGCCTGTGCGAGACCTGCGGCAGCGAGCACTACCCGCGCACCGACCAGGCGGTGATCGTCGCGGTCGGCGATGGCGAGCGGCTGTTGCTTGGGCGTCAAGCCAGCTGGCCGCCACGGCGCTGGTCGGTCGTGGCAGGTTTCGTCGAACCGGGCGAAACCCTCGAACAGGCAGTGGCGCGCGAGGTGCTGGAAGAGACCGGCGTACGCGTACGCGCCGCATGTTATCTCGCCTCGCAGCCTTGGCCTTTTCCCGGCTCGCTGATGCTGGGTTTCGTTGCGGATGCCGACCCCGACGAACCGGTCGTTGGCGATGAACTTGAAGCCGCGCGCTGGTTCAGTGCCGATGAAGTGCGTGCCGGACTGACGGGCGACTGGGCACAGGCAGACGGCGAAGGCGATGGGGACGGCGATGGGATTGTCCTGTCCTCGCCGATTTCCATCGCCCGCCACGTGATTCGCGCGTGGCTGCAGCAACACGAAGCGATGCGCGCGCGAGACCTGGCGGCAGACACAAGCATCGCAACGTAGAATCAGGGCATGGCTGCCACCCTGATCGCCGTCGTCTTTGCACTTGCCATTGGTCACCTGCTGCCGGACCTGGCCACGGGCATTCGCCAGCATGGCTGGTACGACAACTGGCTGCGCTGGTTGAATGCGCAATTCCCCGAAGACAGTTTCTGGCGCGGCCGCTTCGGCATCGCGCTCGCGCTGGTGGTGCCGCTGCTCGCCGTTGGCCTGATGCAACTGGCGCTGGACAAGTCGCTGTGGGGCTTTGTCGGCCTGTTGTTCGACATCGTGGTGCTGTTCTATTGCTGGGGTCCACGCGACCTCGACCTGGATGTCGCTGCCATCCTGGATGCGCCCGATGCCGCCACGCGCCGCGCCGCCGCTGCGCGTCTGTGGCCGGCCAATGGCACCGTCCGGCTGGATGGCGGCTCGCTGATCGAAGCCGTGTTCCGGAATGCCTTGCGTCGTTGGTTCGGCGTGCTGTTCTGGTTCTGGGTGCTGGGTCCGTTCGGTGCATTGCTGTATCGGCTGAGCGTGCTCGCCGCGGAGCGCGACGAGGACATGTTGCCGTCGGACACCGCAGCGGGCGCGCGAAGCTGGCTGGCCATCGTGGAATGGCCGATCAGCCAGTTGATGACCCTGTCGCTGGCGCTGGTCGGCAATTTCGATGCCGTGGTCGGCGCCTGGCGCGACATGGGCAAGACCAGCCTCCTGTTGAACAGCGGGCTGCTGGAAACCGCCGCGCGCGCGAGCGTGCGCTGCGAGATCGCCGAGGAAGTGGGCGATTATTCCGAAACCGGCGTCTCCAGCGTCACCGCACTGGTGGAAGTGTTCGGCGAATTGCCGGAACTGCGCGATGCGATCAGCCTGGTGTGGCGGATCCTCATTTTGTGGCTGGCGGTCATTGCCTTGTTTGTCATCGCCGGCTGGGTGAGCTGAGGCCGCTTGCGCGGCACTGCCGCGCGGCCTCGGCGAACGCCCGGCGCGCTGCGCCGGGCCGGAGTTGCGAGGCGAGCGCGACGCGCGAGTCCGCAACAGCCAGTGAGGCGAAGCCGAACGGAATGAGGCCGCTTGCGCGGCACTGCCGCGCGGCCTCGGCGAACGCCCGGCGCGCTGCGCCGGGCCGGAGTTGCGAGGCGAGCGCGACGCGCGAGTCCGCTAGAGCCTGTGAGGCGCAGCCGAACGGAAGGCCGTTTGCCGTGTCGCAGCGGAACTGGGGTCAGAGTGAAGGTTCGCTACCAGGATCGGGAGCGAGCACATTTCTCTCGGCACGAAATTCACTCCGACCCCATTTCCTTGCTCATCGAATACGGCCGCGACTCGGCATCCGTCGCCCACTGCCTGTTCGGCTCGGCCTGCATGGTGAAACGCAGTTCGCCGCCGGCCATGATCTCGTCGTGACGGAGGTAGCTGCGATCGAGCGGCCTGCCGTTGAGCGACACGCTACCGATGTGAGGATGTCCGTCGTCCAGGTGTTCGGCGACGATCGTAAAGTGCTTGCCGTTGGGCAGGTTCATGCCGACGCGGTCCAGGAACGGACGGCCGATCACGTATTCATTGCTGCCGGGCGCGACCGGGTAGAAGCCCAGTGCGGTGAACACGTACCAGGCCGACATCTGGCCGAGGTCGTCGTTGCCGGCAAGGCCGTCGACGCGCGCGGCGTATTGCGAATCCATGATCTGCTTGAGCCGCTCCTGCGTGCGCCACGGCTGGCCGGCGTAGTCGTAGAGGTAGGCGACGTGGTGGCTGGGCTCGTTGCCGTGCGCGTACCAGCCGATCAGGCCGGTGATGTCTTCCATGTGCGCGAACAGTTTCGGGTCGACCTTGGCATCGAACACCGCGTCGATCTTCGACACGAAATTCGCATCGCCGCCATGCGCGGCGATCAGGCCGGCCACGTCCTGCGGCACGTACCAGGAGTACTGCCAGGCATTGCCTTCGGTGTAGTCGGTGCCATAACCGCTGGCGCTGGGATCGAACGGTTCGCGGAACGTGCCGTTCGACAGCCTGGCGCGCAGGAAGCCGGTCTGCGGATCGAAGGTGTTGTGCCAGTTGCCCGCGCGCTTCTCGAATTGTTTGGCGATGTCGGCCTTGCCCATCGATGCCGCCATGCGCGCGATGGTCCAGTCGTCGAAGGCATATTCGACGGTCTTCGAGGCTGCTTCGTCGTCCTTGTCGATCGGAACGAATCCGAGCTTCATGTAGTCGCCGATGCCGTCGTAGGGCGCATAACTCGCACTGGCGACCATCGCGTCGAGTGCGGCATTCGTGTCGTAGCCGCGGATACCCTTCATGTACGCATCGGCAATAACCGGCACCGCGTGGTAGCCGATCATGCACCAGGTCTCCAGGCCGTGGAACGCCCACACCGGCAGGATCCCGTAGGGACTTTCGCGGCGCGATGCGAGCAGCGAATTGACCACGTCGTTGGTGCGCGCCTCGGGCTGGATGATGGTCAGCAGCGGATGCAGGGCGCGGTAGGTATCCCACAGCGAAAAGGTCGACACGTTGCGATAGCCGTCGGCGTGGTGCACCGCGTTGTCGGGGCCGCGATAGCGTCCATCCGCATCCATGAACAGGCTCGGCGCCATCAGCGCGTGATACACCGCCGTGTAGAAGCTGCGACGCATCGCATCCGGCGCCTCCACGTCGAACACGCCCAGCGCCTCGCCCCAGGATCGTCTTGCGGCGCTGCGGACGGCATCGAAATCGAAGCCCGGCATTTCCGCATCCAGGTTGGCGATGGCGCCTTCTTCGCTGACCGGGGAGATCGCAACCTTGACCACGAGTTGGCGCGTGTTTGCCGGGAAATCGACCACGCCGACCAGCGCGCGTCCCTCGATCTGCGCGCGTGCGGCCGGATCCTTTTCGGCCGGCGGCGCGAAGCCCTTGTAGAGCACGTCCTGTTCGGTGTCGTGCAGGGCATGGCCGCTTGGCGGGGTGGAAAAGCGCATCGCGAAATACAGTTGCCGGCCGGCCGCCCAGCCGCGGGTTTCGCGGAAGCCGGTCAGGGTGCCGTCCTTGCGCATGCGCAGGCGCGACCACAGCACCTTGCCCGGATAGGCGTACATGCTGGTGCGCATGTCGATCAGCACGTGCGCGGGCTTGCCTTCCGGGAACGCGTAGCGATGCACGCCGATACGCTCGCCGGCGGTCAGTTCGGCGCGGATGCCGTAGTCGGCCAATGTCACCGCGTAATAACCGGGTTCGGCTTTTTCGGTGTCATGGCTGAAACGCGAGAAATAACCGCTGCCCGGCTGGTCGATGGTGCCCGGTTCCAGCTTCACGTCGCCTGCGATCGGCATGACCAGGAAATCGCCCAGATCGGAATGGCCGGTACCCGAAAAATGCGTGTGCGAGAAGCCGAAGATCGTGCTGTCGTCGTGGCGATAGCCCGCCGCCCAGCCGTAGCCGTCCTTGCGGGTTTTCAGCTGCGTGTCCGGGCTGAGCTGGACCATGCCGAACGGCACCACCGCGCCGGGGAAGGTGTGGCCTTCGCCACCGGTACCGATGAACGGATCGACTGCGGCATAGGCGCGCGCGGAGGCCGCGTCATCCGCCAGGGCGGGCGAGGCGGCGAAGGCCAGCAGCAACGTGGCGGCCAGCAGTGGGGCTTGCTTCAAGCTTGGCATGGCAGATCCTGCAAGTCGGATTGGATCGATCCAGGTCGCGACGCTAGCATGGCATCCTCTCACCGGGCACGCAGGAACACTGGCAAAGATGCGCAGCGCAAACGACGAAGTGGAGCAATGAAGCCGGTCTTCTGCTTTGGCGAAGCGCTGATCGATTTCCTGCCGGTGACGCGAGCGGGCGACTCGCAGGCACGCGCGTTCCAGCAGCATGCCGGCGGTGCGCCGGCAAATGTCGCGGTGGCCGTTGCGGCGCTTGGCGGCAAGGCTGAATTCGTGGGCATGCTGGCGACCGACATGTTCGCCGACTTCCTGCTCGACAGCCTGCATCGTGCGAAGGTCGGCACCGTCCATGTCCAGCGCACCGGCGCCGCGCCGACTGCGCTGGCGTTCGTGGCCCTGGATGAACATGGCGAACGCAGTTTCAGCTTCTATCGACCACCGGCCGCGGACCTGTTGTTCGACGCCAGCGCGCTTTCGATGGAGGCGATTGCCGGTGCATCGGTGTTGCATGCCTGCTCGAATTCGTTGACCGAAGACGCCATCGCACACACCACGCTCGCCTGCATGCGCAGCGCGCGCGAGGCAGGCGTGCTGGTGAGCTTCGACATGAACCTGCGTCCGCTGTTGTGGGCGCGCGACGTCGATCCCGCGCCGCGGATCTGGAGCGCGCTGGGGCTGGCCGACGTGGTCAAGCTGAGTAGGGAGGAACTGGATTTCCTTGCCCAATCCAGGGGCAGCGAACAAGCGGCGATGGATGAGATCTTCGCTGGCGAAGCAGTGCTGGTGCTGGTGACCGATGGCGCCCGGCCATTGCGCTGGCATGCACGCGGCGTGCCGGCCACGCACGGCTCGCTCGCCACCTATCCGGTGCAGGTGATCGACAGCACGGCGGCTGGCGATGCCTTCAGTGGCGGCTTTCTGTTTTCGCTCGCGACCGCCGGCATCGATGCGCCGGGATTGCCCGCGCTGATCGAGGATGGGGAGCGCTTCGAAGCCATGCTCCGTCTCGCCGCGGCGTGTGGCGCACTGGCGACGACGCGGCGAGGCGCATTCGCGGCGATGCCGAACCATGACGAGGTCGAAGCGCTGATGACGTCAAATGGACTCGAACCGCCGGAGATGGCATCGCCATGACAGATCTTCCCGATTTCCGCTCCGCCGAGTTCCTGCGCGCGCATATCGCGCAAACCATGGCGTTCTACCACCCGCGCTGCATCGATCCGGCGGGCGGTTTTTTCCATTACTTCATGGACGATGGAACGGTCTACGACCGCGCCAACCGGCACTTGGTCAGCAGCACGCGCTTCGTCTTCAACTACGCCATGGCCGCGCGCGAATTCGACCGCAGCGATTACCTCGCCGTGGCTCGCCACGGGCTTGCCTACCTGCGCGACGTGCATCGCGATCCCGCCAGGGGCGCGTATGCGTGGACGATCCACGATGGCAAGGTGCTCGACGGCACGCGCCACGCCTACGGCATGGCCTTCGTCCTGCTGGCGTATGCCACCGCGCTTAAAGCCGGCATCGACGAGGCCGCGCCGTGGATCGACGAAACCTGGCAGCTGCTCGAAGCCAAATTCTGGGATGCCGACGCCGGCCTGTATCGCGACGAAGCCGACAGCGACTGGAATTTCTCGCCATATCGCGGCCAGAACGCGAACATGCACCTGACCGAGGCGCTGTTGGCCACGTTCGAGGCAACGGGCGAGGTGCGTTATCTCGACCGCGCGCTCGCCGTGGCGGATGCGATGACGCGGCGCCAGGCTGCGCAGGCCGGCGGACTGGTGTGGGAACACTACGACCAGGATTGGAACATCGACTGGGACTATCACCGCGACGACCCAAAGCACCTGTTCCGGCCCTGGGGTTTCCAGCCGGGCCACCAGACCGAATGGGCGAAGTTGCTGCTGATCCTCGACCGCTATCGTCCGCAGGACTGGCTGCTGGCGACTGCCACGCACCTGTACGACACGGCCGTCGATCGCGCCTGGGACTCCGTCAACGGCGGGCTCTGCTACGGGTTCGAACCGGATGGTGCGATCTGCGATGGCGACAAGTATTTCTGGGTACAGGCCGAGTCATTGGCCGCAGTCGCACTGCTTGCAGAACGCAGTAATGACTCGCGTCACATCGCGGATTACGACAGGCTCTGGGCCTATGCCTGGCGCTATTTCGTCGATCACGAACATGGCGCCTGGTACCGCATCCTCGATCACGAAAATCGCAAATATTCCGCCGAGAAAAGTCCCGCCGGAAAAACCGACTACCACACGATGGGCGCCTGCCACGAAGTACTGGCAATGCTGCGGCGCTCGCCGACATGCCTTGCGTCATGAATTCGAATCCGCAATCGCCGAACGCGAAGCCGCATGTATTCGCCTGCATCGGGAGACTTCCATGAAGATTCTGCTGAAGGCCGCGCTCGCGGCCGCGACGATGATGCTCCTGCCGGCAACTACCGGGGCGGTGCATGCGCAAGATCGACCCGCGCCGGTGGGCCATGACGCGCCTGCCGATGCGATGCCTGCAAATGTTGCGCCTGTCGACGCCACAGCTGTGGATGCCGCCGAGTCCGCGCGCCTCGCCGCTCAAGTCAAGGCTGAATTCCTGCACGCCTGGACGGACTACAAGACCTACGCCTGGGGCCATGACGACCTCGCCCCGCTCAGCCACGCGCCGCACGACTGGTATGCCGAGTCGCTGTTGATGACGCCGGTCGATGCGCTCGACACCTTGATCCTGATGAATCTCGATGACGACGCCGACGCCGCGCGCGAACTGATCGCGACCAGACTCGATTTCGACAAGGGCCTCTACGTCAAGAATTTCGAGGTCACCATCCGCCTGCTGGGCGGCCTGCTGTCGGGCTACCAGCTGACCGGCGACGACCGCCTGCTGGCCAAGGCCGAAGACCTCGGCACGCGCCTGTTGCCCGCGTTCGATTCGCCGACCGGCATGCCCTACGTCGAGGTCAACCTGCGCACCGGCAAGACGCGCAACCCGCGCTCCAACCCGGCCGAGACCGGTACCTTGCTGCTCGAGTTTGGCATGCTGTCCAGGCTGACCGGCAAGCCGGTGTATTACGACAAGGCCAAGCGCGCGCTGGTGGAAACCTGGAAGCGGCGCTCGAAGCTCGACCTGGTCGGTTCGGAAATCGATGTCGAGACCGGCAAGTGGCTCAACACCGAATCGCACATCTCCGGCGGCATCGATTCGTACTACGAGTATCTCTGGAAATGCTGGCGCCTGTTCGGCGACAAGGACTGCCTGGCGATGTGGCGGTCCGGCATCGCGGCGGTGAATGCGCACCTGGCTGACGAGGTCGATGGTGGCCTCTGGTACGGCTACGCCGACATGAATACCGGCAAGCGCACGCACACGACTTACGGCGCGCTGGATGCGTTCATGCCGGCGTTGCTTGCCCTGTCGGGCGACACCACGCGCGCGGCGCGACTGCAGGCGTCATCGATGCTGATGTGGAACCTCCACGGCATCGAACCCGAGCTCTACGACTACCGCAGCGGCGAGATCCCGTATGCAGGCTATGCACTGCGACCCGAGATCGTGGAGTCGACCTACTACCTGAGCCACTACACTCACGATCCCGAATACCTCTCGATGGGGCGCACGCTGTTCCGTGATTTCGTCGCGTACACCCGCAACGACGTCGGCTATGCCGCGTTGGCCAGCGTGATCACCAAGGAAAAGAAGGACCGCATGGAGAGCTTCGTCCTCGCCGAGACCTTCAAGTACTTCTACCTGCTGTTCGATCCTGCGGCGCTGGATTTCGATGCAGTCACCTTCAATACCGAAGCGCATCCGCTAAGCGCGACCGCGTGTGAAGCCTCAGCCAAGGATGTTTCATCGACTGCGAAACGGGCGGGTAGTCACGCCCTGCACTGTGTCGCGAAGCAGGGGCGCGAGGCGGCGGAAATGGGGTCAGAGTGAATTTCCTGCCGACTGAAGGCGGTCGTTCAAGAATGCCCGCCTAAGCTGCATCACCGCGCAACGCCCGCACCTTCGCTTCCAGTACATCTGAGGTCGCCACATGCCCGTCGATGGGCTCTCCGGCCACCACCTCCACATTCGCGCGCAGCCGCCGCGGCACGGTC
>JAANCK010077517.1_pt1 | contig 15446 bp, 11 predicted proteins | sample 7277841 | NCBI WGS metagenome assembly JAANCK01 (sample SAMN14222788, study PRJNA588281) | permafrost metagenome | isolation source: Arctic cryosol methane SIP | place: Canada:Nunavut | collected 2015-07 | reverse complement strand
TACACATCCGGCCGCCGGTCGCGCGCGCGCCAGCCCATCGCGCCGCCCTGCAAAGCATCCGGCAGGTCGGAAAAACCGACGGCCAGCTTGGCGAAATCCCCGCCCTGGCGCAGCTGCTCCAGCACCTGCTCGGCGCGCGCGTGCTGGCGGTTTACCTCCTCCGGACTCGCTTGCTCGGGCAGGCGCAGCATGATGTGGCTGAGGTTGAATTCGGTGGCGGCAGAGGGCGATTCGGCCTGATGGCTGAGGAAATAGTCGATCTCGTTGTCGGTGACCACGATGCGGTTGTCGACTTCGCGCTCGCGCAGCCGCGACAGCAGGATCTCGTTGCGCATTTCCTCGCGGAATTTGTCGAACTGGATGCCGTCGCGCTCGAGCGCCTGGCGGAACTGGGTCAGCGACATCTTGTTGGTCTCGGCAACGCGCGCGACCGTGCGGTCCAGCTGCAGGTCGTCGACGCGCAGCGCCGTCTCCTTTGCCAGCTGCAGCTGCAGCCGGTCCATGATCATGCGCTCGAGCACCTGTTTCTGCAGCTGATCGGCCGGCGGCAGCGGCGTGCCCTGCTGGCGCAGCTGCTGTGTCACGGTCTTTACCCGCTCTGCAACCTCGCCGCTGGTGATCACGTCGCTGTTGACCACGGCCACAATCCGGTCGACCAGCGCCACCGGGCTGGGTGCAGTCCTCTGCGCCTGGGCGCCGCCGCAGCCGCAGCCGAGAAACAAGACCGCTGCGGCAAGCCACGCGGAAATCGGAAATCGCATGTAATGGTTACTCGTAAAAATCGAAAGGCAATGAGTCGGAACGGGTCTGATCGGGCCGGATCTGGTTGAGCCTGCCGTAGCCCGGAATATTACGCTTCAGCGTTTCCAGCGGATTGGACCCGAGGCGCGAAAATCCGTTCAATTCCAGCTGTACGAAAAACGCGCTGGTCGAGGTCCCGCTGGCCGCGGCAAAGCGCTGCAGCACCACGCGCCCGATCCAGCAACCCGCATTATATTCGAAACCGCCCAGGCCCTCGATCAACCTGCCGTCATACAGCGAATAGTTGTAGCGACCGACACCCGACCACCCACCGCCCAGCGGCCATTGCGCCGACACGTCGATCTGGTTTAGGGCCGCGACCTGATCGCTGCCGCGGGCGAAGCGGTAGCCGAGATTGAGCACCTTGCTCATCTCGGGCTGGAAGCGGGCGCCAATGCCGAGGCGGTCGAAATAATTGCGGTGCGGGTTGTACTGCACTGCGCTGTCCAGGGTCCAATGATTCGCGATGCGCCCGCTCAGCGCCGCCAGAAAATCCGAAGTCTTGTCCGTGCGCACCGGCGTCTGGTCGTTCAGCGCCACCTGCTGGTTGTGAAAATAGTTGCGCTGGCCGACGGTCGCCTTGAGCAATTCCTGCCCGCTACTGGGCGACAGGATGCGCGTGGTCGCCGCGATCGTCAGCTGATTGGCATCGGCGATGCGGTCACCGCCGTTGAACAGGTTTTCGGAAAAGATTTGCGCATAGTTGAAATCCGCCAGACCGGTATCGAACAGCGGAATCCTGCTTTGGTCGACGTACGGCACATAAAGGTAGTAAAGGCGCGGTTCCAGGGTCTGGCGGTAATTCTGGCCGAGGAGCTTTGCGTCGCGCTCGAAGGTCAGCCCGCCGTCCACGCTCGCGATGGGCACGGTGCGCTGGATCGTGTCGGAAATGCCGGACGGGTTGCGTTCCAGGCTGTAGCTGGTGGAATGCAGCCCCAACTTCGGCGTGAGGTAGGCGCCCGGCAGGATCAGCGGCAGGCTGGCGCTTGGGTAGGCCGTAAGCCTGCTGCCGATGACGCCGGAGGTATCGACCCCGCCGGTGGTGATCAGGGGGCCGGGGCCGACGAAGCCGACGCCGCGGTCGAACCTGACGAATTCGCTCTTCCACGCCAGATCCAGTCCGCCGACGTACTGGCGCGTCGCGTTCAGCGTGAATTGCGGCAGCCGATCGTACGGCGGCGTCACCGGATTGGCCGGATCCTGCAGGGTCTGGAAGCGCTGCGCCCGCGCCGTAGCCGTCCACCAGCCGCCGGCGTAGGTAAGCATGCCGTCGCGCGGCAGCGTGGTTTGCGAGGTGATGTTGATGCGGGTCGACAGGTCGCGGAAATAATTGTCATCGGAGACCTTGTTGACGTTGAGATAGCCGCTCAGCTCGTTGCTGAATCTCTGGTTGTGCTTGAAGGCGAAGGCATAGCGGTTGATGTTGGCCACACGGTCGTGGGACATGGTCTCGATCCGGGCGTCCCCGTCGTAGTTGCGATCGAGATAGCGGAATTCGGAGGCGAGCTGGAGCCCGCGCTTGGAAAGCTCGCGCGGTGTGATGGTAAGGTCGCGGTTGGGCGCGAGGTTGAGGTAAAACGGCGTGCTGACCTCGACCCCGCTCTTGCCGCTGCTGCCGATGGAAGGGGGCAAAAAACCGCTCTTGCGCTGGTTGTTGAGGGGAAAATCCACCCAGGGCAGATAAGCGAGGGTGATGTCCTTGAACACCAGTTTGCCCCGGTGCGCAACACCGAGGTTGCGCGTCATGTCCACGTCGAGTTCACCCACCTGCAGGTACCAGTCGTTATTGCCCGGCTTGCAGGTTGTGAGCGTCGCGTTTTCAAAATGATATTTGTCCTTGCCTTCGAGTTTGATCACGTCGGCCGTGCCGCGCGTGCTCACCGGCGCGTAACCTTTGCGGCCGGGCCGGGTGAACGCATAGTCGGCGTGGTCGAACTCGCCGACGCTGTCATGCACGCGCAGGCGCAGCCCGGTGCCGCTCAGGCGGTCCCCGCCGCGCTCGACGCGCACGTTTCCGCTCGCCTGAACCTCGTCGGTGGCATAGAGATAGCGCAGGCGATCCGCGCTGATGCTGACATCGTCCTGGCGCAGCACGGCATTGCCGCTGGCGCTGGCTTCCTGGTTTGCGTAGCCTTCGATCCGGTCCGCGCTGATCGTCACGGGCGCGCCCGAGGGCGGCTTCAGCCGCGGCTCCTGCGCCAGTGCGGTCGCCGCGCAAAAAAGCAAGGCCAGAACAGGCGCTGATCGGCGCATCGGCGACTTCACAGTGAATGAAAGGGAGGCGGTGGTTTTTGAATGCTAAAATCGCACACTTTCGCGCGAATGGCAATCGGAAAGCATAGCGAACGCGTTGCAAAATGAATTTTGCAAGGCCCGATTTAGGGGAGGATGAGGGGAGGTGTCCCCTCGTATCGTAAAAAGCACTCAGGGGAGCACGCGGGGAGGCATCCCCGCATTTCACCATGGACTCTTCGGAACGGACGCTGGCGCTGCAGGCATGGCTGGGCCGGCTTTTCCCCGCGCAGGAATGGCGCATCGAGCCGGCCTCGGCGGACGCGAGCTTTCGCCGTTATTTCCGCGTAATTCTTCCGCGCCGCAGCGCGAGCTACGTCGTGATGGACGCGCCGCCGCAGCAGGAGAACTGCCGGCCCTTCATCCATGTGGCCGAACTGCTGCGCCGCGCCGGCCTCAACGCCCCCGAGGTGCTGGCGCAGGACCTGGAGCAGGGTTTTCTGCTGCTCACCGACCTCGGCACCACCACCTATCTCGACGCGCTGCGCCGCGACGACAGCGGCGCGGACGCGCTGTTTCGCGACGCCACCGATGCGCTGATCCAGTGGCAGCTTGCCAGCCGGCCGGGCGTGCTGCCACCCTATGACCAGGCCTTGCTGCGGCGCGAGCTCGACCTGTTTCCGGACTGGTATCTTGCGCGCCACCTCGGCCTCGAGCTCACGCCGCGGCAGCGCGAGCTGCTGGAGCGCGCGTTTGCGCTGATTCTCGCAAGCAACCTGGCGCAGCCCGCGGTGTACGTGCACCGCGATTACATGCCGCGCAATCTCATGCTGTCCACGCCCAATCCCGGCATCCTCGATTTCCAGGACGCGGTGTACGGCCCGGTCACCTACGACCTCGCCTCGCTGGTGCGCGACGCCTTCATCAGCTGGGACGAGGAGCGCGCGCTGGACTGGATCGTGCGCTACTGGGACAATGCGCGCCGCGCCGGACTCCCGGTGGGCGGGGACTTCGGCGACTTCTACCGCGACCTGGAATGGATGGGCCTGCAGCGCCACCTCAAGGTGCTGGGCATATTTGCGCGCATCTGCCACCGCGACGGCAAGCCGGGCTATGTGGATGACGCGCCGCGCTTCCTCGGCTATGTGCGCGCCGTCACCGCGCGCTACAACGCGCTCGCCCCGCTGGCGCAGCTGCTCGATGCGATCGACGCCCGGGTGGCGGCGCGAGGCGCGCGATGAAGGCAATGATACTTGCCGCCGGGCGCGGCGTGCGCATGCGCCCGCTGACCGACGCCTGTCCCAAGTCGCTGCTCGAGGTCGGCGGCAAGCCGCTGATCGTCCGGCTGCTGCAGCGGCTCGCCCGCGCCGGATTCGGCGAAGCCGTGATCAATCACGCCTACCTCGGGCACATGATCGAGGCGGCGCTCGGCGACGGATCGCGCTTCGGCCTGTCGATCCGCTACTCGCCCGAGCGCGAGGCGCTCGAAACCGCGGGCGGCATCGCGCAGGCGCTGCCGCTGCTGGGCCCCGAACCGTTCCTCGTGGTCAACGCCGACATATACAGCGACCATGATTTCTCCGCGCTCGCGCAGCTGGATCTGCGCGACGATCTGGCTCACCTGGTGCTGGTGGACAACCCGCCGCAGCACCCGCGCGGCGACTTCGCGCTCAGCGCCGGGCGCGTGCGCGAAAGCGGCGAGCGCCTGCTCACCTTCAGCGGCATGGGCGTGTACGCGCCGCGGCTGTTCGGCGGCATTCCCCCCGGCGCCAAGGTCGCGCTGGCGCCGCTGCTGCGCAAGGCGATGGTGGCGCAGCGCGTGTCGGGCGAACACTACCGCGGCCGCTGGCACGACATCGGCACGGTCGAGCGCCTGCAGGCGCTGGATGCGGAACTGCGCCGCCGCTGAAACGGTACAATTGGCGCAATCCGCCCCGACCCGGGACTGTTTCCAGCTGGCCGCCATGACCGACATCGACGTTTATTCCCGGCGCCGCGCCGCACTGCTGGCGCAGATGCAAAGCGGCATCGCCATCGTGCCCACGGCGCCGCAGCGCGCGCGCAACCGCGACAGCGAATACCTGTATCGCTACGACAGCTACTTCTATTATCTTTGCGGCTTCCCGGAGCCCGACGCGGTGCTTGTGCTCCTCGCCGGCGCAGCGCCGCAGAGCCTGCTGTTCTGCCGCGAGAAGAACCTCGAGCGCGAAACCTGGGATGGATTCCGCTACGGGCCCGGGGCCGCAAGGGAGGCGTTCGGCGTCGACGCCGCCTTCCCCATAGGCCAGCTCGACGAAAAACTGCCCGCACTGATGGCCAATCAGCCGGACCTGCACTACGCCGCCGGCATGGACCCGGACTGGGACGCCCGCATCATCGGTTGGCTGAACCAGGTGCGGGCGCAAAGCCGCACCGGCGTCAGCGCGCCGCAGCGCATTTGCGACGTGCGCGCCATCCTTGATGAACTGCGCCTGATCAAGGACGAGCATGAACTTACGCTGATGCGCCGCGCCGCGGCAATCTCGGCCGGCGCGCACCGGCGCGCGATGCGCGCGACCCGGCCGGGGCGGATGGAATATGAAATCGAGGCCGAACTGCTGTACGAGTTCCGCCGCCACGGCGCCCAGTTTCCCGCCTACTGGCCCATCGTCGCCGGCGGCGCCAATGCCTGCGTGCTGCACTACAGCGACAACAGTGCGCGCCTGGACGATGGCGCGCTGCTGCTGATCGACGCCGGCTGCGAGCTCGACGGTTACGCCTCCGACATCACGCGCAGCTTTCCGGTGAACGGCAAGTTCAGCGGCCCGCAAAAAGACATATACGAACTGGTGCTCGCGGCGCAGGCGGCCGCCATCGCCGCCACCCGGCCGGGCGCCGCCTGGGATGGGCCGCATGAAGCGGCAGTGCGCGTACTGGCACAGGGCATGATCGATTTCGGCCTGTGCAGCGGCAGCCTGGACCAGGTGCTGGAAACGGGCGACTACCGGCGCTTTTACATGCACCGCACCGGCCATTGGCTCGGGCTGGACGTGCACGATGCGGGCGAATACAAGCTCGAGGGCAAGTGGCGACCGCTGGTGCCGGGAATGACGCTCACGGTCGAGCCCGGCTGCTACATCCGCCCGGGCGATGGCGTACCCAAGGACTATTGGAACATCGGCGTGCGCATCGAGGACGATGTGCTGGTGAGCGCCGACGGCTGCGACGTAATCACGGCGGAAACGCCGAAGAGCATCGCCGCTATCGAAGCGCTGGTGGGCAGGGACTGAGCTACGCGGGAATGGCCACCGAAGCCGTAGATATCCTCATCGCAGGCGGCGGGCCGGTAGGCGCCGCGCTCGCGCTCGCGCTCGAGGGCAGCGGGCAGCGCGTGTTGCTGGCCGAGGCGCGCAGCGCCGCCACTTTCGGAACGCGCAGCGCCGCCACTTTCGACGCGCCCGCTGCCGCCGCAGCGCGCGATGCGCGCGCCATCGCACTGTCCTATGCCAGCCGGCTGCTGCTCGAGCGCCTGCATGCCTGGTCGGCGCTGCCGGTCACGCCGATAGCGACCATCCATGTTTCGCAGCAAGGCGGATTCGGCCGCACATTGATCAATGCGGCAGATTGCGGCGTGCCTGCTCTGGGCTATGTTGCCAACTACGACGACCTGCAGCGCAGCCTGCTGACCGCGCCCTGCACCGCCGAGCGGCTGTTCGGCGCCAGCGTAATCAAATTCAACGGCAGCGAGGCGGTGCTGCAGACGCAGCAGGGCGAGCGCGTGCTGGCGCCGCGCCTGACCGTGCTCGCCGACGGCGCGCGTGTCGCCGATGAGCAGGCCGCGCCCGCCTACAGCAAAGACTATGGCCAGACTGCCCTGGTGGCCTGGGTCAGAACCGAGCAGGCGCACCTCGGCCGGGCGTGGGAGCGCTTCACCCCCGCGGGGCCGCTCGCGCTGCTGCCGCACGGCGCGGGCTACGCCCTGGTATGGACCAGTTCGCCGCAGCGCAGCGCGCAGCTTGCCGCGCTCGATACGACGTCCTTTCTTGCCGAGCTGCACACGGCCTTCGGCGACCGCCTCGGCGCCTTCATCGAGGCGGGCGAACGCAGCGCGTTTCCGCTGGCGCTGCGCTACCGGCGCGCAGAATCGCGGCCGCGCAGCCTCGCCGTCGGCAACGCCGCGCAAACCCTGCATCCGGTCGCCGGCCAAGGCTTCAATCTGGGCCTGCGCGACGCCTGGGAGCTCGCGCGGCTGGCGCAGGATGCACCCGATCCGGGCAGCGAAGCTTTTGTCGCCGCGTATCGCCGCGCACGCGCCCTCGACCGCCGCGCAGGCATACGCTTCACCGACGGCCTGGTCAGCCTGTTCTCCAATTCCCGGGCGCTGCTCACGCTCGGCCGCGGCGCAGGTCTGCTGGCGCTCGACCTGCTGCCCTTCGCGCGCCGTTTCGTCGCACGGCGCATGATTTACGGCGCTCGCGCATTGCCTTGACGCAGGTCATAGAGTTTCTATGTAAAGCGTGAATATTTCGATTTTTCTTCACCCCCCATTGGGTATAGAATTGCTCCCCTCCCCGCAGAAAAATCACTAGAACGCAATGAGAATCGGACCCCATGTGTTGCGCAATAATCTGTTTGTTGCGCCCATGGCCGGGGTTACCGACCGACCGTTTCGTCAGCTGTGCAAGCGCTTCGGCGCAGGCATGGCGGTGTCGGAAATGGTGGCGTCCAACTCCCTGCTGTGGGGCAGCGAAAAGACGCGGCGCCGCGCCAATCACGAAGGCGAGCCCGATCCGATTTCGGTGCAGATCGCCGGCGCCGACCCGAAGATGATGGCCGAGGCCGCCAGCTACAACGTCGGCGAGGGTGCACAGATCATCGACATCAACATGGGCTGCCCGGCGAAGAAGATTTGCAACGTGATGGCGGGCTCGGCGCTGTTGAAGGACGAGCCGCTGGTGGGGCGCATCCTGGAGAGCGTGGTGCGCGCGGTCGACGTGCCAGTGACGCTCAAATTCCGCACCGGCTGGGACCAGCACAACAAGAACGCGCTGACGGTCGCGCGCATCGCCGAGCAGAGCGGCATCCAGCTGCTGTCCATACACGGCCGCACGCGCGCCTGCGGCTATACCGGCCACGCCGAATACGACACCATCGCCGCGGTCAAGCGCGCAACGCGCCTGACGGTGATCGCCAACGGCGACATCAATTCGCCGCAGAAAGCGAAGTATGTGCTCGACTACACCGGCGCCGACGGCGTGATGATCGGGCGCGCCGCGCAGGGTCGGCCGTGGATCTTCCGCGAGATCGAGCATTACCTGAAGACCGGTACGCATCTGCCGCCGCCGCTGGTGACGGAAATCCATCAGGTGCTGATCGCGCACCTGCACGATCTGTATGCGTTCTACGGCGCCGACACCGGCGTCAAGATCGCGCGCAAGCATATTTCCTGGTACACCAAGGGGCTGGCCGGCTCGGCCAGTTTCCGCCACGCCATGAATCAGCTGCAAAGCACAGAAGAACAGCTGTCCGCGGTGAACCGGTTTTTCGAACAACAGGCGCAGTTGCACGAACACCTGCGCTATGAGGAGGAGTTGGCAGCATGACACCGCGCGCCAGTGAAATCGCCGATTGCGTACGCAGGGCCCTGGAGAAATATTTCAAGGATCTGGACGGCGAGCGGCCGCGCACCGTCTACGACATGGTGCTGAAGAACGTCGAGAAACCCATGATCGAGGTCGTGCTGGGCCACGCCGAAGGCAACCAGACCGTGGCCGCCAAGTGGCTGGGCATCAACCGCAACACCCTGCGCAAAAAAATCGAGCAGCTGAAAATCAAAATGTGACGCCCGCGCGCGGCGGCTCACGGACGATCCCGGGCACCCGCGCTGCGCCAACCTTTCCACCGCACATTACTCATCGCCCGGGTTCAGACATGAGCATACTCGTCAGACAGGCCCTTATCAGCGTCTCCGACAAGACCGGCGTGGTCGAGCTCGCGCGCGCACTGGCGCAGATGCAGGTCGCCATCCTGTCCACCGGCGGCACGGCCAAGCTGCTTGCGCAAAACGGCATCGCCGTCACCGAGGTGGCCGAGTACACCGGCTACCCCGAAATGCTCGACGGGCGCCTGAAGACCCTGCACCCGATGATCCACGGCGGACTGCTCGCGCGTCGCGATCTGCCGGCGCACATGGCCGCGATCAAGGACGCGGGCATCGAACCGATCGACCTGGTGGTGGTCAATCTCTACCCGTTTACCCAGACCATCGCGCGACCCGGCTGCACGCTCCCCGAGGCGATCGAGAACATCGACATCGGCGGACCGACCATGCTGCGCTCGGCGGCGAAAAACCATGCCGGTGTCGCCGTGCTGGTCGACCCGGCCGACTACCAGCCCCTGCTCGATGAAATGCTGGCCCACGGCGGCAGGGTGACCGCCGCCACGCGCCTGGCACTGGCGAAAAAGGTGTTCAGCCACACGGCAGCTTATGACGGCGCCATCAGCAATTACCTGACCGGGCTCGACGACGCGCTCAAGCCCCAGGAATTTCCCGAGCGGCTGACGCTGCAGTTCGCCAAGGTTCAGGCGATGCGCTATGGCGAGAACCCGCACCAGAGCGCGGCCTTCTACCGCGATATCGAACCCGCTGCCGGCAGCCTTGCGAGCTACGCCCAGCTGCAGGGCAAGGAATTGTCGTACAACAACGTCGGCGATGCCGATGCGGCCTGGGAATGCGTGAAGACCTTCTCCGAACCCGCCTGCGTCATCGTCAAGCACGCCAACCCCTGCGGCGTCGCCATCGGCAACAACGTGCTCGAGGCCTACCAGCGCGCATTCCAGACCGACCCCACGTCCGCATTCGGCGGCATCATCGCATTCAACCGACCGCTCGACGCGCCTACGGCCGAAGCCGTGGCGAAGCAGTTCATGGAAGTGCTGATCGCTCCGGCTTACGACGCAGCGGCGAAAAAAGCGCTCGAATCCAGGACCAATGTGCGCGTGCTCACCGTCCCGCTCGCTGCCGGCGCCAACCGCTACGACTTCAAGCGCGTCGGCGGCGGCCTGCTGGTGCAGACTCCGGACACGAAGAATGTCGGAGCGGCGGAGCTGCGCGTGGTCAGCAAAAAGCAACCGAGCGAGAGCGAGCTGCGCGACCTGCTGTTCGCCTGGCGCGTGGCCAAGTTCGTCAAGTCCAACGCCATCGTGTTCTGCGGCAGCGGCCATACCCTGGGCGTCGGCGCGGGGCAGATGAGCCGCGTCGACAGCGCGCGCATTGCCGCGATCAAGGCGAAAAATGCCGGCCTGTCGCTGGCGGGCTCGGTCGTCGCTTCGGATGCCTTCTTTCCCTTCCGCGACGGCGTCGACGTGATCGCCGAGGCCGGCGCGAAAGCCATCATCCAGCCCGGCGGCAGCATGCGCGACGACGAGGTCGTCGCCGCGGCCGACGAGCTCGGCCTGGTGATGGTCTATACCGGCCACCGCCACTTCAGGCACTGATGAAACTGCTGGTGATCGGCTCGGGCGGCCGCGAGCACGCCCTGGCGTGGAAGCTGGCGCAGGCCGCGCGGGTGCAGAAAGTCTACGTCGCGCCGGGCAACGCCGGCACCGCGCTCGAACCCGGCGTCGAGAATGTTCCGATCAGCGACATTGCCGAGCTGGCGCGGTTCGCGCAGGAAAATGCGATCCATCTGACCGTGGTCGGCCCGGAAGCGCCGCTCGCCGCAGGGGTGGTCGACCTGTTCCGGGAACGGGGGCTGAAGATCTTCGGCCCCACCCGCGCCGCGGCGCAGCTGGAGAGCTCCAAGGATTTCGCCAAGCGCTTCATGCAGCGGCATCGCATACCCACCGCCGCCTACGCCACCTTCAGCGATGCGCGCGCAGCGCACGCCTATATCGATGCGCAGGGCGCCCCCATCGTGATCAAGGCCGACGGCCTGGCCGCGGGCAAAGGCGTGGTCGTGGCGGCGAGCGCGCAGGAGGCGCACGCGGCCGTCGACCTGATGCTGGTGGACAACAAGATGGGCGATGCCGGGGCGCGCGTGGTGATCGAGGAATGCCTCATCGGCGAGGAGGCGAGCTTCATCGTCATGAGCGACGGCGAGCATGCGCTCGCGCTCGCCACCAGCCAGGACCACAAGCGCCTGCGCGACGGCGATGCCGGGCCCAATACCGGCGGCATGGGCGCGTATTCGCCGGCGCCGGTGGTGACGCCGCGCCTGCACGCGCAGGTGATGCGCGAGATCATGCTGCCCACCATCCAGGGCATGGCCGCCGACGGCATCCCGTTTAGCGGCTTTCTCTACGCCGGCCTGATGATAGACGCGCAGGGCAACGCGAAGACGCTGGAGTTCAACTGCCGCATGGGCGACCCGGAAACCCAGCCGATCATGCTGCGCCTGAAGTCCGACCTGTTCGAACTGTTCGAGCTCGCCTGCGCCGGCGCGCTCGCGCAGGCCGAAGCCGAATGGGACCGCCGCACCGCCCTGGGCGTGGTGCTCGCGGCGGCCAATTATCCGGATACGCCGGCAAAGGGCGCGCTCATCACCGGGCTGCCAAAGCACACCGAGCGCGCCGAAGACTGCATGGTGTTTCACGCCGGCACTGCGCTCGCCGGCGACAAAGTAACCGTCAACGGCGGCCGCGTGCTGTGCGTAACCGCACTTGGCGACAGCGTGAAGATGGCACAGCGGCGCGCCTATCAGGCGGCCGAAGGCATCCATTTTGAGGGCATGCAGATGCGCCGCGACATCGGCTATCGCGCGATCGCTGCGAGAAAGCAATAAAGCCGCGACCCGCGTGGCGCGCGCAGGGCGGCAGCGCAGCCGCGTACCGTGCTGCTAGAATCCGCGTTTCTCTGCGCATATCGCCCGGCCATGAATCCTGCCTGCGTAAAAGACTACCTGCTAGGCCTGCAGCAGCGCATCGTCGCCGCGCTCGAACAGCTCGACGGCAGGCCGTTTCGCGAAGACCGCTGGAACCGCCCCGAGGGCGGCGGCGGCATCAGCCGCGTGATCGAGGAAGGCGGGCTGTTCGAGCGCGGCGGCGTAAATTTTTCGCACGTGCAGGGCGCGGGCCTGCCACCCTCGGCAAGCGCATCCCGTCCCGAACTCGCCGGCCGCGCCTGGGAAGCGATGGGCGTGTCGCTGGTGCTGCATCCGCGCAATCCCCATTGCCCGACGGTGCACATGAACGTGCGCTTCTTTGTCGCCACCAGGGACGACGCCGCGCCCGCGTGGTGGTTCGGCGGCGGCATGGACCTCACGCCCTATTATGGTTACGCCGAGGATGCCGGGCATTTTCATCGAAACTGCAAGCTCGCGCTCGAACCGTTCGGTGAGCAGTGGCACCCGCAGTTCAAGGCCTGGTGCGACCGCTATTTCTTTCTCAAGCACCGCAACGAGCCGCGCGGCATCGGCGGCATCTTCTTCGACGACCTGAACCAGCCGGATTTCGATACCTGCTTTGCACTGACACAAAGCGTGGGGAATCATTTCATCGACGCCTACCGGCCGATCCTCGAGCGCCGCAGGGACACGCCCTACGCCGGGCGCGAGCGCGACTTCCAGGCCTACCGCCGCGGACGCTACGTCGAATTCAACCTCGTTTACGATCGCGGCACGCTGTTCGGCCTGCAGTCGGGCGGCCGCACCGAAGCGATCCTGATGTCGATGCCGCCGCTGGTGAAATGGCGTTACGACTGGAAGCCCGAGTCCGGCAGCCCCGAGGCGGCGCTGTACCGTGAATTCCTCGTCGCCAGGGACTGGGTCTAGATTCGCATTGAGGCGTCCGGCGGTCCGACGTTTCAGATTGCATTATCGGACAGACTCGGCGTAAGCTCGCGCGCATGAGCGAAGCCGAAGCCCGCTTTTCCGTGCTGCGCCAGTCGGCCGATGCCGCCGCCGTGGCCGCCATCGAGCGCCTGGTGCGCGAGGCGCCCGACCGCGCGCTCAGCCGCGTAAACGTTCTCGATTTCGCCGCAAGCCACGGCTTGGACGAAGAGCGCGCCATCGCCGCTTTCCTGCACGCCGCACGGCTCGGCGTGTTCGATCTTGCGTGGAACGTCCTCTGCCCGGGCTGCGGCGGCGTGCTCGAATCCAACGCGACGCTGAAGTCCGTGCACAAGGAAGCGTATTCGTGTGCGCTATGCGCGGCGGGCTACGAACCCGACCTGGATGAAATGGTCGAAGTGGCGTTCACGATGAATCCGCGCGTGCGCCGCATCGCCGCGCACGACCCGGATTCCCTGTCTATCTGGGAATACCAGCGGCAAATATTCTGGAGCTCGGGAATCGAACTCCCTGAGGACGAGGCGTTCGACCGGCTGCTGCAGGATATCGTCATCGATTCAATCGAACTGCCCGCGGGCGAAAAGGCCGTTCTGTCGCTGCAGCTACCGGCGCAGTTCGTGATTGTGTTCGAGCCGATCACGCATGCGGCACACTTCCTCGACGTGAAAGGCGAACCCACGCGTGAGCGCCAAAGCCTTTCGGTAGTATTCAACAAGATCCAGGCGCCCACCGGAACTTCGACAATGCGCCCAGGACCGCTGCGTCTGACGCTGGAAAATCGCACCGACGCACGCGTGCTGCCGGCGGTGTACATTGCCGGGGACGCGATGCACCACATACTGGGCAAGCGCAAGAAGTTCCTCACTGCCAAGCGGCTGCTCACCAACCAGACCTTCCGCGACATCTACCGCACCGACACCCTCGACCTGGACCAGCGCCTGAAAATCACCAGCCTCACGTTTCTGTTCACCGACCTGAAGGGTTCCACGGAGCTGTACGAGCGCGTCGGCGATCTGGTCGCCTATGACATGGTGCGGGAGCATTTTGGCGTGTTGCAGGAAGTCGTCGCCGCCGAGGCCGGCGCGGTGGTGAAAACCATCGGTGATGCAGTGATGGCCACGTTTCCCACGCCCGACCGGGCGTTGGCCGCGGCGCTGCGCATGCGCGAGGCCATGCGCAAGCTGAATGCGGAGAGCGGCCGCGACGACCTGCTGCTGAAGATCGGCATGCACGAGGGGCCCTGCCTGGCAGTGACGCTGAACGACCGCCTCGATTACTTCGGACAGACGGTGAATATCGCTGCGCGCGTGCAGGGCCTCGCCGTGTCGCGCTCCATTTTCGCAACCGAACCGGTGGTGGAAAACACGCGCGCAGCGCACCTCCTCGGCGAGCGCGGTCTCACGCCGGTGCCACAGCAGCATTCGCTGCGCGGCATCGCCAGCGAAATCACGGTGTACGAGATTCCCTGAGCTGCGGCGCGGCGTATCGCTTCGTCACCTGCCGTCGCTGGCGAGGCGTATGCCGGAAAATTGCCAGCGCGCGCCGGTCGGAAAGAAGTTGCGGTAGCTCCCGCGGATATGCCCGGCCGGCGTCGCGCACGAGCCGCCGCGCAGCACGTACTGGTTGACCATGAACTTGCCGTTGTATTCGCCGACCGCGCCCGCGCCGGGGCGAAATCCCGGATAGGGCGCGTAGCTCGACTGTGTCCATTCCCAGGCGTCGCCGAACATCTGTCGCAGGCCCGCGCCGCGCGGCGCCGCGCGCGGATGAAAATCGCCGCCGTCGGCGAAATGACCGGCGATGTCGCAGACTGCGGCGGCGCACTCCCATTCGGCTTCGCTCGGCAGGCGCGCGCCGGCCCAGCGCGCGTAGGCGTCGGCTTCGAAGTACGACAGGTGGACTGCCGGCAAATCGGGCTCGAGCGGCAGCAGGCCGAAAAGCGTGAATTCCGCCCATCCCGCTGCGTCGCGGCGCCAATAAAGCGGCTGCGCCAGACGGCTTTGGCTGAGCCAATCCCAGCCTTCGGCGAGCCACAGCTGCGCATTCGCGTAGCCGCCCTGCTCGACGAAATTGCGGTACTCGCCATTGGTGACCAGGCGCGTACCCAGGCGGAACGGCTGCAGCAGCACCTCGTGGCGCGGCAACTCGTTGTCGAACGCAAAGCCCGCGCCGCCGTGTCCGATCGCAACGACACCACCGTCGAAGTCGATCCAGCCGGGCGCCGCTGAAGCGGCTGCAGTGGGTGCCGGCACGCGCGCGTCTCGCGCGCAATAGCCGGGAGCGAGCGGGTTCAGCGACAGCAGATGCTTCAGATCGGTGAGCAGCAGTTCCTGGTGCTGCTGCTCATGGTTCAGTCCCAGCACCAGCAATTCGCGCAGTTCGGACGCCTGCTCGCATTTCTGCAGCAGACGCTGCATGCGCCCATCGACCTCGCGCCGATACTCTCGTATCTCGGCCAGCGGCGGCCGCGTGAGCATGCCGCGCTGCGCTCGCGGATAGCGCTCGCCGACCTGGTTGTAATAGGAGTTGAACAGCACCCGGTATTCGGGTCGAAACGGCCGGAAATCGCGCTCGAATCGCTCCAGCAGGAAAGTCTCGAAAAACCAGGTGGTGTGCGCCAGGTGCCACTTCGCCGGACTCGCATCG
>JAANCK010717683.1_pt1 | contig 15459 bp, 11 predicted proteins | sample 7277841 | NCBI WGS metagenome assembly JAANCK01 (sample SAMN14222788, study PRJNA588281) | permafrost metagenome | isolation source: Arctic cryosol methane SIP | place: Canada:Nunavut | collected 2015-07 | reverse complement strand
GATCAAGGTCGTCGACCCGGCGCCCGCTCAGATCCCCGCGCCCGATGCGGTCAAGCGCGCGGTCGACCTGCTCAAGGGTGCGAAGAAGCCGTTGATTCTGCTGGGCAAGGGCGCGGCCTACGCGCAAGCCGATGCGCAAATCCGCGCGCTGGTCGAGCAGAGCGGCATCCCCTACCTGCCGATGTCCATGGCCAAGGGCCTGCTGCCCGACACGCACCCGCAGTGCGCCTCTGCCGCGCGCTCCTTCGTGCTGCCGGAAGCCGACGTGGTGGTGCTGATCGGCGCGCGGCTGAACTGGCTGCTCTCGCACGGCAAGGGCAAGACCTGGGGCGGCAGCGGTTCCAAGGCGGCCGGCGGCCAGCAGTTCATCCAGATCGACATCTCGCCCACCGAGGCCGACAGCAACGTGCCCACGGCCGCCCCGCTGGTCGGTGACGTCGGCTCTTGCGTTTCCGCGTTGCTGGCGGGCATGGGCTCGAACTGGGTCAAGCCTCCGGCGGAATGGACCTCGGCGATCGCCGAGCGCAAGGACAAGAACCTGACCAAGATGGCCGAGATGCTGGGCAAGAACCCGGCGCCGATGAACTTCCACAGCGCGCTGAACGTGATCCGCGACGCGATCAAGGCGCGTCCGGACGCGATCCTGGTGAACGAAGGCGCCAACACGCTGGACTTCACCCGCAGCATCGTCGACATGTACGAGCCGCGCAAGCGCCTGGACGTGGGCACCTGGGGCATCATGGGCATCGGCATGGGCTTCGCGGTCGCCGCCGCGGTCGTCACCGGCAAGCCGGTTATCGCCGTCGAAGGCGACAGTGCCTTCGGTTTCAGCGGCATGGAGGTCGAAACGATCTGCCGCTACAAGCTGCCGATCTGCGTGATCGTCTTCAACAACAACGGCGTCTACAAGGGCACCGACGTCAACCCGCGCGGCGGCGACATGGCACCCACCCAGTTCGTCAAGGGGGCGCGCTACGAATTGATGATGGAAGCCTTCGGCGGCGTGGGCGTCAAGGCCACCACCCCGGCTGAACTGGCCAAGGCACTCCAGGAAGCGGTGGCATCGGGCAAGCCGACGCTGATCAACGCGATCATCGACGAGACCGCCGGCACCGAGAGCGGCCGCATCACCAGCCTGAACCCCAACGTGGCCAAGAAGAAGTAAACCGCGCCGCCCGCCTCCAATTCAACGATACAGAACCGAAGGGAAGTTCCCATGAGCAAAGCACTAGATGGCGTCAAGATCCTCGATTTCACCCACGTCCAGTCCGGTCCCACCTGCACCCAGCTGCTGGCCTGGATGGGCGCCGACGGCATCAAGGTCGAGAAGGCCGGCGAAGGCGACATCACGCGCGGGCAACTGCGCGACATTCCCGATGTGGACAGCCTCTACTTCACGATGCTGAACCATAACAAGCGCTCGATCACGCTGGACACCAAGAACCAGCTGGGCAAGGAAGTGCTGGTCAAGCTGATCAAGGAATGCGACGTGCTGGTGGAGAACTTCGCACCTGGCGCGCTCGACCGCATGGGCTTTCCATGGGAGAAGATTCAGGAGCTCAACCCGCGCATGATCATGGCGTCGGTCAAGGGCTTCGGCCCCGGCCCCTACGAGGACTGCAAGGTCTACGAGAACGTCGCGCAATGCGCCGGCGGCTCGGCATCGACGACCGGCTTCGATGACGGCCCGCCGATGGTCACCGGTGCCCAGATCGGCGACAGCGGTACCGGCCTGCACCTGGCCCTGGGCATCGTCGCCGCGCTCTACCAGCGCAAGACCACGGGCCGCGGCCAGAAGGTGCTGGCGGCGATGCAGGATGGCGTGCTCAATCTGTGCCGCGTCAAGCTGCGCGACCAGCAGCGCCTCGAGCTCACCGGCGTGATGAAGGAATATCCCCAGTATCCGGACGGCAAGTTCGGCGATGCCGTGCCGCGTGCCGGCAACGCCTCCGGCGGCGGCCAGCCGGGCTGGATCCTGAAATGCAAGGGCTGGGAGACCGACCCCAACGCCTACATCTACTTCATCATGCAGGCGCCGGTATGGGGTGCGATCTGCAAAGTGATTGGCAAGGAAGGCTGGATCACCGATCCCGAATACGCCAAGCCCGCGGCGCGCCTGCCCAAACTCATGGCGATCTTCGGCACGATCGAGGAGTGGACCAAGACCAAGACCAAGTTCGAGGCGATGGACATCCTGAACAAGGTCGACATTCCCTGCGGCCCCATCCTCTCGATGAAGGAAATCGCCTACGAGCCGTCGCTGCGCGCGACCGGAACCATCGTCGAGGTCGACCATCCCAAGCGCGGCAAGTACCTGTCGGTGGGCAATCCCATCAAGATGTCGGACAGCATCACCGAAGTCAAGCGTTCGCCGCTGCTGGGCGAGCACACCGAGGAAGTGCTGGAGATGCTCGGCTACAGCCGCGAGCAGGTCGCGCAACTGCGCGCCGAAAAAGTCATCTAATCCGGCGCCACCGCGCATCAACTGGAATCTCAGCGAGGAACATATGAGCAACAATTTTCAAGGCGACAAGAACAAGGTCCGCCAGATCCTGGACGCCGTCAAGAAGGCCGGGCGCGATTCACTGACGGCCCCGGAGGGCAAGCTGGTGTGCGACGCGTACGGCATTTCGGTGCCCAAGGAAGGCGTTGTCTCCAGCGCCGCCGAGGCGCAGAAGATGGCCGCCTCGATGGGCTTCCCGGTCGTGATGAAGATCGTCTCGCCCGACATCCTGCACAAGACGGAAGCCGGCGGCGTGGTCGTCGGGGTGAAGAGCGCCGACGAGGCGGCGAGCGCCTATGACCAGATCATCGCCAACGCGAAGAAGTACAAGGCCAACGCCAACATCATGGGCGTGCAGATCCAGCAGATGATCAAGGGCGGCCAGGAAGTGATCGTCGGCGCCGTGACCGACGACAGCTTCGGCAAGCTGGTGGCCTTCGGCCTGGGCGGCGTGCTGGTGGAGGTACTCAAGGACATCACCTTCCGCCTGGCGCCGGCAACCAGCGAAGACGCCCTGTCCATGCTGGACGGGATCCAGGCCGCCGAAATGCTCAAGGGCGTGCGCGGCGGCGACCCGGTCAACCGCGAAGCACTGGCCGGTCTGATCGTGCGCGTGAGCCAGCTGGTCAGCGACTTCCCGGAAATTTCCGAGATGGACCTGAACCCGATCTTCGCGAGCAAGGACGGCGCGATCGCCGCCGACGTGCGCATCGTGGTGAACTTCGCGCAGAAGGCCCCGCGCTACCGTCCGCCCGAAGCCGAAGTGGCCGTGGCGATGAAGCGCATCATGCAGCCCAAGGCCGTCGCCGTGATCGGCGCCTCGTCGGAGAACGGCAAGATCGGCAACTCCGTGATGAAGAACCTCATCAACGGCGGCTACAAGGGCAAGATCTACCCGATCCACCCGAAGGATTCGGAAATCCTCGGCTTCAAGGCGTACAAGAGCGTCAAGGACGTCCCCGAAGAGATCGACACCGCCGTGTTCGCGATCCCCGCGAAGTTCGTGGCCGGCGCGCTCAAGGAGTGCGGCGAGAAGAAGATCGCCGGCGCGATCCTGATCCCGTCGGGTTTCGGCGAGACCGGCAACATCGAAGGCCAGGAAGAACTGCAGCGCATCGGGCGCGAGTACAACATCCGCCTGATGGGCCCGAACATCTACGGCTTCTACTACACGCCGGCCAACCTTTGCGCCACATTCTGCACGGCCTACGACTACAAGGGCACCACGGCCCTGTCGTCGCAGTCGGGCGGTATCGGCATGGCCATCATCGGCTACTCGCGTTCGGCCAAGATGGGCGTCTCGGCCATCGTCGGTCTGGGCAACAAGTCGGACATCGACGAGGACGACCTGCTGATCTTCTTCGAGAACGATCCGAACACCACCGTCATCGCGCAGCACTGCGAGGACCTGAAGGACGGCCGCGCCTTCGCGGAAGTCGCCAAGCGCGTCTCCAAGAAGAAGCCCGTCATCATGCTCAAGGCCGGCCGCACCGCCGCCGGCGCCGCGGCCGCCAGCTCGCACACCGGTGCGCTGGCCGGCAACGACAAGATCTATGAGGACGTGCTCAAGCAGTCCGGCGTGATCCGCGCCAGGAGCCTGCGCCAGCTGCTGGACTTCGCCCGCGGCGTGCCGCTGCTGCCCACCCCCAAGGGTGAGAACGTGGTGATCATCACCGGCGCGGGCGGCTCCGGGGTGTTGCTGTCCGACTCGTGCGTGGACAACGGCCTGAAGCTGCTCAAGCCCATGCCCGACGACCTGGACGCGGCCTTCCGCAAGTTCATCCCGCCCTTCGGCGCGGCCGGCAATCCGGTGGACATCACCGGCGGCGAGCCGCCCATCACCTACGTGAACACGGTCAGGCTGGGCCTGGAGGACGACCGCATCCACGCGCTGATCCTCGGCTACTGGCACACGATCGTCACGCCGCCGATGGTGTTCGCCAGGAACATGGTAGAAATCGTCGAAGAGATGAAGAAGAAGGGCAAGGTCAAGCCGGTGGTGGCGTCCCTCGCCGGCGACGTCGAAGTCGAGGAAGCCGCGCAGTACCTGTACGAGCACGGCATCCCCGCCTATGCGTACTCCACCGAGATCCCGGTGGAGATCCTGGGCGCCAAGTACCAGTGGGCACGCGGGGCCGGCCTGTTGTAGGCTCAAGGGTGTGCAAAACAGAATCATCCCGATTGCGTCGACACCGCAGGACCTGAGGGAGCGCAAGCGCCGCGGCCCGAAAGGCCGCCGCGCCGATCCGCAGGCGCTGGCCGAAGTGCGCGAGCTGCTCGGAGCGGTCTCGCGTCAGCGCGACCTGCTGATCGAGCACCTGCACCGCATCCAGGACCGTTACGGCCTGCTGTCCGCGGCCCATCTGGCGGCGCTGGCAGAGGAAATGCGCCTGCCGCAGACCGAGGTCTACGAGGTCGCGTCGTTCTATCACCACTTCGACATCGTCAAGGAAGGCGAGCCAGCGCCGCAGGCACTCACGGTGCGGGTGTGCGATGGCCTGTCCTGCGAGATGGCCGGGGCGCGCGAATTGCTGGAGCGCCTCCCTGCCCTGCTGGGCAAGGAAGTGCGGGTGCTGCACGCGCCCTGCATCGGCCGCTGCGAGCAGGCACCCGCGGCCGTGGTCGGGCAGCATCCGGTGCCCAACGCCACCGTGGAGAAGGTCGCCGCCGCAGTGCAGGCGAAAGCCGTGCGACATCAGCCCGAGGATTACATCGGGCTGGCTGCCTACCGCGCAGCTGGCGGCTATCAGTTGCTGAACGAGTGCGTGGGCGGCGAGCGCGACGCCGAATCGGTGATCGCCACGATGGAAGCGTCCGGCCTGCGCGGCCTGGGTGGCGCCGGTTTCCCGGCCGGCCGCAAGTGGCGCATCGTGCGGGCGGAGCCCGCGCCACGCCTGATGGCCGTCAACATCGACGAGGGCGAGCCCGGCACCTTCAAGGACCGGGTCTACCTGGAGCGCGACCCGCACCGCTTCCTCGAAGGCATGTTGATCGCAGCGTGGGCGGTCGGCATCGACGCGATCTACATCTACCTGCGCGACGAATACCACGGCTGCCGGGCCCTGCTCGAGCAGGAATTGGTGCGCCTGCAAGCCGATCCACCGGCCCAGGGCCTGCCCCGCATCGAATTGCGGCGCGGCGCCGGTGCCTACATCTGCGGCGAAGAGTCCGCGATGATCGAGTCGATCGAAGGCAAGCGCGGCATGCCGCGCTTGCGCCCGCCGTACGTCGCCCAGGTCGGCCTGTTCGGCCGGCCGACGCTGGAACACAACTTCGAGACGCTCTACTGGGTGCGCGATCTGGTCGAAAAGGGGCCGGAGTCGTTCACCTCGCAGGGACGGCACGGCCGCAAGGGCCTGCGTTCGTTCTCGGTTTCGGGCCGCGTCAAGCAGCCGGGCGTCAAACTGGCCCCGGCCGGCATCACCATCCAGGAACTGATCGACGAATACTGCGGCGGCATGCTCGACGGCCATCGCTTCTACGCCTACCTGCCAGGCGGCGCCTCGGGCGGCATCCTGCCGGCCAGCATGAACGACATTCCGCTGGACTTCGACACGCTGCAGCCCTACGGCTGCTTCATCGGGTCCGCCGCCGTGATGGTGTTGTCGGACCAGGACACGGCCGTCGGCGCGGCGCGCAACATGATGCGCTTCTTCCGCGACGAGTCGTGTGGCCAATGCACGCCATGCCGCGCCGGCACGGCCAAGGCGCTGGCGCTGATCGACCGGCCGCACTGGGACCAGCCTTTGCTGGCCGAGCTGTCGCAGGTGATGCGCGATGCGTCGATCTGCGGCCTGGGCCAGGCGGCGCCGAACCCGGTGGATTGCGTCGTCAAGTATTTTCCGAATGAGCTGAAATGAAGACCGAAAGGCAGGACACAGAAGACGCAAAAGAATACCCAAAAGACGCAAAAGGACATCCAGTTTTTGAATGAATTCTTTTGCGTCTTCTGCGAACTTTTGCGTCTTCTGCGTCCGGCTGTTCTCTGACTTAGGATGCCATGAACGCCGTCACCCGACACGAACTCGCCCAGCTGGAAGCACCGACTGTCACCTTCAAGCTTGACGGGCGCGAGGTCACCGCGCGCGCCAATGAAACCATCCTGAAGGTGGCCGAGCGCGAAGGCGTGGAGATCCCGCACCTTTGCTACAAGGATGGCCTGGAAGCCGTCGGCAACTGCCGCTCGTGCATGGTCGAGATCAATGGCGAGCGGGTGCTGGCCCCCAGTTGCTGCCGAGCCCCGACCCCGGGGATGGAAGTGAACAGCAAGAGCGAGCGCGCCGTCGCTTCGCAGAAGATGGTGCTGGAGCTGCTGCTGGCGGACATGCCGGAGGCGCAGTACACCCGCAACAATGAACTGGACCAGTGGGCCGTCAAACTCGGCCTGGGCAGGCCGCGCTTTGCCGCGCGCACCCAGGTGCCGCACGACCTCTCGCATCCGGCGATCGCCGTCAACCTGGACGCCTGCATCCAGTGCACGCGCTGCCTGCGCGCCTGCCGCGACGAGCAGGTCAACGGCGTGATCGGCCTGGCCTTCCGCGGCGAGCACGCAAAGATCGTGTTCGACATGGACGACCCGATGGGCGTGTCGACCTGCGTGGCCTGCGGCGAGTGCGTCCAGGCCTGCCCCACGGGCGCGCTGATGCCGGCGCGCGACGTCGCCCTCACCGTCCCCGACAGGCAGGTCGCATCGGTCTGCCCGTATTGCGGTGTCGGCTGCCAGCTGACCTACAACGTCAAGGACAACAAGATTCTTTACGTGGAGGGGCGCGACGGCCCCGCCAACCACGGGCGGCTGTGCGTCAAGGGCCGCTACGGCTTCGACTACGCGAATCACCCACAGCGCCTGACGGTGCCGCTCATCCGTCGCGCCGATGCGCCCAAGCGCGCCGACGTCGAGATGGACCCCGAGCGCGTGATGGACGTGTTCCGTGAGGCGAGCTGGGAAGAAGCGCTGGAGCTGGCCGGCGGCAAATTGCGCCAGATCCGCGATCAGCACGGGCCCAAGGCATTGGCCGGGTTCGGCTCGGCCAAGGGCAGCAACGAAGAGGCCTACCTGTTCCAGAAACTGGTGCGCACCGGTTTTCGCAGCAACAACGTCGACCATTGCACGCGGCTGTGCCACGCGTCGTCGGTGGTGGCGCTGCTCGAGGGCATCGGGTCCGGTGCCGTCTCCAACCCGGTGATGGACGTCACCAAGGCCGAGGTGGTGATCGTGATCGGCGCCAACCCGACGGTGAATCATCCGGTGGCCGCGACCTGGATCAAGAACGCGGTGCAGAACGGCACCAAGCTGATCATCTGCGATCCGCGCCGCTCCGACCTGGGCCGGCTGGCCCATCGCTACCTGCAGTTCAAGCCCGACACCGACGTGGCGATGCTCAACGCCATGATGCACGTGATCGTGACCGAGGGCCTGGTGGACCAGGCCTTCATCGAAAGCCGCACCATCGGCTACGACGACCTGCGCAAGAACGTGGAAGGCTACAGCCCCGAAGCGATGGCCCCGATCTGCGGCATCGATGCACAGACGCTGCGCGAGGTGGCGCGCCTTTACGCCACCTCGAAAGGCTCGATGATCCTGTGGGGCATGGGCATCTCCCAGCACATCCACGGCACCGACAATGCGCGCTGCCTGATCGCGCTGGCGCTGATGACCGGCCAGATCGGTCGCCCCGGCACCGGGCTGCATCCGCTGCGCGGCCAGAACAACGTCCAGGGCGCGTCCGACGCCGGCCTCATTCCGATGATGTACCCCGACTACCAGTTGGTGGCCGACCCGGCCGCGCGAGGCCGTTTCGAGAAGGCCTGGGGCCTGGCATCCGGCTCGCTCGACGCGCAACCCGGCCTGACGGTGGTGGAGGTCATGCATGCGATCAAGCAGGGCAAAGTGCGCGGCATGTACGTGATGGGCGAGAACCCCGCCATGTCGGACCCGGACGCCAATCACGCGCGCGAATCGCTCGCGGCGCTGGAGCACCTGGTGGTGCAGGACATCTTCCTGACCGAAACCGCCTACCTGGCCGACGTGATCCTGCCGGCCAGCGCCTTTCCGGAGAAGACCGGCAGCTTCACCAACACCGACCGGCTGGTGCAGATGGGCCGTCAGGCCATCGACCCGCCGGGCCAGGCCAAGCAGGATCTCTGGATCATCCAGGAGATCGCCCGCCGACTGGGCCTGGACTGGCAGTACCGTCACGTGTCCGAGGTGTTCGATGAGATGCGCCACACGATGCCCAGCATCGCCGGCATCACCTGGGACCGGCTGGACCGCGAGCATGCCGTCACCTACCCCTGCAGGAAGGAAGGCGACCCGGGCCAGAGCGTTGTGTTCGTCGAGGATTTCCCGCGCGAAGGCGGCCGCGGCCGCTTCGTTCCGGCCGACATCATCCCGGCCGACGAACGCCCGGACGCGGAGTACCCGATGGTGCTGATCACCGGCCGCCAGCTGGAACACTGGCACACCGGCAGCATGACCCGGCGCGCGACCATGCTGGACGCGATCGAGCCCGATCCGGTGGCGCTGATCCATCCGCTGGACCTGCAGGGCATGGCCGTGCGACCCGGCGCCGTGGTGACGGTGGAATCGCGGCGCGGTAGCGTCTCACTCTACGCGCGGGCGGACGACAGCTCGCCGCGCGGCGCGGTGTTCGTGCCCTTCTGCTACTACGAGGCGGCGGCCAACAAATTGACCAACGCGGCGCTCGATCCTTTCGCCAAGATCCCCGAGTTCAAGTACTGCGCCGTTCGCCTCAAGGCCGGCGGCGTGGAGCCGCAGCAAAGCAGCTTCGGCGGCGGCCAGGCGCTGGCCAACGCCATTGCCTGACGGTCGGCGAATTCAAGGACTCCGGCCGGTTGGAGCCCCTACCCATGCGCCCTTCGTGAATCCACCGGCGCCTGCGCCCGCTCGGTGAGCCCGTAGTCGCGCGCCACTTCGGCGATGCGCAGGTGGTAGTCCTTGAACATGGTCGCCCGCCCGGCCGCCTGGGCTTCGCGATGCGCCTGCAGATTGCGCCAGGCCGTGAGGCAGGCGTCATCGCGCCAGAACTGCAGCGACAGCAGTTTGTCCGGATCGGTCAGGCTCTGGAAGCGCTCGATCGAAATGAAGCCGTCCATCTTCAGCAGGTCGCTCCTGAGATCGGCGGCCCAGTCAAGGTAGCCCGCACGATGCTCGGGATGCGGCCAGACTTCGAAGATCACGGCGATCATGGGTTGCTCCTGTTCATCGTTTGGCGCCCGCGGATGTCACGGCGCAGACACCGACTCTACCGCTCCTGCGGGTCATCCCGTGGCGCGCCGCCGGCAGGCTGCCGTCACACACGGCACATGTCAGATGTCTTTCGGCCCGTCCGCTCCTGCAATACGGTCAGCCCCCCGCCATTGCACGATGTCCTTTCCGGTCCATCACCAGAAGCCGGAAAGCGAAGCAAAAAATGAATCATTCCGCAATCGTCCCCGGCATCGCTGCTACCGCCGCGCTCGCACCGGCGACGGGTGCCGTATCGGTCGGTAGAGATCGTTGCAGCGCAGTCCGTTGGCCATCTCGGCCCTGATTCCGTGACGATGCACCGGTCAAACATTTCCAGGGGCCACGACGCTTCCATGGGTACCGCCGCCAAGGCGCTGGTGCTGCAGGGCGGTGGCGCCCTGGGCGCCTACCAGGCCGGAGTCTGCGAGGCGCTGCTCGAAAGCGACGGGACCCTCGATTGGGTGGCCGGCGTTTCCATCGGCGCGATCAACGCGGCGCTGATCGCGGGCAACCCGCCGGGACAACGCGTCGCGCGGCTGCGGGAATTCTGGGAACTGGTGTCCTCCGGTCCGTGCCAGAGCGTGCCCATGGAATGGGGCGACCGTGGCGCAATGAACCAGTTCAGCGCCATGGCCGGCGCGATGCTCGGGATTCCCGGCTTCTTCCGGCCGCGCCTGGCGCCCTCGCTGTGGCTCGGCTTCGCGGCACCGGTGCTCAGCTACTACGACACCTCGCCGCTGCGCTCGACGCTCGAGCGCCTCGTGGACTTCGAGCGGATCAACCGGCGCGAAATGCGCCTGAGCGTGGGCGCCGTCGATGTGCGCAGCGGCAACTCGATCTACTTCGACAACACGGTCCAGAAGATCGGCGTCGACCACATCATGGCCAGCGGCGCGCTGCCGCCCGGCTTTCCGCCCGTCCACATCGACGGACACGACTACTGGGATGGCGGCATCGTCTCGAACACACCGCTGCAGTATGTGCTGGACGCCTACCCGCGGGCCCAGCGCCTGGTGGTGCTGCAGGTCGACCTGTTCAGCGCCCGCGGCGGCATGCCGGCCACCCTGTCCGAAGTGGAAGCACGGCAGAAAGACATCGTCTACTCGAGCCGCACCCGCATGAATACGGATGCGCTGGGCGGCAATGTCAATTTGCAGCAGGCGCTGGCCGATCTGATCCAGAAGCTGCCGGCGCGGCTGCGCGAGGACCCGAACATCGAGGCGGTGCGCGCCGCCATGACGCACCAGGCGATCGACGTGGTTCACCTGATCTACCGCAACAAGGCCTATGAGGCCGACTGCAAGGATTACGAGTTCTCCCGGGCGGCGGTAACGGAACATTGGGAAGCCGGCGCGCGCGACATGCGCAGCACCATCGCGCATCCCGAGTGGCTGCAAAGCAGCAGCAGCGCCAATGGCGTCACCACGTTCGACCTGACCGACCCGGGGGCCGGTCGGGTGCGCCGACCGGCGCTACCCGCGATTGCACCCCAATGAACATCGACGAGATCCGGCATCAGGCGTTTGCCATGCCGTTGACCTGCCCGGCCTTCCCGCCGGGGCCGTACCGCTTCATGCGGCGCGAATTCCTGGTCGTCACCTATCGAACCGATCTGCAGGCGCTGCGCGCGGCGGTGCCCGAGCCGCTCGAAGTGGTGGATGCGGTGGTGAAGTACGAATTCATCCGCATGCCCGACTCGACCGGCTTCGGCGACTACACCGAGTCGGGACAGGTGATCCCGGTGCAGCTGCGCACGGCAGCCGGTGTCCAGGCCGGCGCCTACGTGCACGCCATGTACCTGAACGACCATCCCCCGATCGCCGGCGGCCGCGAGCTCTGGGGCTTTCCGAAGAAACTGGCCACGCCCATGCTCGACTGCGAAACCGACACCCTGGTCGGAACCCTGGACTACGGCAAGGTTCGCATCGCGACGGCGACGATGGGTTTCAAGCATCGGGCGCTTGCGCCAGGGCCGATCCTGGCGGGCATCGCGCAGCCGAACTTCCTGCTCAAGATCATTCCGCATGTGGACGGCACCGTGCGCATCTGCGAGCTGGTGCGCTACCACATGGTCGACGTCACGCTGCACGGTGCGTGGACCGGGCCCGCCTCGCTGGAGCTGCACCCGCACGCCCTCGCGCCGGTGGCCGATCTGCCGGTGCTCAAAGTGGAGTCGGCCGTTCACTTCATCGCCGACATGACCCTGGCGCTCGGAACCGTCGAATACGACTATCTCGCCTGAACAGCGCCATTCTTCCCAACAGTCAAGGAGCTTCTCATGCAACTCAAGAACAAGTCCGCATTCATCACCGGCGCGGCCAGCGGCATCGGCAAGGAAATCGCCACGATGTATGCCCGGGAGGGCGCCAAGGTGGTCATTGCGGACCTCAACGACGATGCCGCGGCGACGACCGCTGCCAGCCTGGTCGCGCGGGGCGCACAAGCAATCGGCGTGGCGGTCGATGTGACCGATGAAGCCCAGGTGAACGCGGCCGTCGAAAAGGCTGCGGCGACGTTCGGTGGGATCGACATCCTGGTCAGCAACGCCGGCATCCAGATCATCCACCCACTGGAGGAATTCTCGTTCGCCGACTGGAAGAAGCTGCTCGCGATCCACCTGGACGGCGCCTTTCTGACCACCCGTGCCTGCCTCAAGCACATGTATGCGCAGGGTCGCGGCGGCACGGTCATCTACATGGGGTCGGTGCATTCGAAGGAGGCTTCGCCCCTGAAGGCGCCCTATGTGACAGCCAAGCACGGCCTGATCGGGCTGTGCCAGAGCGTGGCCAAGGAGGGCGCGGCCCACAACGTGCGGGCCAACGTGATCTGTCCCGGCTTCGTGCGCACGCCGCTGGTGGACAAGCAGATCCCCGAGCAGGCCAGGGCCCTGGGCATTTCCGAGGCGGACGTCATCAAGAACGTCATGCTCAAGGAAACCGTGGATGGCCAATTCACGACCACCGACGACGTCGCCCGGCTGGCGTTGCTGTTCGCGGCGTTTCCCACCAACGCGTTGACCGGCCAGTCGCTGGTGGTCAGTCACGGGTGGTTCATGCAGTAGCCGCCGAGCCGCAACATGCGACTGTCGAAGTGGGGATACCAGGCCGACTTCGTCGTCTATCCGCTCCTGATCGCGGGCGTCGCGCTGCACACGTTGTGGGCGGCGACGGCGCCTCGCGGCGCCGCCTGGCTGGCCGCGGTTGCCGTGGGCCTGCCGGCCTGGACGCTGATCGAATACACGTTGCATCGGTGGGTGCTGCACCGCGTGCCGCCGTTTCGCTCGCTGCATGCCCAGCATCATGAGCACCAACGCGCGCTCATCGGCACCCCCACCTGGGTGAGTGCGCCGCTGTTCCTGGGCCTGTGGGTCGCCATGGCCCACGCGGCCGGACGCACCACGGCGGGCGGCCTGGCGGCGGGGTTGATGACAGGCTACCTGATCTACGCCTTCATTCACGATGCCGTCCACCATCGGGCCGCACGCCCCGGTTCGTGGCTGTTCCGGGCCAAGGTTCGGCACGCGCTGCACCATCGCCCCGGCGCCCACTGCAACTTCGGCGTCAGCAGCGGGGCCTGGGATGCGGTTCTGGGCACGGCTGCCGACCGTTGACCGGAGCCACCCCATTCCTCTGCCGTCCCGGCGCCGGCTCAGCGCCAAAGTGCCGCGGCGCCGCATTGCTGCTGTCATCTGCAGACGCGCAGATGTCGCAGATCTGAAACAGCGGCCTTCGAGCATTGGCTTGCCGGGATTCGGAACCCGCCGCCGGTCGGCGCCGGGCCGAGCCCGGATCAACGAAAGCAGATCATGTCCAAGACCCTACCTGTATTGACTCTGGCCCTCATGGCCACGATGCTGGGCACGACAGCCTACGCGTCCAGCGGCTTGACGCGTGCGCAAGTTCGCGCCGAGACCCTCGCCGCGATCCACGACGGCACGATCATCAACGGTGACGGCCTGGCGGAGCGCATGACCCTGCCCGGGCTCTTCCCGCCCGCCCCGGCCGTGGCGCACGAGACCCGCGCCCAGGGCAATGCTGAGACCCTTGCCGCGATCCACGATGGATCGATCATCAACGGTGACGGCCTTCCGGAGCGCATGACCCTGCCCGGGCTCTTCCCGCCGGCGCCGGTCGTAGCGCACGAGACGCGCGCCCAGGTGGAGGCGGAACTGGCGCAGGCCATCCGCACCGGCGACATGCCGGCGCCAGGGCGCATCACGATGACCCTGCGCCAGGAGTCCCCGCAGATGTACGGATGACATTTGTCATATTCGCCGGCAGGTTCGCAACACAGGGGCCGCTTCGCCGGCTCAGCATCCGAATCGGGACGAGGGTCCACCGACCGCGCCGCAAAGCAGATCCCTGCGGCTGCGCGAAACCCAGAGGATCACCAACATGAGCATCATTGCGAGCTGCACGGTCGATCCCGTGATCGCCGTCTACGACTCCCCTATTCCGTCTCAATCGGCGATCAGGGCCTTGAGCCGCGCCGGTTTTGACATGGGCAAGCTGTCGATCATCGGCAAGCGCTATCGCGCGGAAGAGCGCGCGATAGGGTTCTACTCCACCGGCGACCGGATCACGGCCTGGGGCGGGACCGGCGGCTTCTGGGCCACCGTCTGGAGCCTCCTCGCCGGGCCTGCGGTATCTTTCGTTCCGCAGGTCGGACTGGTCGCTGCCGCGGGGCCGTTTGGGCTGGCCCTGATCGCCGCGCAAGACAGCGCCGCTGGCGCGGGCTGCGTCTCTTCCCTGGTCGCAGCGCTGGTGAGCCTGGGCATTCCCGCGGATCAGGCCATGAAGTACGAAGCCCACATCAAGGCCCACCGCTTCCTGGTCCTCGTGCAGGGCTCGGCGGAGGATATCGCCAAGGGACGCTCACTTCTCGCCGGCGGCGTGCAGCAGGCGCCGGCCGCCTTCGGCCCATACGCCCCCCGGCTTGGCCAAGGTCGCGCCGGCGCAGAAGGTGCAACCCATGCCGGGAGTCCAGCTCCGCCAGAATGGCCGACTCACGGTTGATGCCGCCACACCATGCGGGGCCCGCTCATCGTCAGTAGAGGGTTTCGACTTCGCTGGCGAGCAGGTAGCCGGCTCCGCGTTCGGTGGTGATCAGCGCCGGATGAGCCGAATCGGCCTCGATCTTCAGCCGCAGCCGCCGGATCTGGACGTCGACGGTGCGGTCATACACTTCCGCCTCGTGCAGGCGCGACATCGAGAGCAACTGGTCACGTGTCAGTACCCGGCGGGGGGACCGGCACATTGCCGACAGCAAACTGAACTCCCCGTTGGACAATTCCACGGCAACGCCCGCCGGAGACGTCAGGCGGCGGGTGCGAAGGTTCAGCTCCCAGCCGGAAAACCGGAAAGCGCGCCGCGCATTGTCGCGCTCGGGAAGCGTCGTCTGCACCTGGTAGCGCCGCAGCACGGCGCGCACCCGGGCCAGCAATTCACGCAGGCTGAACGGCTTGGTGACGTAGTCATCCGCGCCCAATTCCAGCCCCATCACGCGGTCGGCTTCCTCTTTGCGCCCGGTCAGCAGCACGATCGGTATGGTAGCCCGCTCGCGCACGGTCCGGGCCAATTGCATTCCGTCCTCCCCCGGCAGTTTCAGGTCGAGCAGCACCAGGTCGATCGCTTCCCGGTCCAGCGCCGCGAACAGGTCCTTGCCGCTGGCGCCGGCGCTGACGCGCATCTCGTTGTTGCCGAGGTAT
>JAANCK011025975.1_pt1 | contig 15476 bp, 9 predicted proteins | sample 7277841 | NCBI WGS metagenome assembly JAANCK01 (sample SAMN14222788, study PRJNA588281) | permafrost metagenome | isolation source: Arctic cryosol methane SIP | place: Canada:Nunavut | collected 2015-07 | reverse complement strand
TCACCCAACACTTGGCCTTGTTCAGCCGATTTGGCTATGAAGCCCCAGTAAGTGATGAAGCACTGTACATCGCCGAACTGATTCGCAAAGTGGATCCGACGATTGGATGGGCTCGATTCCAGGAGATCGTTCAAAGTCTTCGTGCGCGAAGGGTGCTGCAGGGAAGCAGGACGCTCTTCTTTGTGCCAAAGGCCCTCCACATCTATTTGTGGAAACAGTTCTGGGCGCACTATGGGCATGGGTTTGACTTCACCCAAACCTTCAATGAAATGCCGGCGTCTTTGCACGCATGGTTCATGAACATGTTCAAGTTTGCGGGGGACAAGGCAACAGCTCACGTCATTGATGACATTCTTAGACCAGACGGCATTTTTTCTGATCGCGCAGTGCTAACGTCGGCGAAAGGTTCTCAATTCCTTTCTATTCTGGCCGAAGCGAATCCAGTTGCTGTACTTAAGCTTCTGGAATCCACAATTGGCACGTGGACGGATCAAGAGCTCTTAGATTTGAAGCAGGATCGACAAAGCCTCGTCTGGGCGCTTGAAAAGATCGCGGTTTGGCCTGCCCTTACGGTAAGGGCAATCCAAGTTCTAGTCCGATTTGCTGTCAACGAGAATGCCAACTTCTCCAACAACGCCACGGGTACTTTGATCGGGTTGTTTCGAATAGGCCCCGAAGCAGCCGCAACGGAATCAACTCCCGAAGCCAGACTTCCGGCAATGCTGAGGCTGCTCCGTGCTTCCGGGGATGAGGAACGCCGTCTTGGACTCAAGGCGATGGGTGCCGCGCTAGACAGTCGTGGTATGGGCTTTCGGATTGTCGGGCCTGAGTATCAAGGACTGAAGGAGAGAGCCAAGCTCTGGATTCCCGCTACATACGGCGAGTGGTGGCAAGCCAAGTCGACCTACTTTCAGGCCTTGGTCGATGAGACACAAAACTGGCCGTCCTCTCTGCGGGCGGAGGTCTGTCAGGCATTACTAGAGGCTGTAGAGCAGCAGATCAAAACACCGCCATGTACCGAGTTGGCGTTCCAAGTACTGAGCGTTCTTGTCGACGACAGCGCGATGCCACCAAGCAAGCTGAATGGCTTCTTCTGGCATTGCCAGGCGTATGAGGACGATGGCCAACATCCGGAAATCGCTAAGAGACTACGAAGCTTTGAGCGTCGCTATACAAGGCGTGACTTGGCGAGCCGGTTCCAGCGCTACGTAATTGATGTGGACTGGATGGAATGGGACGAAGATTTTCGTGAACGGCACAACAAACCCAAGAATCGCGCCAAGATTCTTGTCAACGCACTGGCGCGCCGTATCGGGCAGCACCCCGAGATGTTGAGTCAGATTCAGCATCTACTTTCGCCCGCAAAGAACACTCCTGCACTATGGCATTTCGGCGAGCAGGTGGCGCTGAATGATGGGACGCGAGCGTTGCTGCATCCCCTCTCTCACCTGACCTTGGAAACAAAACACCAAGTGTGTCTGCATGGCTACCTATTAGCAGTACGGGCGAGCGATCCCGAGTTCTATATTTCCACGGTCAGAGGTTTCCTAGACATGGAGAGCACGGCTTGGCTGGGTGCAACTATCGCACTTCGTACTGACTATGACGATGAGCTGTTCGCGCAGTGCCTGGATGCACTGGAGAAGAAATGGATCGACCCACTACTTTTCACGGTGCTGCGGTATGGCAGGGCTATCGAATCGGTTCCACCAGAAAGAACGGGGCGTCTGCTTCGCCAATTGAGCGAGGACAAGGTTCAGGACTCGCTGTTTTTATTGATCGAACTGTTGGACTCGATCCCGTTTAACGATTCCTCACCGTTCAATTCAGACTTCGTGTTCGACGTGGTGTCTCAGTTCGTTCCGGGTGAGGAAAATCGGGACGAGATGCACGGCTACCACTGGAAGAATGTCTGTTCGAAACTGATCAAGTGGGACGCGAATCGCACACTTCCACTATTGGATGCTTTGCTTACCGCAATGGGCAAAGTTTACCGCTTGAGCTACGACTCCAACGTCGTGCCTCTGGCAAATGAGCTCGTACAAACCGACCCAACCGGGGCGTGGAATATTGTGAAAGCGCACTTTGAAGGGCCGCTTCCAGAATGGCGCGATGATCTCTTTCAGTGGCTTAAGAGCAGCCTATCCGGATTCGATGAAAAAGACTCGAGAGGAGCAATTGCTGACCTGCCGGTTCCCGAAATCCTCGACTGGATTAAAGAAGACCCCGAGCCAAGATCGGTACTAATGGCTCATGCAGCCCCCCGAACACTTGATGACGAGTATGGCGGCCGATTGACCCGAGAATTGTTGTACAGGTACGGACAATTCGATGGTGTTCGAAGTGGCATCAGTGCAACCTTTCACTCCGGTGGGTGGACTGGCCCAACAAGTGCTCACCTGAAGCGAAAGCGAGAGAAGTTTCGTCGATGGCTGGCGGCTGGTTTCGAGATCGAGATATCACAGTGGATAGAGGCCGAGATTGAGTATTTGGATCGGAATATAGAGCGCGAGGAAATCGACGAGGAGCGTTCACGATTCGATTGATTTGGTTGTAAGCCCTGCCGTTGGAGGTCCGATTCGATCATTCGATTGATAAACCACTGGTTCAGATTGCCTTGTGGTTGGGAAACAAACGTACCGGACCAGTCGAATAACAGTTTTGGGTCTGAAGTGCCCATCCAAGGCAAGTGGAAGCGGTCATTGCAGAGTGACCGCTGTGGTCAGTCCACGACTGACGGCTTTGGCCGAGGATGCGACAGTGCTCGAACAATTATTCCTGCTTCACGCAATGGGCCTCCTCACAATCGAACTTGGTGCGGCCTAGCAAAGTGCAATGTTACGAGGGCCGATCCGTCAAAGTGCAGAGAATTGATGGCAGCGCTACCAGCCTATCAAAGGAAAATGCCCGCTTCACGGCTTGGATAGTGCAACGACATGATTCCAAGGCGGTGTAGTTTAATGCTTCGAGTCACACACTGAAGGCCGTAAAACCTGGAAAAAGGTTTACGGCCTTTTTTTCGTTTTCAGGTTAACAGTAAGCTTGGGGAAGCTGACGCACACTTTTGAATTCATCGTGCAGCGCCCACCGGATGATGGGTTGAGCTGAAGCGGGTAACTTAATCTACGATGAAATAGTAAGCGGGAGGGAGATGCCGCGGAGTTTGATATTTTGACTTCGTGGAGGGCATATGAAGGCAACAGCGGACCGGACGTGCATCGTGAAGCTGTGCCTGATCGGGCGCGCAGTGTGCCTCAGGTGGCACGGTGCTTGAGATGAAACACAGGCCAACAGATTGGCCAAGGCAAAGCAGGACCAGCCGTTGCGCGGCGTGCTTTTCCTGGGTGCCACCCGGATCGAGTCGAATGAATCGTTTATAGGCAAGGACAGGATCGACCATGACAGAAATCAAACCACGCTGGGAATGGCGTTCGTTTGACCTGCACTTCGGGGGAGCAGAGGAGCGGTTGGCGCGGCTCACGCCGAGTGGCGTCCAGGAAAGCGATGAGATTTACCTGCTTTCCCGCGCCGGCGAGAACGTGAAGGTCCGCGATGCGCTGATGGACATCAAGGTACTGCGGGAGGTCAACGCCGATGGCCTTGAGCAATGGACGCCGGTGATGAAGGCTGGCTTTCCGCTTCAGGCAGCCGAGGTGACGAAAGTGCTTGAGGCACTCCAGTTGCCGATCCCGACGTCCGTCCGCGCGAGTTACACGCTTGAAGAATTCATTGAGCAATTTGCCGCGCCGGGCGAGGCCATCCGCGCGGTGAAGGTCCACAAGCGGCGCACGCGCTACACGGTCGGCGGCTGCATGGCTGAACTCTCCGAGGTGGTGGCGAATGGCAAGCCCACCCGCACGATTGCGGTCGAGTCGGAGGATGCGGCCGGAGTGATGCAGGCGGTGCGGGAACTCGGGTAATCTCGGGCGACGAGGAGGGTCGGCTGGCCTACGTGGCCGCCAAGGCCGGCCTCGGATTGAACCAGGGCTCGCTCGTCGTCTTCGACACGGGCGGCGGCAGTTCCCAGTTCACATTCGGGCACGATGCCGTCGTGGACGAGCGCTTCAGCGTCGATGTCGGCGCCGTGCGCTACACCGAGCGTTTCGGACTCGACCGCGTTGTTTCGCCCGAGGTGCTGCGCGAGGCGATGGAGGCGATTTCAGCCGACCTCTCGCGCATCGATGGGCGCCCGGTTCCCGACGCGCTGGTCGCGATGGGCGGCGCGGTGACCAATATCACCGCGGTCATGCATCACCTCGCTACCTATGATCCTGCGGTCGTTCAGGGCAGCGTGCTCGACCGCGCCGAGATCGATCGCCAGATTGCGCTCTACCGGTCGCTGGATGCCGACGCCCGCGCCATTGTCGGCCTGCAGCCGAAGCGGGCGGAAGTCATCCTCGCCGGTGCCTGCATCGTCCGCACGGTCATGGAGAAGCTGGGCAAGCAGCACTTCGCCGTGAGCGACCGGGGACTGCGCCACGGCGTGCTGGCCGAGCGTTTCGGTTGAAGCGGGTCCTGCGGAACAAGTTGATTTTTTGCTGATTACAAAGAAAGAGATGTAGACCATGGTGACCAAGCCATTCACAAAAGCCGCGAAACCCACGCCGAGTGCAAAGCCTGTGACGACAGCGAAGCCAGTTGCGGCCCCGAAGAAGACAGTGACGCCCCGGAAGGCGACGAAGGCCGCTCAACCCGCACTGGCGAAACCCCTTACGCGGGAGGAAATTGTCGAAGTCTTCAAGCTCATCAAAGGGGCGACCAGCGTTGAACTGAAGTTGTCGGTTCCCCTCACCGACCAGCGCGCGACGATCAAGGCCATCGGTCTCGACCCGGTCGAGGCGCAGCCGCGGCAGGCATTCTTTTTCGATACGCCCGACCTGGCCTTGAACCGGGCCGGCGTGGTCGTGCGGGCCCGGCGTATCCAGGGCGGTGACGCCGATACGGTCGTCAAGCTGCGCCCGGTGGACCCATCCACCATCGACCCGGATCTGCGCCGCTCGGCGGCCTTCAAGATCGAAGTGGATGCGATGCCGGGCGGGTTCGTCTGCTCGGCTTCATTCAAGGGCGTTTGCACCGGCCAGGAGGTGCTCGACGTGACCTCGGGCGCAATGCCGCTGCGCAAGCTGTTCTCCAAGGAACAGCGCGCCTTCTATGACGCACACGCGCCGGCTGGCATCACGATGGACAAACTGGTCATCCTGGGCCCCACCTTCCTGCTCAAGGCCAAGCACCAGCCGAAGGCGAAGGACTTCGACCGCCCCATCACCCTCGAAATGTGGCTCTATCCCGATGGTTCGCGCGTCATGGAAGTCTCCACCAAGTCTCTTCCGAAAGAAGCCTTCCAGGTCGCCGCCGATTTCAAGTCCTACCTCGCCGGCAACGGTATCGTGCTCGGCGCCGACCAGTCTGCGAAAACCAGGACCTCGCTGGAGTTCTTCAGCGCCAGGCTCAAGGAGGAGGGGTTGGCCGGCTGAGCGACCTCGCAAGGGGCGAGTGGAGTACGCGGTTCCGTGCCGGCCCGGAGGTGGCAGGCCAATTTCCAGAACGCGTCACTGATTCATCCGTGCCTCCCACGATGCGGGTTCGGTGAATGGCGTTGTCGTGCCTGTTGCCCAGCACGAAGTTGTGAGTCATGGTACGAAATGATCGCCAACGTTTGATGCACTGTGCTGCGCGGTTACTTGCGCAGATCCGGCGAGATGTTGGCGCTGGCACGCGCAAACCGGGAGTACCACGGTTTGCGGACGCTGGGTGGCAGTGACGCTGCCAATTCCGGAAATACCAGGGTAATGGCGAGGGGGGGTATTGACTCCCGCACTAAAAAGATTAACATATCTTATTGTATTGTTGCGTAGGCCGATCGCGCTCCCTGTTGGGAGCTTGATGCCGACTCGTATGGCTGTGAGTTTTTCACGCGGCATTAATTTTCAGGGAGCCTTTAGCATGATCAAATCAAAATCCTGTGCTTTGGCTGTGGCTGCGTCCATGGCAATCGCACCCGGCGTGAGCTCGGCCTCGGTCTTTGGCTATTTGGGCAATTTTGACGTCATCAACGATACGGGCTCGGTTGCGCACGGCTTTGAGATTGATCTCGAAGGCTTGCACAGCAGCGACATCACCGACACCTTCGGTGGTGTGGGTCGCGGTTTCCCGAGTGGCCGCGGCTTTGATCCGGCAACAAGCGTGCAGCGCTATGGGGCACCCACGATCACCGAGTATTCGAACGGGACGACGTTCGGCACGAAAGTGACCTATTACGGCCTGTATGACAGTGCCAGCGGCAATTGGGATTACGGCACCCCAAGCGGCACATTCATTACCCCTGGAGACAATTGCTGGTCGGGCGGCGGCGTGGGCTATAGCGCATCGACGCCATGCGATCACTTCGGGGTAGGGACGACCGCGAATGCCACCAAGACAACCTATAGCTGGCTGCTCGAGACGGCATCACCAGGGGTGTTGAGCAATGGCGTGGTCTCGCTGCCAGCCCCCGCCTGGAATGTGGTCCAGAATCCTGTCGTGGGCAATCCCCCGGTCGTCGTTGCGCAAATTCAGGCGCCGGCGCCTGAAATTGAAAGCCAGTTCGGGGAAGCGATCTGGGTCAAGGTGTTCACCACCGAGCTTGAGGCCCCGATTGGCCTGGAGGAGCTCGTGGGGGGTAACGCCAAAGTCGAGCAGGCCGTAACGGAAACCGAGTGGCAATTATTGCAGACGGACCCGGGCAATCCGCTCGCCGGCCAACTGGAGAGTGGATATGGCGCGCCGGTGGGCCCGAATGCAGCCTCTATCCTGCGCCGCTATGAGTTCTACAAATATTCCGGCGAGTACGATCCGGATACGCACGAAGCCCTGGTTACGTTCAGCGACTCGCATCCGAATGACCCCAGCGACCCGCGTACTTATGATCCGAACAAGACAGTTGATCTCGGCAACTATCTCGGTGCCCAGAATGCAGCAGTCAATCTGGCGGCGGCGGTTCCCGAACCCAAAACCTATGCCATGCTGCTAGCCGGCCTTGGTTTGGTGGGTTTCGCGATTCGTCGCAGAAATCGCCAAGCGAACTGATCCGGGAACACGCTGTCATTATTAACGGGGACTTCGGTCCCCGTTTTTATTGGGCGGCAGTGCCGAATGTGTGAGGCTGGCTTTTTGACGGCCAGGTTGGGGATGGATGTGCAATTCAAAAAGTGCGATGCCCTTGTGAAGCGCATGGCGAAATGGCTGCTTGCCAGCAAGGCATCGGGCGTAACCCTTACGTCCTTGGGGCCTTGGCAGGGTTGCGCATTGCCCGATACACCAGACGGGATTAAAATGCTGAACTTTTCGCTTAAATTCTGGCTGGCCAAATTTGGCTGGCCGCGCTTGTTTTTGGAACACGCATGACCACAACTCAACAAGGCTGGCTCGACGGGACGCTGTATTCACCCGACTTTGAACAGGATAGCTGCGGCTTCGGCCTGATCGCGCAGATGGACAATCAGCCCAGCCACACGCTGGTGCAAAACGCCATCGGCTCGCTCGCCTGCATGACGCATCGCGGCGCGATTGCGGCGGACGGGTTGTCGGGTGACGGCTGTGGCCTGCTGTTCATGAAGCCCGATGCGTTCCTGCGCGCAGTGGCGGCTGATGCCGGACTGACGCTGGGCGCGCTGTATGCCGCCGGGCTGGTGTTTTTGTCGCGCGATGCGGCGCCGCGTGACCACGCGCGCGCCACGCTGAAAGCCGAACTTGAAGCGCAGGGCTTGAGCGTCGCCGGTTTCCGCCTGGTGCCGACCGATTCCAGCGTGTGCGGTGAATCCGCGCTGGAGTCCTTGCCGCATATCGAACAGGTGTTCGTCAACGCACCCGCCGGCATGAGCGCTGACGATTTCGAGCGCACGCTCTACATCGCGCGTCGCCGCGCCGAGAAGGCGCTGCAGGCGACTGATCCGGTGTTCTACCTGCCGACCCTGTCGTGCCGCGTGATCAGCTACAAAGGCCTGGTGCTGCCCGAAAACCTGCCGGTGTTTTACCCCGACCTCGGCGACGCGCGCTTTGCCTCCAGCCTGGCGGTGTTCCACCAGCGCTTCTCGACCAACACCTGGCCGCAGTGGCGCCTCGCACAGCCGTTCCGCTACTTGGCACACAACGGCGAAATCAACACGGTACAGGGCAACCGCAACTGGAGCCGCGCACGCGAGCAGAAGTTCGAAACCCCGCTGATCCCGAACATGGACGACATCCGTCCCATCGTCGGCACCCAGGGCTCGGATTCGATGAGCCTCGACAACATGGTCGAAGGCCTGGTGATGGGCGGCACCGGCCTGTTCCGCGCGCTGCGCCTGGTGATTCCGCCGGCGTGGCAGAACGTCGAATCGATGGACGCCGACATCCGCGCGTTCTACGAATACAACTCGATGCACATGGAGCCGTGGGACGGCCCCGCCGGCATCGTGCTGACTGATGGCCGCTATGCGGCCTGCACGTTGGACCGCAACGGCCTGCGCCCGGCGCGCTGGGTGCTGACCAAGGACCGCATCCTGACCATCGCGTCCGAAGTCGGCGTGTGGCAGATCGATCCGGCCAACGTCGAGAAGAAGGGCCGCGTCAAACCCGGCCAGATGATCGCCGCCGATCTTGAAACCGGCCGCCTGTTGATGCCGGAAGACATCGACAATGAACTGAAGGGCACGCAGCCCTACCGCGAGTGGCTCAAGGCCAACGCGGTCAAGCTCGAACTGTCGATCAACCAGGATGCCGATCTGCCGGTGATGGATGCGCCCAGTCTGCTGACCCACCAGAAGCTGTTCAACGTCAGCTTCGAGGAGCGCGACCAGATCATCCGCGTGCTGGCCGAAGACGGCGCTGAGGCGATCGGCTCGATGGGCGACGACACGCCGATGGCGGTGCTGAGCCAGAAAGTGCGCTCGCCGTTCGACTACCTGCGCCAGCAGTTCGCGCAGGTCACCAACCCGCCGATCGACCCGATCCGCGAAGCGATCGTGATGTCGCTCAACACCAGCTTTGGCCCCGAGCGCAACCTGTTCAAGGAAACGCCCGATCACGCCCACCGGGTGGAAGTCCGCACCCCGCTGCTGTCCAAAGAAGCGTTCGACAAACTGCTGAACCTGAACGATCCGGCCTTCGCTTCGGCGGCGCTCGACCTGCAGTACGACCCGGCGGCAACCACGCTGGAAGCCGCACTGCAGGCGCTGACGGCGCGCGCCGTTGACGCCGTGCGCGCGAGCAAGGTGATTCTGGTGTTGTCCGACCGCCATATCGCCAAGGAACGTTTGCCGATCCACGCGCTGTTCGCCGTCGGCGCCGTGCATCACGCGCTGATCAGCGCCGGTCTGCGCTGCAACGCCAACATCGTGGTGGAAACCGGCACCGTGCGCGACCCGCACCATTACGCCTGCCTGATCGGCTATGGCGCGACCGCCGTGTATCCGTATCTGGCTTATCAGGTGATCGGCGAATTCGTCAAAACCGGCGAGATCAAACCCAACCTCGACAAGGCGCTGTGCAACTTCCGCAAGGGCATGGACAAGGGCCTATACAAGGTGCTGTCGAAGATGGGCATTTCGCTGGTGGCGAGCTATCGCGGCGCGCAGCTGTTTGAAGGCGTCGGCATCCACGAGGACGTGGTTGCCCTGTGCCTGAGCGGCACGGTGTCGCGCATTTCCGGCGCCAACTTCGACGACTTCGAGTCCGACCAGAAACTGCTGCACAAAATTGCATTCAATCCGCTGCGCCCGTTGTCGGCCGGCGGCCTGCTGAAGTTCATGTTTGGCGAAGAGTTCCACGCCTACAACCCGGACGTGGTGCAGCAACTGCAAAAAGCGGTGAAGGAAGGCGACTACGCCGAGTTCAAAAAATACTCCGCGCTGGTCGATACCCGCCCGGTGGCGATGCTGCGCGACCTGATGAAGCTCAAATCCGGCGCGACGCCGATTCCGCTCGATGAAGTGGAGCCGCTCGAAGCCATCCTCAAGCGTTTCGACTCCGCCGGCATGAGCCTCGGCGCGCTGTCGCCGGAAGCGCACGAGGCACTGGCCGAAGCGATGAACCGCATCGGCGGCCGCTCCAACTCGGGCGAAGGCGGCGAGGATCCGAAGCGCTACGGCACCTCGAAAACCTCCAAGATCAAGCAGATCGCTTCCGGCCGCTTTGGCGTCACCGCGACTTATCTGGTCAACGCCGAAGTGCTGCAGATCAAGATCGCCCAGGGCGCCAAGCCCGGCGAGGGCGGCCAGTTGCCGGGCGACAAGGTGTCGGTGATGATCGCCGGCCTGCGCCATTGCAAGCCCGGCACCCCGCTGATTTCGCCGCCGCCGCACCACGACATTTATTCGATCGAAGATCTGGCGCAGCTGATTTTTGACCTCAAGCAGGTCAACCCCGACGCGCTGGTGTCGGTCAAGCTGGTGGCCGAGCCCGGTGTCGGCACCATCGCCGCCGGGGTCGCCAAGGCCTACGCCGACCTCATCACGATTTCCGGCTACGACGGCGGCACAGGCGCGAGCCCGCTGGCCTCGGTCAAATACGCCGGCTCGCCGTGGGAACTCGGCCTGTCCGAAGCGCAGCAGGTGCTGCGCGCCAACGGCCTGCGCGGTCGCGTGCGGGTGCAGACCGACGGCGGCCTCAAGACCGGCCTCGACGTGGTGAAAGCCGCGATCCTCGGCGCCGAGTCGTTCGGCTTCGGCACCGGCCCGATGGTTGCGCTGGGCTGCAAATATCTGCGCATCTGCCACCTCAACAACTGCGCCACTGGCGTCGCCACGCAGAACGAAAAACTGCGCCGCGACCACTTCATCGGCCTGCCCGACATGGTGGTGAACTACTTCAAGTTCGTCGCCGAGGAAACGCGCGAGCTGATGGCGTCCCTGGGCATCCGCCAGCTCACCGACCTGATCGGCCGCACCGATCTGCTCGATGTGTCGGCCGGCGACACGCCGCGCCAGGGTCGACTGAATCTGTCTGCGCTGTTGTCGCAAGGCAGCACCCCGGCCGACGCGCCGCGCTTCTCGCAGCAGGAACGCAACCCGTCGTTCGACAAGGGCGAGCTGGCCGAGCAGATGGTGGTCGATGCGCTGGCCGCGATCAGCGCAGGCAAGCGGGTCGAACTCAGTTACCCGGTGAGGAACGTCAACCGTTCCATCGGCGCGCGTCTGTCCGGCGAAATCGCCAAGGCGCACGGCGGCAAAGGCTTGCCGGACGACACCATCCGCGTCCAGCTGACCGGCTCGGCCGGCCAGAGCCTCGGCGTGTGGAACCACAAGGGCCTGACCATCACGCTGGAAGGCGACGCCAACGACTACGTCGGCAAGGGCATGGGCGGCGGCCGGCTGGTGATCTACCCGCCGCGCACCGCCACCTTCGAGGCGTATCGCAATACGCTGATCGGTAATACCTGTTTGTATGGCGCGACCGCCGGCGAACTCTACGCTGCGGGCATGGGCGGCGAGCGCTTCGGCGTGCGCAACTCCGGCGCGCTGGCGGTGGTGGAAGGCATTGGCGACCACGGCTGCGAATACATGACCGGCGGCACCATCATCGTGCTGGGCGACACCGGGCTGAATTTCGGCGCCGGCATGAGCGGCGGCATGGCCTTCGTGGTCGACGACGCGGGTGACTTCGTCTCCAAGACCAACAAGGAAATGGTCGAGCTGACCCGCATCACCAGCGACGACACCGAGCCCTACCGCGTGTTTCTCAAAGCGCAGGTCGAACGCCATCTGGCGCTCACCGGCAGCGCCCGCGCCCGCGACTTGCTGGCCGATTTCGATGCCACGCTGGCAAGGGTATGGCTGGTCAAACCGAAGCGGATTTCGATTGAAGACCTGGTCGAGGATATTCCCGGCCAGACACGTGAAGCAGTGAGTGCATAAAGAAGATGTCTGACGTTTTCCAGTTTTTGAAACAGCCGCGGCGCGACGGCGAGAAGACCGCAGCGGCGGTGCGCAAGCACGAGTTCCGCGAAATCTATGCACCGATGAACACGGCGCACGCGCAGGAACAATCCGGTCGCTGCCTGGAGTGCGGCAATCCGTATTGCGAGTGGAAGTGCCCGGTGCACAATTACATTCCCAACTGGCTCAAGCTGGTGGAAGAAGGCCGTTTGTTTGAAGCGGCGGAATTGAGCCACCAGACCAATTCGCTGCCCGAGGTATGCGGCCGCGTCTGCCCGCAGGATCGCCTGTGCGAGGGCGCCTGCACCCTCAACAGCGATGGCTTTGGCGACGCGGGTGGCTTCGGCGCGGTCACCATCGGCCAGATCGAGAAATACATTTCCGAAGAGGCTTTCAAGGCCGGCTGGCGTCCCGACATGTCGAACGTCATCGCCACCGGCAAGAAGGTCGCCGTCATCGGCGCCGGCCCCGCCGGATTGGGTTGCGCCGACGTACTCGCGCGCAACGGCGTGAAGCCGGTGGTGTTCGACCGCTACGACGAGATCGGCGGCCTGCTCACCTTCGGTATCCCCGAATTCAAGATGGAAAAATCGGTCATGATCCGTCGCCGCGAAGTATTCGAGGGCATGGGCATCGAGTTCCGGTTGAACACCGACATCGGCCGCGACGTGTCGATGCAGTCGCTGCTCGAAGAATACGACGCCGTGTTCATGGGCATGGGCACCTACACCTACATGAAGGGCGGCTTCCCCGGCGAAGACCTGCCCGGCGTGCTCGAAGCCTTGCCGTTTCTCATCTCCAACGTGCGCAAGTGCCTCGACCTGATGAAACCGGACGAGGAATACCAGGACATGAAAGGCCTGCGCGTCGTCGTCCTCGGCGGCGGCGACACCGCCATGGACTGCAACCGCACCAGCATCCGCCAGGACGCCGCCTCGGTGGTCTGTGCCTATCGCCGCGACGAAGCCAACATGCCCGGCTCCAAGCGCGAAGTCGGCAATGCGAAAGAAGAAGGCGTGCAGTTTTTGTGGAATCGCCAGCCGGTCGAAATCGTCGGCGACAGCAAAGTCGAAGGCGTCAAGCTCGTCACCACCGAACTCGGCCCGCCCGACGCGCGCGGTCGCCGCACGCCGGTGGTTATCCCCGGTTCGGAAGAAATCATTCCGGCCGATCGCGTGATCGTGGCGTTCGGTTTCCGCCCCAATCCGCAGCCGTGGTTCGAGCAGCATCAGATCGCCATCGACCAGGGCGGGCGCGTGATTGCCAAAGGCCAGCAACACAGCTTCCAGACTGCCAACCCGAAAATCTTCGCCGGGGGCGACATGGTGCGCGGTTCCGACCTCGTGGTGACGGCGGTGTACGAAGGGCGCGAGGCGGCCAAGGGCATCCTCGCCTACCTCGACCTGCTGTAAACCCGGAGTAAGCGCGATGGCGGTTGCCGCCATCGCGCCCACCCAATCGGGGTATGCTGCAACATTGCCATTTCCCCACAAGGGGACCCGATCCACTACGTGCTGAAGCACCTGTGGAGTCGTATGCCCCCCGCCCGGATGCAATCAGGCCGCTATTACCCCCGTTCGTTCACCATCCTGGTCATCGTCGCCATGGGCGTACTGATCGTGCCGCTGGCCAGCGGCCTGATCAACGTCGTGCACGGGTTGCAGCGCGTGGTCGATACCCAGCGCCAGTTCACCCGCAACAGCCTCGCCATCACCCGCGAGGTGCGGCAGATCGTCGAATCGGTCAGCCAGCTGCAGCGCGCCGCCGGGCAATATCATCTGTTGCAGGACGCCGAGTTCGCCAGCCCGTTGCGGATGCGTTTCAACGAGTTGCAAGCGCAGCTGACGCACCTCGATACGCAGCTCGTCGACGCCCCCACGCACGCCACCCTGGCCGCGCTGCAGGCACGCAGCCAGGCGCTCTATCGCCAGCTGCGGCCGGGGACGTTCCTCGACAGTGCGCAGTTCCATGCGCTCGCCCCCGAATTCGATGCGCTGCACAGCGCCGCCCGCACCTTGCTCACCGAGGCCGACGCCTCGGTGCAGCGCGAATTGCAGACGCTGGAAGCGAGCGTGCAAACCACCCGCCAGCGGCTGATCCTGCTGGCGCTGGCGCTGATTCCGTTGACGCTGCTGCTGGCTGCGGTATTTTCCTGGCTGATCAACCGTCCGATCAAGCAGCTCAAGGCCTCGATCCAGCAGCTTGGACGGGCCGATCTGAGCCCGTTGCAGGCGATCAGCGGGCCGCAGGATATTGTCGAACTGGGGCGCGAAATCGACTGGCTGCGGCAACGGCTGCAGGCGCTGGAAGAGCAGAAACTCACCTTCCTGCGCCACGTGTCGCACGAACTGAAAACCCCGCTCGCTTCACTGCGCGAAGGCGTGGCGTTGTTGGACGACGAACTGGCGGGCAGCCTCAACGCGCGCCAGCGCACCATCGTCACCATCATGGACGGCAGCAGCCGCGACCTGCAAAAACGCATCGAGGACCTGATCCGCTACGGCAGCCTGGTGAGCGACGCCACGCTGCCCCCCACCACCCCGCTGCAAGCGCTGGCCGATGTGCTCGGGAGCGTGCTGGCGCGCCACCGGCTCGCGCTCGACACCCACCGCATCGAGGTCGACACGCAGCTGGCCGCCCCGATGCTGCATGCCGACCGCAGCCAGCTGGAAACCGTACTCGACAACCTGTTGTCGAACGCGATCAAATTCAGCCCCGAAGACGGACGCATCCTGATCCGCAGTGAACTTTCCGCGGGTGCCACTATCCTTGAGGTGTGCGACCAGAGCGGCGGCATCCCAGAAGTCGAGCGCAGCCGCGTGTTCGAGCCCTTTTTTCAGGGCGCGCGCCAACCCGATAGCGCGGTCAAGGGCAGCGGGCTGGGACTGTCGATCGTGCGCGAAACGCTGCTGGCCGCCGGCGGGCAGATCGAGATCGTCGATAGCCCGCCCTGGTCAACCTGTTTCCGTCTAACCTGGCCCCTGCCGCAATGACGTTTAAATCTGTTCTGTTTGCCGGACTCCTGCTTGCCCTGGGGGCGTGTTCCGCGCTGCCTCCGCCCGAGCGTCCGGCTCCCCGCATCAATCCATCCGCGTCGGCCACGTCGCTGCTGTTGAGCGAACTGGCACGCGTGGCGACCCTGTCCGCCGAGCAGCGGCGGCGTGAACTGGCCGAGCTGGAAAACGGGCGCCGCCTCGACGACGCCAGGCGGTTTCAGCTGGCCGCCTTGCTGGAACGCGAGGACAGCGCGGACGCGTATGAACGCGGCCTCAAGGCGCTGGCCACGATGGATGAAGACGATCCCCGCACGCAAGCGCTGGTCGAGTTGTTGAAACGCTCGCTCAAGGCGCGCATCGAGCTCAGGCAACAAACCGCGCGTGCCGATGAATTGCAGGACAAGCTCGATCAGATCAAGGCGCTGGAAAAATCCCTGCAGCAGCGCAGCTCGCCAGGCAAAGCGCCATGAAGAACCCCGCCATTCTGGTTGTCGACGACGATGCGGCGCTGCGCGAGTTGATCACCCTGCGGCTGGAAGCTAACGGATTCCGGGTTGAAGCGGTGGGCAGCGGCGAAGCGGCGCTGGCG
>JAANCK011087269.1_pt1 | contig 15535 bp, 11 predicted proteins | sample 7277841 | NCBI WGS metagenome assembly JAANCK01 (sample SAMN14222788, study PRJNA588281) | permafrost metagenome | isolation source: Arctic cryosol methane SIP | place: Canada:Nunavut | collected 2015-07 | reverse complement strand
TTGTCTATGCCGTGGCGCCGCATCATCCGCTGGCAGCCCGCCAGGAGCCCTTGCCCGACGATCTGCTGCAGCAACACCGGGCCATCGCAGTGGCCGATTCCTTGCAGCGCGGCACCGGCCTCACGTTGGGCCTGCTGGCGGGGCAGGATGTCCTGACGGTGCCGACGATGCGCGCCAAGCTGGATGCGCAACTGCGGGGCCTGGGCGGCGGGTTCGTCCCCGAACCGATGGCGCGGCCCTATGTCCAGGCCGGCCGGCTGGTCGTCAAGGAGGTCGAGCGCAGCGCCCGGTTGGCGCGCCTCAGTTATGCGTGGCGCACCAGTCCCGGCCCGGGCCGCGCGCTGCAATGGTGGTTGGCGCAGCTGGAAAGCCCGCGGACGCGCCGTGCGCTGATCGGGCAGCATGCGAGAGCCTGATGCGGCAAAGAGCGGGCTCGCCGTCATGCCACAATGAACCGCAATGGCACACCAAGAACAGAAGATCGCCGTGATCGGCGCGGGCATCGCGGGCCTCGCCTGCGCCCGGACGCTGACCCAGGCCGGCCACCAGGTCACGCTGCTGGAGAAGCGGCCCGCTGTCGGCGGACGCATGGCCAGCTGCGACACGCCCTTCGGCAGCTTCGACAATGGCGCCCAGTACTTCACGGTACGTGACCGTCGCTTCGAGCTGGCGTTGTCGGTTTCGCAGGCGGCGCGCAAGCCCTGGAGCGCGAACGCGGTGCGGGTGCTGGATCCGCACGGCCGGGTCGCCGAGGCCGCCCTGCCCGCCCTCGAGGCCCACTGGGTGAGCGTGCCCGCCATGGATTCGCTGGCGCGGCATTGGGCCCAGCCGCTGGCAGCGGCCGGCGCGCTGGAGCTGCAGACCCGGGTGAGCCGCATCGAGCCCGACGCGATCGATCAACGGCGCTGGCAATTGCACACCAGCGGGCCGCAGGATTCGGTCCATGTGTTCTCCGGCTTCGACGCCGTGCTGCTGGCGGTGCCCCATGCATTGGCTGCCGGGTTGTTGGGGCAATCGGGCGTCGCGCCGGCGCTGGCGCAGCGCATGGCGCCGGTCACCGTCGCGCCTTGCTGGACACTGATGCTGGCTTTTCCGCAGGCCGTGCAGCCGACCCTGGCTCATCTCGGACCCCAATGGAACGCGGCTCACAGCACCCATCACCGGATCGCCTGGCTGGCGCGCGAGTCGTCCAAGCCGGGCCGCTCCGCCGTCGAACGCTGGACCGTGCAGGCCAGCCCGGAATGGTCGAAAGAGCATCTGGAAGACGATGAAGCCCGGATCCAGGCCAAGCTGCTCAAGGCATTCGCCGAAGTCACCGGCATCTATGCCGAACCGGCGTATGCGCAGGTGCATCGCTGGCGCTGGGCCCGCACCGAGAATCCCCTGGGAACCAGCCACCTGTGGGACCCCAAAGCCCGGGTCGGCGTGTGCGGCGACTGGTGCCTGGGCCACCGCGTCGAAAATGCTTTCGTCTCCGGGCTGGAACTCGCATTGGCGGTCCATCGCGGCTGAGAAGCCATGACGTCGGGGAGCGTCGCGGGAACGCTTGCGGTTGCGCAGGTTGGGACCGTGGCCACGCGTTACGTCGGACGGTTCGCGCCCTCGCCCACCGGACCCTTGCATGCCGGATCGCTGGTGGCGGCCCTGGCGAGCTGGCTGGACGCCCGCGCTCACGACGGCCACTGGCTGGTACGCATCGAAGACGTCGACAGCCCCCGCTGCGTCGCGGGCGCAGACCAGTGGATCCTGCGCCAACTCGCCGCCTGCGGCCTGATGCCCGACGAGCCGCCGCTTTGGCAGTCGCAGCGCGGCCCACGTTACCAGGCCGCGCTCGACCGCCTGGTCGCTCAAGGTCTGGCCTATCCCTGCGCCTGTTCCCGCAAGGACATCGAGCAGGCGTTGGCGGCACAAGGGCGACCCCGCAGCCGGCACGGCGAGCGCGTCTACCCCGGGACCTGCCGCGGCGGCCTGAACGGACGGCCGGCGCGGGCTTGGCGCTTGCGCGTCACGCCGGGAATCGTGCGCTGGAACGATCGGCGGCTCGGTCCCCAACACCAGGATGTGGAACAGGAGGTCGGCGACTTCGTGCTGGGGCGCGCCGACGGTCTGTGGGCCTACCAATTGGCAGTGGTGGTGGATGACGCCGACCAGAGCGTCACACAGGTGGTGCGCGGGGAGGATTTGGCGGACAACACGGCGCGGCAGGTCCTGCTGCAACGCGCGCTCGGCCTGGCGACGCCGGGTTACCTGCACACCCCGCTGGTGCTGACAACCAACGGCGAAAAGCTGTCCAAGCAGAACGGTGCGGCGGCGCTGGAGACGGAGCAACCGCTGCGCGCGCTCAACAGCGCAGCCGCAGTGCTGGGGCTGACACCGCGTGGGGGACCGACGGCGACCGCGCTGGCCGCGTGGGTGCGGCAATGGGCCGAATCCTACAATCTGCCGCGTGACTGAACCGGCCAACACCCCTCCCCCCTCCGCCAGTGCCGCGCCTCCAGGCGTGGAACACCCCCGAGCCATCCGCAGCTTCGTGCGCCGCACCGGCCGTACCACGCCGGCGCAGGCCCGGGCCCTGGCCGAACAAGGCGAGCGCTTCCTGCTGCCTTACCGGACGCAAGCGCCGGATCTGGCGGCGGTGTTCCAGCGCGAGGCACCGACGGTGCTGGAGATCGGTTTCGGCATGGGCGAAGCCACGTCGCAGATCGCCGCACTCATGCCCGACATCAATTTCCTGTGCTGCGAGGTGCACGAGCCCGGCGTCGGTGCGCTGCTCAAGCGAATTGCCGAACAAGGGTTGACGAACATCCGCATCGTGCAGCACGACGCCGTGGAAGTGCTGGAGCACATGGTCCCGGTCGGCCGCCTGGCCGGTGTGCATGTGTTCTTCCCGGACCCCTGGCACAAGGCCCGCCACAACAAGCGCCGATTGATCCAGGCTCCCGTGGTGAAGAAGCTGGCCTCACGCCTGCGCAGCGGCGGCTACCTGCACTGCGCCACCGATTGGGAGTCGTATGCGCTGCAGATGCTCGAAGTGCTGTCGGCAGAGCCGCAGCTCGAAAATACCGCGGAGACCTTCGCGGCGCGCCCGCATTACCGCCCGCTGACCAAGTTCGAGAACCGCGGCCTCAAGCTGGGCCACGGCGTCTGGGACCTGGTGTTCCGCAAGCGCTGAAGGACGCGGCCTTCCAGGCCGCGTTATCGACCGTTACAGCCGCTCGGCCACCCAGGCCTGGACCGATTGCAGCGCGCCTGGCAATTTGGCCGGCTCGGTGCCGCCGGCCATGGCCATGTCGGCCTTGCCGCCGCCCTTGCCGCCCACCTGCTGGGCGACGAAGTTGACCAGCTCGCCGGCCTTGACCTTGCCCATGCTGTCGGCGGTGACCCCCGCCGCAATCTGCACCTTGTTGCCGTCGACCGCCGCCAGCACGATCGCCGCCGTCTTCAGCTTGTCCTTGAGCTTGTCCATGGTGTCGCGCAAGGTCTTGGCGTCGGCGCCGTCCAGGCGGGCCGCCAGCACCTTGATGCCCTTGACGTCGACCGCCTGCGCGATCAACTCATCGCCCTGCGACGACGCCAGCTTGCCCTTGAGCTGGGCCACTTCCTTTTCCAGCGCGCGGACCTGGTCCAGCACCTGGCCCAGGCGCCCCTGCACTTCGGTGGGCGCCGCCTTCAAGGTTCCGGCCACGCCGTTCACCGTCGCCTCAAGCTGCTGCGTGTAGGCCAGCGCGTTCGCGCCGGTCACCGCTTCGATCCGCCGGATGCCGGCCGCTACGCCGCCTTCGGACAGCACCTTGAACAGGCCGATGTCGCCGGTACGGGCCACGTGCGTGCCGCCGCACAGCTCGCGGCTGGTACCGATGTCGAGCACCCGGACCACATCGCCGTACTTCTCGCCGAACAGCATCACCGCCCCGGTTTTCTGCGCCGCCTCGATGTCCATCACCCGGGCCTGCGTCTCCCGATTGGCCAGGATCTCGGCGTTGACGCGCCGTTCGATCTCGCGGATCTGGTCGGGCGTCACCGGCTGGTTTTGGGTGAAGTCGAAGCGGGTCTTGTCGGCATCGACCAGCGAGCCCTTCTGTTGCACGTGGTCGCCCAGCACTTCACGCAGGGCCTTGTGCATCAGGTGGGTGACGCTGTGGTTGCGCATGGTCGCGTGGCGCTTGGCCATGTCGACCTTGGCTGTCACCGCATCGCCCACCTTGAGCGTACCCAGCTGCAGCGTGCCATGGTGCCCGAACACGTCGGACTTGATCTTCTGCGTGTCGTCGACCTGGAATTTCGCTCCCTCGCCCCTCTGGGGAGATGGGGATGAGGGGCTCTCGATCATCCCCTCATCTCCGACCTGCCCGCCCGACTCGGCGTAGAACGGTGTCGTGTCGAGCACAACCAGGCCGGTCTGCCCGGCCTTCAGCTCGCTGGTGGCCGCCCCTTCGGCGTACAGAGCGACGACAGTTGCCGCACCTTCCAGCCTGCCATAGCCGGTGAACACGTTGGCCGCGCCGCCGTATTCCAGCGCGCGGTCCATCTTGAACTTGCCGGCGGCGCGGCCCTGGGCCCTCTGCTTGTCCATTGCGGCGTTGAAGCCGGCCTCGTCAACGCTCACGCCGCGCTCGCGGCAGACGTCGTTGGTCAGGTCGAGCGGGAAGCCATAGGTGTCGTGCAACTTGAATGCAACCTCGCCGGGCAAAACCTTCTGCCCGCCGGCCAGTGCCGCGTCGAGGATCTCCATGCCGTTTTCCAGCGTCTCGAAGAAGCGCTCCTCTTCGGCCTTGAGCACGTCGACGATTCTCTTCTGATCGGCCCGCAGCCTGGGATAAGCATCCCCCATCAGCGCAACCAGCTCCGGCACCAGCTTGTGGAAGAACGGCGTCTTCTTGCCCAGCTTGTAGCCGTGGCGGATCGCGCGCCGGATGATGCGGCGCTGCACGTAGCCGCGGCCCTCGTTGGACGGGATCACGCCGTCGCTCACCAGGAACGAAGTGGCGCGGATGTGGTCGGCGATCACCCGCAGCGAGTTGTTGCGCAGGTCCTTCTCGCCGGTTTCCCGCGACGCCGCCTTGATCAGCCGCTCGAACAGGTCGATCTCGTAGTTGCTGTGCACGTGCTGCATGATCGCGGCCAGCCGCTCCAGCCCCATCCCGGTGTCGACGCAGGGCGCGGGCAGGTTGCGCACGCTGCCGTCGGGCTGCATGTCGAACTGCATGAATACGTGGTTCCAGATCTCGATGTAGCGGTCGCCATCGGCGTCCGGCGAGCCGGGCGGGCCGCCGGGGATGTGCGGGCCGTGGTCGTAGAAGATTTCGGAGCAGGGGCCGCAGGGCCCGGTGTCGGCCATCATCCAGAAATTGTCGGAGGCGTATTTCGCACCCTTGTTGTCGCCGATGCGCACCACGCGCTCGGGCGGCAGGCCGATCTCCTTCGTCCAGATGTCATAGGCCTCGTCATCGTCGATATAGACGGTGGCCCAGAGCTTGTCCGCAGGCAGCTTGTACACCTCGGTGAGCAGCTCCCAGCCCCATTTCAGCGATTCGCGCTTGAAGTAGTCGCCGAAGCTCCAGTTGCCCAGCATCTCGAAGAAGGTGTGGTGCCGGGCCGTGTAGCCGACGTTTTCCAGGTCGTTGTGCTTGCCGCCGGCGCGCAGGCAGGCCTGCACCGACGCCGCGCGCACATAAGGCCGCTTGTCGGTGCCCAGGAACACGTCCTTGAACTGCACCATGCCGGAATTGGTGAACATGAGCGTCGGGTCGTTGGCCGGCACCAGCGGGCTGGACGGGACCACGGTGTGGCCCTTGGATGCGAAAAAGTCCAGGAAGGTCTTGCGGATGTCGGCGACGGTGAACTGGGGGGTCATGCGGGGGGTCCTTGGCGCGAGCGGCGCCACGCGGCGGCGAGGCAAACCATTGATTTTACCGGGGGAGGCGCAAACCTTCAGGCGCCGGGATCTCTGTCCCCACTTCTGCCGCTGCCCGGAGCGCGTTGGCTCGCGGAACGTCTTTTGAACGCAGAAAGGCGCAGAGATTACGCAAAGGACGCAAAGGAGAAGCAGGAATTGAAATTCACAACTGAATTCCTCTGCGTTCTCTGCGCATCCTTTGCGTCCTCTGCGTTCAAAAAAACGGAGGCCAGAGGTCACGTCGCCGGCCGGGCAGTTCAACCCGCCGCCCGGCACTCGGTCTCGAGGAACGAGAAGACAGCGCCGTCGGTGCAGTAGGCGACGTTGAACCGCAGCCAGGGGCTGGGCGCCAGGTCGGTGGCGAACAGATGGCCCGGCCCCAGCATGATGTCGTGCTCCGCCGCCTTGTACGACAGCTCGGCCCCGCTGGCGATGTCGGGGTGCCTGGCCCACAGGAACATCCCCGCCTTGGGCTCGCAGAACAGCTCGAAGCCCAGCTCCAGCAATCGCACCGCGGCCACCTGGTGGGCCTGGGCCAGGCGCTCGCGCACACCCTTGAGGTGCTTGCGCCAGCGCCCGTCCAGGAGCGCGCCGTAGGCGAGCCGCTCGGTGAATTCGGAGGAAGTCAGCCCTGACAGCATCTTCATCTGCGCCAGGTCCTCCAGCAGGTCGGGCTGCGCGGCCAGGTAGCCGACCCGGATGTTGGGCGAAATGGTCTTGGAAAAGCTGCTGATGTAGACGACGCGCTGCAATTGATCGAGGCCGGCCAGCGACGGCCGGGGCTCCGGATCCAGGTCCAGGTAGATGTCGTTTTCCACCACCAGGAAATCGTATTTTTCCGCCAGCTGCAGCACCCGATGCAGGTGCGACAGCTGCGCGGTGGAGGCCGTGGGGCTCTGCAGTCGCGGATGGGTGAAGAACACCTTGGGGCGGTGCTCCTTGATGCGCGCCTCCAGCACGTCCAGGTCCCAGCCCTGTGGCGTGCGCGGGGCGCCGACCAGGCGCGCGCCCAGAAAGCGCAGCGATGACAGCAGGTTGGCATAGCCCGGCTCGTCCACCAGCACCGCATCGCCCGCGCGCACCAGCCGGCGCGCCGCCAGGTCCAGCGCCTGGCTGGAGCCGTGGGTGAGCAGCACCTGTTCCGCCGTGGTGACCACCTCGTGTTCGGCCAGCAGGTCGCGCACCAGCTGGCGCAGCGGCGGATAGCCCTTGGGCTCGCCGTAGCCGCCGAGATCGATCCCTTCGTCGGCCGCGACGTTGCGCAGGCTGCGCTTCAGGCCCTCCGCGAACAGCCAGTCGTTGGGCAGCCATCCGCAGCCGGGTTTGCTGCGCAGCGCCCGGTTCTCGAAGATGCGGCGCATGTACCACATCGAGTCGAAGGTGTAGCTGCCCCGGATGCTGGTCTGGGCCAGCGCGCCGGTGGCGCGCCCACGAACGAAGAACCCGGAATGCGGCCGCGAAGCGAAGAATCCCAGGGCCACCAGCCGATCATAGGCGTCGACCACCGTGTACACGCTGACGGCGTGGGTGTGCGCAAACTGACGGATCGAGGGCAGCTTGGTGCCGGCTCGCAACTGGCCGTCGTCGATCATGCGCCGGAACCCTTCCACGATCTGGGTGACCAGCGGCGTCGGCAACTTGCTGTCGAGGGCGAACATGGGTGTCGCGGTCCGGGCTTAGGGTTTGTATGTACAGGCCACTCCACCGGCACAGTGCATCGGCGGCGGGGACCATCTGTATATGTTAGCCGTGCGCCTGCGCTCCTACAGTGCGGGCAACCCTGGCAGCAAACCGCTGCCCCGATCGGAGAACCACCATGCAACGAGAGATCCACCTGACCAATGCCGCCCTGCTGGCGCGCCGGCAAGCCGCCGTCCCGCGTGGCGTCGGCCATGCCCACCCCGCCATCTTCGCGGCCCGCGCCGAGAACGCCGAGGTGTTCGACGTCGAGGGGCGGCGCTACATCGACTTCACCGGCGGCATCGCCGTGCTCAATACCGGCCACCGGCATCCGGCGGTGATCGCGGCGGTGAAGGCCCAGCTCGACCTTTACACTCACACGGCGTTCCAGGTGCTGCCGTACGAGCCCTACATCGCCCTGGCAGAGCGCCTGAACGCGCTGGCGCCCGGCAACTTCGCCAAGAAGACGCTGTTCCTGACAACCGGTGCGGAAGCGGTGGAAAACGCCGTGAAGATCGCACGCGTCGCGACCGGCCGTCCCGGTGTGATCGCCTTCGGTGGGGGTTATCACGGCCGCACCCTGCTTACGCTGGGCATGACCGGCAAGGTTGCGCCATACAAGACCGGGTTCGGGCCCTTCCCGGGCGACATCTTCCACGCCGCCTTCCCGGATGCGGCGCGCGGCGTGACAGTGGACCACTCGATTGCTTCGATCGAGGCGATCTTCCGCAACGACATCGAGCCGACAAGGGTCGCCGCGATCATCATCGAGCCGGTGCAGGGCGAGGGCGGCTTCAATGTGGCGCCGCCCGAATTGTTCAAACGCTTGCGGGCGCTGTGCGATGCCAACGGCATCCTGCTGATCGCCGACGAGGTGCAGACCGGCGCCGGCCGCACCGGCACCTGGTTCGCCGTGGAGCAGATGGGCGTGGCGCCCGACATGATCACGGTGGCCAAATCGCTGGCCGGCGGCTTCCCGCTGTCGGCCGTGGTCGGCCGCGCGGATGTGATGGACGCGCCCCCCGTGGGCGGCCTGGGCGGAACCTATGCCGGCAGCCCGGTGGGCTGTGCCGCCGCGCTGGCCGTGCTGGACGTGTTCGAACGCGAGAACCTGGTCGCTCGTGCACGGCAAGTCGGCGAGCGCCTGACCTCGGCCCTGACAACCATGGCGCAACGCCATGCCGGGATCTGCGCCGTGCGCGGGCTCGGCGCGATGGTGGCGTTCGAGCTGGCCAGGGGCGGGAACGCGCTCCAGCCCGATGCGGATCTCGCCAAGCGCATCGTCGCCGAGGCGGCGCAGCGTGGCCTCATCCTGCTGACCTGCGGCACCTGGGGCAACGTGGTGCGCATCCTGGTGCCCTTGACAGCCGCCGACGCCCTGCTCGACGAAGGCCTGGGCATCCTGGCCGACTGCCTGAACCATTGCGGCGCCTGATTGCCGGCCATGTCGACCGCCACCCCCGTTGCGACCGAAATCCGCCCGCGCGACGGCAGCCGCGCGCCGTCGCTCACGTTGTTGCAGCCGCCGCTGGTGAGCTTCAACGGCGTGAACAAGACCTACGACGGAACCAGCCTGGTGGTGCGCGACCTCAACCTGGAGATCCGGCGCGGCGAGTTCCTCACGCTGCTGGGGCCATCCGGGTCGGGCAAGACCACCACCTTGATGATGCTGGCCGGCTTTGCAACGCCCACCACCGGCGAGATCAGCCTGGCCGGCGTACCGATCACCCGCACTCCGCCGCACAAGCGCCACTTCGGGATGGTGTTCCAGAACTACGCCTTGTTTCCGCACATGACAGTGGCCGAGAACGTGGCGTATCCGCTGAGCGTGCGCGGCATCAACCGCAACGACCGCAAACCGAAGGTCGAAACGGCGCTGGACATGGTGCGCCTGGGCACCCTGGGATCGCGTTATCCGGGGCAGTTGTCAGGCGGCCAGCAGCAGCGCGTGGCGCTGGCGCGCGCACTGGTATTCGAGCCGCAACTGGTGCTGATGGACGAGCCGCTGGGCGCGCTGGACAAGCAGTTGCGAGAGCACATGCAGATCGAGCTGAAGGAATTGCACCGGCGCCTGGGGGTGACTTTTGTCTATGTGACGCACGACCAGTCCGAGGCCCTGACAATGTCGGACCGGGTGGCCGTCTTCAACGACGGTTTCGTCCAACAGGTGGACAAGGTCGACCGGCTTTATGAAGCCCCGGCCAACCGCTTCGTGGCCGGATTCGTGGGTGACAACACGGTGCTGGACGGCGTTGTGACCGCAACCGCGGGTGCCAGTTGCACGGTGGGCCTGTCCAACGGCTCGCGCGTCACCGGCCTGAACGTCAACGACGCGAAGGTCGGCGACAACGTGCAGTGCTGCATCCGTCCGGAACGACTGGAACTGGCCGGCGCGCTGAATGAGGCCAACACCTTCGAGGCCACGGTAGCCGACGTCATCTATTTCGGCGACCACCTGCGCCTGCGCTGCACCATCGCCGGCCAGCCCGAAGCCACCGTCAAGCTCCCGCTCGGCGGCGGGGAAGTTGCGGCGCGCGGTGACGTCGTGCTGCTCTACGCGGCCGAAGAACATCTTCGCGTTTACATCTGATTCACTTTCAACCAGGAGACAGCCATGACACTCAAACCCCTCGCGCTCGCCGCCCTTGCGGCGATCATCCTGCCGGCCGCGGCGCAGACCCAGATCACGGTCGTCAACTTCGGCGGCGCCAACGCGAACGCCCAGAAGAAGGCCTTCTACGAGCCGATCGAGAAGACGGGCGTGAAGGTGGTACCGGTCGAATACAACGGCGAGCAGGCCAAGATCAAGGCCATGGTCGAGACCAAGAAGATCACCTGGGACGTGGTGGAAGTCGAGTCGCCCGACGTGGCACGCGGCTGCGACGAGGGGCTGTTCGAGAGACTCGACTACGCCAAGATCGCTCCCAAGGCCGACTTCGTGCCCGCCGCTGTCACCGAATGCGGCGTCGGTATCTTCGTGTGGTCCACCGTGATGGCCTACAACGGCGACAAGCTCAAGACCCCGCCCACGACCTGGGCGGATTTCTGGGACGTGAAGAAGATCCCGGGCAAGCGCGGCATGCGCAAGGGCGCGCGCTACAACCTCGAGTTCGCGCTGATGGCCGACGGCGTCAAACCCGCCGACGTCTACAAGGTGCTGGCCACCAAGGAAGGCGCCGAGCGCGCATTCAAGAAGCTGACCGAGCTCAAGCCGAACATCCAGTGGTGGGAAGCCGGGGCGCAGCCGCCGCAGTTCCTGGTGGCGGGGGACGTCATCATGAGCACCGTCTATAACGGCCGCATCGATGCCGCCAACCGCGAAGGCAAGAACCTGAAGATCACCTGGACCGGCGGCATTTACGACCTGGACTACTGGACCGTCCCGAAGGGCACCCCCAACAAGGATGCCGCGATGAAGTTCATCGCCTTTGCCAGCACGCCCGAAGCGCAAGCCGAATACGCGAAGAACATCGCCTACGGGCCGACCAACACCAAGGCGATCCCCAAGCTGGATGCCAAGACGCTGGCCAACCTGCCCACGGCTCCCGCCAACGCCAAGACGGCGGTGCAGTTCAACGTGAAGTTCTGGGCCGACCAGGGCGAGGAACTCGAGAAGCGCTTCGCCTCCTGGGCCACGCAGTAAAGCCATGACGGCACTGGCAGCCCCACCCCCGGCCGGTATCGGCAGCCCGGGCGCGCTGCGCGGTTCGCTCTCGCGCGCGGAGCGCAGCCGCAAGCTGCGGGCGTTCGCGCTGACGCTGCCACTGCTGTTCTTCCTGCTGCTCACTTTCCTGGTTCCGATCGCGGCACTGCTCAAGCGCGCGGTCGAGAACCCGGAAGTGGTGGACGCGCTGCCGCGCACCGTGGTGGCGCTCGACAAGTGGAATCGCCTGGCCGTGCCGCCGCCCGAAGCCTTCGCGGCGCTGGCGGCCGATCTCGGGGCGCTGCCGCATCGCGCCGATGCCGGCGCCCTGGCGCGCCGCCTCAACACCGAGGTGGCGGGTGCCCGCTCGCTGGTGATGAACACCTACCGGGCGCTGCCACTGGAGGGCGCCGCCGACGCGGCGGGCGTCAAGTCGAAACTGATCGCGCTGGACCAGCGCTGGACCGAGGTCAAGTACTGGCAGGCCATCGCCAAGAACGGCTCGCGCTGGACCGGTGACTACCTGCTGGCCTCGCTGGACCTGCGCCGCGGCGCGCAGGGCGGTATCGAGCGCATGCCTGAGGACCAGCGCGTGTTCGGGGGCATCCTGGCGCGCACCTTCGGCATCAGCGCGGTCGTCACGCTGTGGTGCCTGGTGCTGGGCTATCCGCTCGCCTACTGGCTCAGCACCCTTCCGTCCCGGCGCGCCAACGTGCTGATGATCCTGGTACTGGTTCCGTTCTGGACATCGATCCTCGTGCGGGTAGCGGCCTGGATCGTGCTGCTGCAGTCGGCGGGGCTGGTCAACCGCGCCCTGATGGGACTGGGCCTCGTCGAGCAGCCGCTGGCGCTGCTGTTCAACCGCACCGGCGTGATCATCGCCATGACGCACATCCTGCTGCCATTCATGATCCTGCCGCTGTACAGCGTCATGAAGAGCGTGCCGCCGACCTACCTGCGTGCGGCGGTATCGCTCGGCAGCTCGCCGCTGGCAGCGTTCCTGCGCGTGTACGTGCCGCAGACCTATCCCGGCATCGGCGCTGGCGGTCTGCTCGTGTTCATCCTGGCCATCGGCTACTACGTGACGCCCGCGCTGCTGGGCGGGGCGAGCGATCAGATGCTGTCGTACTACGTGGCGCAGTACACCAACGTCAATGTCAACTGGGGCATGGCCGCGGCGCTCGGCACGCTGCTGCTGGCCGCCACGCTGGTGCTCTACGCGCTGTACCGCCGGCTGATGAAGACGGAACTGAGCCTGGGGTGATCGCATGAAAATCCTCGCGACGATGCGGCCCGATTTCCCCGCTTACGCCACGCCCCTGGACAAGCTGGGCTGGTGGGCGCTGCGCATCGGCTGCGTCGGGGTGCTGGCCTTCCTGCTGCTGCCCATCATCGTCATCGTGCCCCTGTCGTTCGCCGACTCCTCGTTCCTGGTGTATCCGATTCCGGGCTGGTCCCTGAGGTGGTACCAGAACCTGTTCACCTCCGACGAATGGATCCGCGCTGCACGCAACAGCTTCATCGTCGCACCGCTTGCCACCGTGATCGCCACCGTACTGGGCACGCTGGCGGCGGTCGGGCTGGCGCGCACCGATTTCGCCTTCAAGGGCGCGTTGATGGGCCTGCTGATCGCACCCATGGTGGTGCCCATCGTCGTGGTGGGCGTCGCCACGTACCTGTTCTTCGCGCCGTTCGGCCTGGTCGACAGCTACGCGGGTCTGATCATCGTGCATGCAGCGCTCGGCGCCCCCTTCGTGCTGACGACGGTCCTGGCCACGCTGCAGGGCTTCAACGATAACCTGGTGCGCGCGTCGCTCAGCCTGGGTGCCAATCCGGTCGTCACGTTCTTCCGCGTCACCCTGCCGGTGATCGCACCGGGCGTCATCTCCGGTGCGCTGTTCGCCTTCGCCACCTCGTTCGACGAAGTGGTGGTGACCCTGTTCCTGGCCGGACCCGAACAGGTGACGCTGCCGCGCCAGATGTTCACCGGCATCCGCGAGAACATCACTCCGACCATCGCCGCCGTGGCGACCCTGCTGATCCTTTTCACGACCAGCCTGCTGCTCGCGCTGGAGTGGCTGCGCGGCCGCCGGGCCAAATGACCTGAATGCAAGACCGATCCCTTCGCAACCAGCCGCAAAGCGGCAACGCCATGCCGCGCTTCGCGGGCCTGGCGACCATGATGCGGCTGCCGGCGGCCGAATCGCCGCGAGGCCTGGACGCGGCGTTCATCGGTGTGCCGCTGGATATCGGCACTTCGAACCGTGCCGGCGCGCGCTTCGGGCCGCGCCAGGTGCGCGCGGAATCCGCCCTGCTGCGGCCCTACAACATGGCGACCGGCGCAGCACCGTTCGACACCCTGCAGGTGGCGGACCTGGGCGACGTGGCGATCAACACCTTTTCGCTCGACAAGTCGCTGGCCATCATCGGCGCGTTCTATGACGGTGTGGTGGCCTGCGCCTGCCGACCATTGACCATCGGCGGCGACCACACCATTGCGCTGCCGATCCTGCGATCGATCGCCAAAAAGCACGGTCCGGTGGCGCTGGTCCATGTGGACGCGCATGCCGACGTCAACGACGAGATGTTCGGCGAGCCCGTCGCGCACGGCACGCCTTTTCGCCGCGCCGTCGAGGAAGGACTGCTGGCTTGCGACAGGGTCTGGCAGATCGGCCTGCGCGGCACCGGCTATGCCGCCGACGATTTCGACTGGCCGCGCCGGCAGGGCTTCACGATCGTGCAGGCGCACGAGGTGTGGTATCGCTCGCTCGCGCCGCTCATGCAGCAGGTGCGCGAGCACATCGGGCCGCAACACCCCGTCTACATCAGCTTCGACATCGACGGCATCGACCCCGCCTTCGCCGGCGGCACCGGCACGCCCGAAATCGGCGGCCTGACCGTGCCGCAGGCCCTGGAAATCGTGCGGGGCTGCCGGGGCCTGAACGTCGTGGGCGCCGACCTGGTGGAAGTTGCGCCGCCATACGATCCTTCCGGCAACACCGCGCTCCTGGGGGCAAACCTGCTCTACGAGATGCTGTGCGTGCTGCCGGGTGTACGCTATCGGTAAAGAATTGCTATCGGAGAACTGCCATGGACATGAAAACCTCCCCCCTCGGCCTGCTCAAGGACCCCAGCCTGCTCAAGACCGACGCGTTGATCAACGGCGAATGGGTCAAGGGACCGGCCCGCTTCGACGTGCACGATCCCAGCACCGGCGCCAAGCTGGACGATGTTGCCAATCTCGGACCCAAGGAAGCCGAAGCCGCAATTGCCGCGGCCAACGCCGCCTGGCCAGCCTGGCGCAGCAAGACCGGCAAGGAACGCAGCATCGTGCTGCGCAAGTGGTACGACCTGCTGATGGCGAACCAGGAGGACCTGGGCCGCATCATGACGGCTGAACAGGGCAAGCCGTTCGCCGAAGCGAAGGGTGAAGTGGCCTACGGTGCCAGCTTCGTCGAGTGGTACGCCGAAGAAGCCAAGCGCGTGAACGGCGAGACCCTCCCGCAATTCGACAACAACCGCCGCCTGATCGTGATCCGTCAGCCGATCGGCGTCTGCGCAGCGATCACGCCGTGGAACTTCCCGCTGGCCATGATCACCCGCAAGGTCGCGCCGGCCCTGGCCGCCGGCTGCCCGGTGGTGATCAAGCCAGCCGAGTTGACACCCCTGACGGCCCTGACCGCGGCCGAACTGGCGATGCGTGCCGGCATACCGGCGGGCGTGCTGAACCTGCTCACCGCCGACGGCGCCAACAGCGTCGCCGTGGGCAAGGTGTTTTGCGCCAGCGACACCGTACGCCACATCAGCTTCACCGGTTCGACCGAGGTTGGCCGAATCTTGATGGCGCAAAGTGCGCCGACGGTCAAGAAACTCGCACTCGAACTGGGCGGCAACGCGCCCTTCATCGTTTTCGACGACGCCGACATCGATTCGGCCGTCGAAGGGGCGATGGCCAGCAAGTACCGTAACGCCGGCCAGACCTGCGTGTGTGCCAACCGCATCTATGTACAGGAAGGCGTTTACGACCAGTTCGTCGAGAAGTTCTCGGCCAAGGTCAAGGGGCTGAAGGTCGGCAACGGCTTCGAGGACGGCGTGGTGCAAGGCCCGCTGATCGAGGAAGCCGCCGTGGCGAAGGTCGAGCGCCACGTGGCCGATGCCCTCGCCAAGGGCGGCAAGGTGGTGGTGGGCGGCGCCAAGATGAAAGGCCAGTTCTTCCAGCCCACGGTCATCTCCGGCGCCACCGCCAGCATGCTGTGCGCGCGCGAGGAAACCTTCGGGCCGGTGGCACCGGTGTTCAAGTTCAAGACCGAGCAGGA
>JAANCK010064246.1_pt1 | contig 15548 bp, 14 predicted proteins | sample 7277841 | NCBI WGS metagenome assembly JAANCK01 (sample SAMN14222788, study PRJNA588281) | permafrost metagenome | isolation source: Arctic cryosol methane SIP | place: Canada:Nunavut | collected 2015-07 | reverse complement strand
GGGCCAGGATCGCCTGGGCGCCGTATCCCGCGGCGCATCCCAGAGCGCACCCGGCGACTCCGAGCACGGCGAACTGCCAGGCGTGGATCCCGAAGAGCCGCGCCTGGGTCGCCCCGAGGCAGCGCATGGTGGCCGCCGCGTCCATCTGGCGCTGGGAAAAGCGCCGCGCGGCCAACGCCACCGCGACGGATGCGAGCACGACGGAGAGCAGGGACGCGAGGCCGAGGAAGCGCTGCGCCCGCTCGAGCGCGGTGCGCACCTCGCTGCGCGCGTCGCGCACGCCTTCCATGCGCTCGCCGCGGCCGAGCACGCGCGCCATTTCCTTGCGGTAGCGCTCGATCGCCTTCGGCTCGCCGCCCAGCAGCAGGCGATATCCCACCCGGCTGCCCACCTGGATGAGGCCCGTGGCCTCCAGGTCCGCCTCGTTCATCAGCACGCGCGGGGCGATGCCGAAGTAATCGAGCACGCTGTCGGGCTCGCGCGTGATCACCGCGGCGATCACGAGGCGCGCACGTCCCACCTCCAGGGCGTCACCCACCTTCACGCCGATGCGCGCGGCGAGCGGCACCCCGATCCACACGGTCCCGGGACGCGGGCCGCCGGAGACCTCGCGTTCGGGCGCGCCGGGCGCATCGGAGATGCGGATGCGTCCCCGCAGCGGGAAGTTCGGCGACACCGCCTTGATGTCGGCGAGGCTCACGCCGCCGGGCGCGGAAACCATGCTCGGAAAGGTGCGCGTGCTTGCGGCTTCGAGCCCTTCCCGGCGCGCGGTTTCGGCGAAGGCGGGCGGCGGCGGATGGTCCGAGATCAACACCAGATCGCCGCCCAGGAGCTCGTTCGCCTGGGAGTCGAGTGCGGCCTGCACGCGGTCGGCGAAGAAGCCCACGGTGGTCACGCTCGCCACCGCGATGAAGAGCGCGGCCAGCAGCACCCGCAGCTCCCCGGCGCTCCCGTTTCGCCGCAGCATCCGGGCGGCCAGGACGAACGTCTTCATCGGCCGCCCGTCGAATCAGTTTTCATGGGTCAACTCCCCGCCGGCGATGTGGATGCGCCGGTCGCAGCGCCTGGCGAGCTCCGAGTCGTGGGTGACGAGCACCAGGGTCGCGCCGCGCTCGCGGTTCATCTCGAACAGCAGCTCGATCACGTTCTCGCCGGTGGCCGAGTCGAGGTTGCCCGTGGGCTCGTCGGCGAAGAGCACCTTCGGCTGCGTGACGAACGCGCGCGCCACGGCCACGCGCTGCTGCTCGCCCCCGGAGAGCTGGCGCGGATAGTGGCCGAGGCGCTCGGCGAGTCCCACGCGGCCGAGCACCTCGCGGGCGCGCGCCGCGGCATCGGCGCCGCCCGAGAGCTCGAGGGGAAGCATTACGTTCTCGAGGGCGGTCAACGCCGGCAGGAGCTGGAAGGACTGGAACACAAAGCCCACCATGCGGCCCCGCAGGCGCGCCCTGCCGTCCTCGTCCAGGGCGAAGAGGTCCTCGCCGTCGATCCACACCCGCCCGGTGGTCGGAACGTCCAGCCCCGCCAGCAATCCCAGCAGGGTGGACTTGCCCGAGCCCGAGGCGCCGAGGATCGCCACCGCCTCGCCGGCGCGGATTTCGAACGTCGCATCCCGCACGATGGTGAGGACGTGGTCCGGGGTCGCGACTTGTTTGGTCACGCCCTCTGCCCTCACAATGGCCTTCCGATCCAGCGATGCTTCCAAGTTGATGTTTTCCACGTTGATGCGCCGCCTGCTGCTCGCCGCCGCGCTGATGGTGCTCGCGGCGCCCGCGCTCGCGGCCGCGCGCACGGTGATGGTGTTCGGCGACAGCCTCTCGGCCGCCTACGGCCTCGCCTCCGACCAGGGATGGGTGAGCCTGCTCGCCCAGCGCCTCGCACGCTCGGGCGCCTCGTGGCGCGTGGCCAACGCGAGCATCTCCGGCGAGACCACCGCGGGCGGGCTGCGCCGGCTGGCGGGCGACATCGCGCGCAACCGGCCCGCCATCGTGGTGATCGAGCTGGGCGCCAACGACGCGCTGCGCGGCCAGCCCGTCGCCGAGATCCGCTCCAACCTCGCGCAGTTGATCCGCATCGTGCGCAAGGCCGGTGCCGAGCCGGTGCTCGTGGGACTCATGATTCCGCCGAATTATGGCATCGATTACGCGCGCGAGTTCCGGGAGCTCTATCCGGCGCTCGCGGCCAAGGAGCGCGTGGCGCTGGTGCCCTTCCTGCTGGCGGGCCTCGCCGACCAGCCCGAGCTCTTCCAGGCCGACCAGATGCACCCGACCGCCGCGGCCCAGGCGCGCATCCTCGACAACGTCTGGACGGCGCTCGAGCCGCTGCTGCGCAAGCGCGCATCGTGACGGAGCTGCCTTTCCATCGCGAGCGTGCCGGCTCCCAGGTCGCGCCCCCGCTCGCGCTCGCCGAGCTGCGCGCGTTCGACGACGTGCTCGACGCGCGCAGCCCCTCGGAGTTCGCCGAAGATCACCTGCCCGGCGCCCTCAACACGCCGGTGCTCGACGACGCCGAGCGCGCCCTCGTGGGCACCCTCTACAAGCAGCAGTCCTCCTTCGAGGCGAAGCGCGTGGGCGCCCCGCTCGTCGCACGCAACATCGCTCGAGCGATCGAGGAGCGCTTCGCCGACCGGCCGCGGGATTGGCGACCCCTGGTCTACTGCTGGCGCGGAGGCGGGCGCTCGGGCTCCCTCGCCCACGTGCTGCGCCAGGTGGGATGGGACGCCGTGCGCCTGGACGGTGGCTACAAGGCGTTCCGGCGCCAGGTGGTGACCGAGCTCGAGACGCTGCCCGCGCGGCATCGCCTCCACGTGATCTGCGGGGCGACCGGCTCGGGCAAGAGCCGCCTGCTGGAAGCGCTGGCGCAGGCCGAGGCGCAGGTGCTGGACCTGGAAGCGCTCGCGGCCCACCGCGGCTCGGTGCTGGGCGAGCTGCCCGGCGCGCCCCAGCCCTCCCAGAAATCCTTCGAGACCGCGATCTGGACGGCGCTCTCGGGATTCGATCCTGGTCGGCCGGTGTACGTCGAGTCCGAGAGCCGCAAGGTGGGCAACCTGCGGGTTCCCGGCGAACTCATCGATCGCATGCGCGACGCGCGATGCTTCCGGCTCGAGGCCGCGGAGGCCGGACGGATGGCCCTCCTGCTCGAGGATTACGCCCATTTCACCGCGAACCCCGGCGCCCTCGCCGAAAAGCTCGAGTGCCTGCGCCCGCTGCACGGCGCGGGGCGCATCGAGCGCTGGAAGGAGCACCTGGACCGCGGCGAATGGGAGCCCCTCGTGCGCGACCTGCTCGAGAGCCACTACGACCCCGCGTACCGGCGCTCGCTCGAGCGCAACTACCGCGATGCGCCCTCGGCCACGCCCGTGGCGGTGCACGGCGTGGACCGTGCGGCGTTCCTGCGCATCGCGCGCACGCTCGTGCGCGAGCACGGGTAGGCCGCCCGAGCGCCCAATCGGTTAAACTCACGCCAAAAGTCCCACCGGCGGAAACACTCCTTCGCGCAACGTGTCCGAGCGCCCTCACAAGATCGGCAAGTACACCATCCTTTCGGAGCTCGGGCAGGGTGCGTCCGCCGACGTGTACCTGGGGGAGGACCCGTTCAACGACCGCAAGGTCGCCGTCAAGGTCGCCAAGAGCGACGCCGACATGGGCGAGGAGGAAGCCAAGCGCTTCGAGAAGCTCTTCCTCAACGAGGCCTCCCTCGCCGGGAAGTTGAACCACCCGAACATCGTCGGCGTCTTCGACGCGGTGGTCGAGGGGGACCTGCGCTACATCGTGATGGAGTACGTGCCGGGCGGGTCGCTCAAGAAGTTCTGCACCGAGACCAACCTGCTGCCCGTGCGCCAGGCCGTGCTCGTGATCTTCAAGATGTGCCGGGCGCTCGACTACGCGTTCCAGAACGGCGTGATCCACCGCGACATCAAGCCGGCGAACATATTGCTGTCCGACCGCGACGACATCAAGATCAGCGACTTCGGCACGGCGAAGATCTCGCACGCGACCCACACCCAGATCGACGGCTTCCTGGGCTCCCCCGCGTACATGTCGCCCGAGCAGATCAACGAGGAAGGCCCGAGCGTGCAATCGGACATCTACTCGCTGGGCGTGGTGATGTACGAGCTGCTCACGGGGAAGCTCCCGTTCCGCGCCGAGAACTCGGTCGCGATGATCAACAAGATCCTGAACGAGGATCCGGTCCCCATCGAGACGCTGCGTCCCGACCTGCCCGGCAAGCTGGTGGAGATCGTGAAGCAGGCGATGCACAAGGACCCCAAGGTCCGCTACGCCTCGTGGTTCGAGATGGCGAGCGAGCTCGCGAACACCTTCCCGCAGCTCGAGCGCTACTCCCACGAGATCAGCTCCACGGAGAAGTTCAACAAGCTGCGTTCGCTCCCGTTCTTCCGCGAGTTCCGCGACGCGGAGCTCTGGGAAGTGCTGCGGGGCGCGGTGTGGGAGACGCATTCCCGCGACGAGAACCTGCTCCTCGAGGGCGAGGTGGGCCAGGCCTTCTTCATCATCGTGGGCGGGCAGGTGAAGGTGGTGAAGGACGGCAAGCTCCTGAACGTCCTCAAGGAAGGCGACTGCTTCGGCGAGATGGCCTACCTCTCGGGCGATCGCGCCCGGCGCTCCGCCTCGATCATCTCGGTCTCCGAGGTGCAGCTGCTGAAGATCCAGGCGACCCACCTCGAGTCCCTCTCCGAGGGCTGCCAGCTGCGCTTCAACCGCGAGTTCCTCCGCACCCTCATCGAGCGGCTCACCTGGACCTCGTCGGTGCTCGCGCAATTCCGCCGCTGAAGCGAAAAAGGGGTCAGGTTACTTTTTCGCCAGGCGGGTCGAAAAAGTAACCTGACCCCTTTTTTCATTCAATGAGGCACACGGCGTGGGCGGCGATGCCTTCGCCGCGGCCGGTGTAGCCGAGCTGCTCGGTGCTGGTCGCCTTCACGTTCACGCGCCCCGGGGCGATGGAAAGGTCAGAGGCGATGTGGGCCACCATCTGCGCGATGTGGGGCGCCATGCGCGGCGCTTCGGCGACGATGGTGGCGTCGACGTTGGCCACCCGCAGGCCGCGCTCGGCGAGCAGCCGCGCCACGTGGCGCAGCAGCTCGCGGCTGTCGATGCCCCGGTAGCGCGGGTCGGTGTCGGGGAAATGCCGGCCGATGTCTCCCAGGGCGGCGGCCCCGAGCAAGGCGTCGCAGATCGCGTGCAGCAGCACGTCCGCGTCGCTGTGGCCGAGCAGGCCCTGGGGATGGTCGATGTGCACGCCGCCCAGCACGAGCCTGCGGCCGGCCACGAGGCGATGCACGTCGAATCCGTGCCCGATGCGAAGGCTCATGGCGAAATCCTTCCCTGGCGGCGCAGGATCATCTCCGCGAGGTAGAGGTCTTCGGCGAAGGTGACCTTGATGTTGCCGTTCTCGCCCTCGACCAGGCGCGGGGCGTGATGGAGCGATTCCACCGCCTGGGACTCGTCGGTGGCGTCGGGCCGCTGCTCGAGGCCACTGCGCAGCAGCCCGTGGCGGAACATCTGCGGGGTCTGGGCCCGCCACAGGTTCAGCCGCGGGATGGTGGCGGCCACGCGCTGTCTTTCGTCGGCGCTCTTCAGCGTGTCGGCGAGCGGCATCGCGAGCAGTCCCCCGATCGGGTCCTCGCCCAGCTCGTCCAGGAACTGCTCGACCAGATCGGTGGAAACGCAGGGCCGCGCGGCATCGTGCACGAGCACCCAGTCGTCCTTCGCCATGCGGCCCTCGAGCAGGCGCAGGGCGTTCAGGACCGTGTCGGGACGGTGCGCGCCGCCGGCGAAGAGCGTCTCCACGCGATCGGCGACGGCACTCCAGTCGTGGGCCGCCCAATGGGGGTCGAGCGGCGAGAGCACGACGAAGATGCGCTCGATGCGCGCCACGCCCGCCAGCGCCGCGATGGAATGGAACATCATCGGTTTTCCGCCGACGGGAATGTACTGCTTGGGGACCGCATCGCCGATGCGAGTGCCTTGTCCTGCGGCCGGCACGATTGCGAAGACTCTGGGCATGGCGCGAGGCGTTCTGGTCGTCCCGCGGCGGGACACGTCGGGAGAGGGGCCTCATTATCCCTTAAACTGTGACCCCATGACGGCACGTCGACTGCTGGCGTTCCTCGCTTGCCTGGTTGCCGTCGGCTGCGAGGAGTCTCCCCGGCCCATTGCGCCCCTGTCGCAGTCCGGCGAGCTGGTCATCCTCACGGTGAACGGGCCCGCGACCTATTTCGAGGACGCCCAGGGCCTGCCCTCGGGTTTCGAATACGACCTCGCCACGCTCTTCGCGAAGGAGCTCCACGTGAAGCCCGTGTTCGTCGTGACCGACAACCCGGCGCGGATCGACCAGATGCTGCGACGCGGGCAGGCGCACCTTGCCGCCGCCGCTCTCGCGCGGCACTTCGACTTCCCCGGCGGCCTCGCGTGGGGACCGTCGTACCTCACGACCCAGCACCAGATCGTCGGGCGCGCGGCGGACCCGAGGCCGAAGTCGCTGAAGGACATTGCCGGCAAGCGCATCGGCGTGATCGACGAGACCGTGGGCGATTACCTGCTCTCCCAGGCGCCGATGCCCTCGGTGCCGATCGTACGCCTGCCCCCCGAGACGAGCACCGCGGAGCTCCTCGACCAGGTCGCCCGCGGCGAGCTCGACTACGCGCTCGTGGAATCGAACCGCTACACGCTCGCCCGGAGATACTTCCCGCAGCTGGAGGTCGCGTTCAACGTGGGCAAGCCCGTGGAATACGCCTGGCTCATCGCCGCACGTGAAAAGAAACAGGTCCTCGCCGCCGCCGTGCCGTTCTTCGAGCGGCTGCGCCGCGACGGCACCCTGAAGCGCCTCGTGGACCGCTACTACGGCCATGCGGCGAAATTCAGCGCCATCGACTCCGGCGCGTTGCTCGAGGACATCGCGACCCGCCTGCCGAAGGTGAAGCCCTACTTCGAGGAAGGCGAGCAGGTGAGCGGGATCGACTGGCGCCTCATCGCCGCGATCGGCTACCAGGAATCCCACTGGGACCCGGGTGCCACCTCGCCCACGGGCGTGCGCGGCCTCATGATGCTCACCGAGGAGACCGCCGACCGCCTCCAGGTGAAGAACCGGCTCGATCCGCGCGAGAGCATCGTCGGCGGAGCGCGCTATTTCGCCCTGGTGAAGGAGTCGATCGTGCCGCGCATCGGCGAGCCGGACCGCACGTTCCTCGCGCTCGCCGCGTACAACCAGGGCATCGGCCACCTCGAGGATGCGCGCATCCTCGCCCAGCGCTCCGGCCTCAACCCGGACAAGTGGCAGGACGTGCGCCAGGTGCTGCCGCGCCTCGCGCAGCCCGATGCGTTCCAGACCCTCGCCCACGGGTACGCGCGCGGCTTCGAGGCCGTGCAGTTCGTGGACAACGTGCGCAATTACTACGACATACTCGAGCGCATGCAGCCGCGCGCGGGGCCCGTCCTCGCCGTCGACCCCGCCCCGCAGCCTCAGGTGTCCTCGAAGGCCGACGCCTCCGGCAAGTGAGCGGTGTCGGCCCAGGCTTCCACGCTCCAGAGCCCGCCGGCGAACGCGAGCGCGTTGTACGACGCGTTCGGAATGGCGACGGGATAGGCGGTGGACACGGGTATGCCGTGGATGTGCCGGTAGATCGCGCTCAACACGCCCCCATGGGTTACCACGAGGATGCGGCCCTCGGGGCGCTCGCCCGCGAGCGCCTCGAATGCGCGCGCCACGCGGTCGTGGAACGCGTTGCGGCTCTCCCCGCCGGGGACGGCGTAGTCGGGGTCGGTGTCGCGCGAGCGCGTGAAGGCATCGGGATAGCGCCGGTCGATCTCGCCGTAGGTGAGGCCCTCGCCCGCGCCGAAGCTTCGCTCGCGCAAGCGCGCATCGCGGCGCACCTCGTGGCCGGTGTGCTCCGCGATGCACCGCGCCGTGTCGAGCGCGCGCCCGAGGTCGCTTGCGACGAGCAGGTCGAAGGGCTCCCGCGCGACGCGCCGCCCGATCGAGCGCGCCTGCTCGACGCCCGCCGCGGTGAGGGCGCTGTCCCCGTGGCCCTGGACGCGTCCCTCGAGGTTCCACCGGGTCTCGCCGTGGCGCACGACGACGAAGCGCGTCACGGCCGTGCCGGCGCGAGGGCCGCAGCCATTTCCTAGCGCCGCTCGATGCGCGCGACGCCGCCCATGAACGGCACCAGCGCCGGGGGTACCGTCACCGATCCGTCGGCGTTCTGGAAGTGCTCGAGCACCGCCACGAGCGTGCGGCCCACGGCGAGGCCGGAGCCGTTGAGGGTGTGCAGCGGCTCGGCCTTGCCGCCGTCGTTGCGGTAGCGCGCCTGCATGCGCCGCGCCTGGAACGCTTCGTAGGTGGAGCACGACGAGATCTCCCGATAGGCGTTCTGTCCCGGGAGCCACACCTCGATGTCGTAGGTCTTCGCGCTCGAGAATCCCATGTCGCCGGTGCACAGGAGCATCGTGCGGTACGGCAGACCCAGCTTCCTCAGGATCGCCTCGGCATGCCCGGTGAGCTGCTCGTGGGCCTCGGCCGATCGCTCCGGGCGCACCATCTGCACGATCTCCACCTTGTCGAACTGATGCTGGCGGATCATGCCGCGGGTGTCCTTGCCGTAGCTGCCGGCCTCGGAGCGGAAGCACGGGCTGTGGCACACGTAGCGCAGCGGCAGGCGCGAGCCCTCGACGATCTCGTCGCGCACGAAGTTGGTGACCGGGTATTCCGCGGTGGGGATGAGGTAGAGGTCGCGGCCCTCGAGCTTGAAGAGGTCGTCCTTGAACTTGGCGAGGCTGGAGACGCCGTCGGCGCATTCGCCGCTCACCATGTACGGGACGTATACCTCGGTGTAGCCGTGCTCCTCGGTGTGGACCTGGAGCATGAACTGCGCGAGCGCGCGGTGCAGGCGCGCGACCGGGCCGCGCAGCACCGAGAAGCGCGCGCCCGAAAGCTTGGCCGCGGTCTCGAAGTCGAGCCCGCCGAGGCCCACGCCCACATCGACGTGGTCCTTCACCGGAAAATCGAACGCACGCGGCTCGCCCCAGCGGCGCACCTCCACGTTGTCGCCGGCCGAGCCGCCCTCGGGCACCTCGGGGCGCGGGATGTTGGGGATAACGCGCAGGAAGTCGGACTGGCGCTGCTGCACATCGGCGAGGGCGGCCTCGTTGGCCTTGGCCTCGTCGCCGATGCCGGCCACCTGCGCGAGCACCGCCGAGGCGTCCTCGCCCTTGCCCTTCAACGCGCCCACCTGCTTGGAGAGCGCGTTGCGCCGGGCCTGCAGCTCCTCGGTGCGCAGCTGCAGCTTGCGGCGCTCGTCCTCGAGCTTCTGGAAGGCGGCCACGTCGAACTCGAAGCCGCGGCGCTTGAGGCCGGCGACGACCGCGGGCAGGTCTTTTCTCAGGAGTTGGATGTCGAGCATGCCGTCATTTTACTTTGTTCGCCCTTTCGTCCAGCGAGCGCAGGTGCTCGAGGCGCTCGCGGATCTTCGCTTCGAGCCCGCGGTCCGTCGGACGGTACCACCGCGGCGGCTGCATTCCGTCGGGCAGGTAGCTCTCGCCGGCAGCGTAGCCCTCGGCCTCGTCGTGGGCGTAGCGGTAGTCCTTGCCGTAGCCCAGGCCCTTCATGAGCTTCGTGGGGGCGTTGCGGATGTGCAGCGGCACGGGGCGCGTTCCGTCCTCGGCCACGAAAGCGCGCGCGGCGCCGTACGCCGTGTAGACCGCGTTGGATTTCGCCGCGACCGCGAGGTAGATCACGCACTCCGCGAGGGCGAGCTCCCCTTCCGGAGTCCCGAGGCGCTCGTAGACCTCGGCTGCATGGATGGCGACCTCCAGGGCGCGCGGATCGGCGAGGCCCACGTCCTCGCTCGCCATGCGGATCATCCGGCGGGCGAGGTAGCGCGGGTCCACGCCGCCATCGAGCATGCGCACGAGCCAGTAGAGCGAGGCGTCGGGGTCGCTGCCCCGCACGCTCTTGTGCAGCGCCGAGATCTGGTCGTAGTAGTTCTCGCCGCCCTTGTCGAAGCGCCGGCCCGCGCGCTGGGACACCGCGTCCACGAAATCCACGTCGGCGCCGCGCCGGCCCTCGACCCGCGCGGCCTGGGCGACCTGCTCCACGAGGTTCAATGCCCGGCGCCCGTCGCCGTCGGCGAACTCGGCGATGCGCTTGCGGGCCTCCGTGGTGGCGTCCACCTTCTCCGCCTCGAAGCCGCGCTCGATGAGCCGGTCGAGATCTTCGGCGCCCAGGCTTTCCAGCACGTACACCTGGGCGCGGGACAGGAGCGCGCCGATCACCTCGAACGAGGGATTCTCCGTGGTCGCGCCGATGAACGTGAGCAGGCCCGACTCGACGTGGGGGAGGAAGGCGTCCTGCTGCGCCTTGTTGAAGCGGTGCACCTCGTCCACGAAGAGGATGGTGGCGCGGCCGTACTGCTCGCGGGAAAGCCGCGCGCGCTCGACCGCGTCGCGGATCTCCTTCACTCCCGAGAGCACCGCCGAGATCGCGATGAATTCCGAGTTGAACGCGTGCGCCATAAGGCGAGCGAGCGTGGTCTTGCCCACTCCCGGCGGTCCCCACAGGATCATCGAATGGGGCTTGCCCGCGCGCAGGGCCACCCACAGCGGCTTGCCGTCGCCCAGCAGGTGGCGCTGGCCCACCATCGACTCGACCGCCTTCGGGCGCAACCGCTCGGCGAGCGGCACGTTCGCGTCCCCGGTCGCGGTGAAGAGGTCCCCCGGCTGGTTCATCGTTCGCAGTGTAGCCGCTGCGCTCGCCTCCCGGGCCTCAGCGCTGGGGCGCGACGTCCTCGATCACGTCGGCGCCCGCGGGAGGCACGAAATGGAACGTGGCGGAGACCACGGGCGCGTTGGCCTTGAGCTCCGAGAAGCGCAGCATCGTGTGGCCACCCAGCTGGTCGAAGAGCTCCATCGCCGCGAGCGTGCGCCCGCGCAGCCCCAGGCGGACCTTGTCGAAGCCCGTGTCCTTCGCCTTGGGCAGCGCCTCCACCCAGGCGAGGCCTTCGCCCTCGCCCGCGTCGCGCAGCGTGAAGAGCGCGGTGATGTCGTCACGGCCCGCGAGGAGCGCGGCGGGCGTGGACGAGATCGCCTGGTCCACGCGCTTCACGGTCACCTGGGCCAGGTCCGGATCGTAGATCCAGAGGCGCGCACCGTCGCTCACCAGCAGCTGCCGGTGGGGCAACAGGTACTCCCAGCGGAACTTGCCCGGACGTGCGAACGCGAACGTCCCCGAGGAGCGGTCGACCACCTTGCCGCCGCGGTCGTATACCTCCTGCTCGAAGCGGGCCGTGGCGGATCGGGTGGCGGAGTTGAAGGCGAGGAAGTCGTCCAGGCCGCCGGCGCGCGCGAGGAGGGGCAAGGCGAGGAGCAGCGCGAGGACCACCCTCACTCCGGCCCTCTCCCAGGGGAGAGGGAGAGAAACCGCGCCGCCCACCCTCACCCCGGCCCTCTCCCAGGGGAGAGGGAGATATGGCGGCATGGCTACTTTTCCCTCGACGGGACGAGGATCTCGCGGTTGCCGTTGGAGGCCATGGAAGAGACCATGCCTGCCTTCTCCATGTCCTCGATCAGGCGCGCGGCGCGGTTGTAGCCGATGCGCAGGTGCCGTTGCACGAGGGAGATGGATGCCCGCTTGTTCTGGAGGACGATCTGCACGGCCTGGTCGTAGAGGGGATCGGATTCTCCTGAGACAGCGCCGTCGCCGGAGGTTCCGCCGTCAGCCGTTTCCGGTTCGTCCAGGATGCCGTCGATGTACTGCGCCTCGCCCTGCTTCTTGAGCGCCTCCACGACGCGGTGCACCTCGGCGTCTCCCACGTAGGCGCCGTGCACCCGCGTGGGCATGCCGCCCCCGGGCGCGAGGTAGAGCATGTCGCCCTGCCCTACCAGGCTCTCCGCGCCCTGCTGGTCGAGGATCGTGCGCGAATCCACCTTCGACGACACCTGGAACGCGATGCGCGTGGGAACGTTCGCCTTGATGAGACCGGTGATCACGTCCACCGAGGGGCGCTGCGTGGCGAGCATCAGGTGGATGCCCGATGCGCGCGACTTCTGCGCGAGGCGCGCGATCAGCTCCTCCACCTTCTTGCCCGCGACCATCATGAGGTCGGCCAGCTCGTCGATCACCACCACCAGGAGCGGCAGCGGCTCCAGGTCCTCGGGGTTGTCGGGCGTGAGCGTGAAGGGATGCTTGAGGGGCGCCTTCTTCTCGCTCGCCTCGCGCACCTTCTGGTTGTAGCCGGCGAGGTTGCGCACGCCGATCGCCGACATGATCTTGTAACGCCGGTCCATCTCCGCCACGCACCATTGGAGCGCCGCCGCGGCCTGGCGCATGTCCGTCACGACCGGCGCCAGCAGGTGCGGTATGCCTTCGTAGGCCGAAAGCTCGAGCATCTTGGGATCGACGAGGATCAGGCGGACCTCGGCCGGCGTGGCCTTGTAGAGGAGCGAGAGGATCATCGCGTTGATCGCCACCGACTTGCCCGAGCCCGTGGTGCCCGCCACCAGCAGGTGCGGCATGCGCGCGAGGTCGGCCACGGCGGGCTTGCCGGTGATGTCCTTGCCCAGCGCGAGCGTGAGCTTCGAGTGCATGTCCGCGTACGCCTGGGACCCCACGATCTCCGACAGGCGCACGATCTCGCGCTTGGGGTTGGGGATCTCGAGCCCCATGCACGAGGTGCCCGGGATCGTCTCCACCACGCGGATGGCCATCACGGACAGCGCGCGCGCGAGGTCGCGGGCAAGGTTCACGACCTGCGCGCCCTTCACGCCCACCGCGGGCTCGATCTCGTAGCGCGTGATGACCGGGCCCGGATAGGCGGCGACCACCTTCACCTGCACGTTGAAGTCCTGGAGCTTCCTTTCGATCAGGCGCGAGGTGTACTCGAGCGTCTCCGGGGTCGGGCGCTCGATGTGGGTCTCGGGCGCGTCGAGCAGGTTGAGGGGCGGCAGCGGCGAGTCGGGCAGGTCGGCGAAGAGCGGCACCTGCTTCTCGCGCACGATGCGCTCGCTCTTCGCGATCGCGACCTCGGGCATCTCGATGCGGATCGGCTCGTGCTCCTCGAAGGCCTTCTTGGCCACCTCGACCTTTTCCTCCCGCTCCTGGGCCTTGAGGCGCCCTTCCTCGCGGTCGCGGCGCGCCTCGATGCGCCGCCGCGCCGCCTCGTAGCCCCACTCGAGGCCGGCGCCGAGCAGCTCCGTCGCGCGCAGCCACGAAAGGCCCGTGAAGAGGCTCACGCCGCCCGCCACGAGGGCGAGCAGCAGGAGGGTCGCGCCGGTGAAGCCGAAGGCGCTGCGGGCGAAGCCCGCGAGCACGGTCCCCAGGACCCCGCCCGGCTCGAACGCGCTCGGCACGAGCGCGTGCAGGCGCAGCGCCTCGAGGGTGCAGCTCGCGGCGAGCACGACGGCGAAGCCCACGAGCATCGCGGCGGCCGAGCGCCGGTTGACGAGCTCCCAGGCCTCGACGCGCCGGTACAGGCGCAGGATCGCGGCCGCGGCGAACGCGACCCACCACCACGCGGAAAATCCGAAGGCGAAGAAGAGCGTGCCGGCGATCCAGGCGCCCAGCACGCCCCCGCGGTTCATGACCTGCGCCTCGGGACCCCTGTACTGGGGACCGGGATCGGTGGGGTAGTAGGACGCGAGGACGAGGGCGAGGTAGACGCCGGCGGCGAGAACCAGGATCCAGCCCGCCTCGCGCATCACGCGCCCCAGGCGCGGGTTGGCGTCCGGAACGCTCGTCACAGCGATGGCGGCAACTCCCGGTTGATGATGGTGATCGACTTGGACTCGATCGAGATGAAGCCGCGCTCGGAGAGGTCCTTGAGGATGCGGTTCACCATCTCCCGCGACGCCCCCACCATGTTCGCGAGGTCCTGCTGGGAGAGCTTTTCCCCCACCATCAGCTTGCCGTTGCTGTAGACGGAAAGCTCGAGCAGCGTGCTCGCCACGCGCCCGTAGACGTCCATCAGGGCGAGGGTGCCGATCTTGCGGTCGGCCTCGCGCACGCGCTGCGCCAGCACGCGCATCACCATGTTGCCGATGCGCGGGGCCTGCTCCACGCATTTCTCGAACGCGGCGTGGGAGAGCACCAGGAAGAGCGACGCCTCGATGGTGTTCACGGACGCGGATCGCGGCTGCTTGTCGATCATCGACATCTCGCCAAAGAAATCCCCGGGCCCCAGGATCTTCAGGATGATCTCGCGGCCGTCCTCGTCGCCGATGAACACCTTCACCTTGCCCGACTGGATCATGTAGAGCGAGTCGCCCATCTCGCCTTCGGTGAGCACCACGGCGGTCTTGGGATAGTTCTTCTCGGTGGCGACGGCGCGGACCACGTCGAGCTCGCGGTCGGAGAGCTGCGTGAAGAACGGCACCGCCTTGAGCGTCAAGGTGCGCTCGCCCACGGCGGGGCGTTTCGGAGGCGCTTGCATGGATGTTTAAATACTCAAAAATCCCTTAGTTGTCAAACGTTTAGGAAGGCATGCTCACTTAGTGCCTTAATTTCAGGGACATACGCGCGGCCCGGGAATGCGATAATCGACGCTTTCCCGGGCATTTCGGCCGCTTCTTGCCGCGCAGAATGACAACCACACACTCAAGGCTCCTCATCCTCGGCTCCGGGCCGGCGGGCTACACCGCAGCGGTGTACGCCGCCCGCGCCAACCTGAAACCCACGCTGATCACGGGGCTCGCGCAGGGCGGCCAGCTCATGACCACCACCGACGTGGACAACTGGCCCGCCGATGCGATGGGCGTACAGGGGCCGGAGCTCATGGATCGCTTCCTCAAGCACGCCGAGCGCTTCGAGACCGGGATCGTGTTCGACCAGGTCCACACCGCGAAGCTCGGGGAAAAGCCGATCACGTTGATAGGAGATGCCGGGACCTACACCTGCGACGCGCTCGTCATCGCGACCGGTGCTTCGGCGATGTACCTGGGGCTGCCCTCTGAACAGGCGTTCATGGGCAAGGGCGTTTCCGGATGCGCCACCTGCGACGGCTTCTTCTACAAGGGACAGGACGTGTGCGTCGTGGGCGGGGGCAACACCGCGGTGGAAGAATCGCTATACCTCGCCAACATCGCGCGCCACGTGACCGTCGTGCACCGCCGCGACCGCTTCCGCGCGGAGAAGATCCTCCAGGACAAGCTCTTCGCCCGCCAGGCCGAAGGCAAGGTCGCCATCGAATGGAACCAGGCCCTCGACGAGGTGCTGGGGGACAAGTCGGGCGTCACCGGGGTGCGGCTCAAGTCCACGGTGGACGGGAAGGCCAAGGACATTGCGCTCACCGGCTGCTTCATCGCCATCGGCCACAAGCCCAACACCGGCATCTTCGAAGGCCAGCTCGAGATGCGCAACGGCTACATCGTCACGCGCGGCGGACTCGACGGCAACGCGACCGCCACGAGCGTGCCGGGCGTCTTCGCCGCGGGCGACGTGCAGGACCACGTCTACCGGCAGGCGGTGACGAGTGCGGCGACCGGATGCATGGCCGCGCTCGACGCGGACAAGTACCTCGAGAGCCTGGGGTGAGCAAGGCGCAAGGC
>JAANCK010057373.1_pt1 | contig 15583 bp, 13 predicted proteins | sample 7277841 | NCBI WGS metagenome assembly JAANCK01 (sample SAMN14222788, study PRJNA588281) | permafrost metagenome | isolation source: Arctic cryosol methane SIP | place: Canada:Nunavut | collected 2015-07 | reverse complement strand
CGGGTCGCGGTCACGCTGCCGTGGCGCTTGGCGCGGCGCGGCAGCATGAGGCCGTCGGGTTCCGACTTCGGATCCTGCGCCGTGAACTGGGCGTGCACCCACGTGCCGAGCCAGCGTCCCCGATAGGAAAGCTCGAGCCCGGGGATCCTGGCCCGGGCGAGGTTCACGGGCGCGCCTTCGAAAGTCACCGGATCGAAGACGAAGACGATCAGGTCGGAGATGCGGTTGTCGAACCAGGTGGCGGCGATGCGCTGGGTGCCGGACTCGTAATCGAATCCCACCTCGCGATTGCGGGAGTGCTCCGGCACGAGCGCCGGGTTCGAGAACCCGGGGTAGTAGAGGTCGTTGAAGGTGGGCGCGTGGAAGGCCTTGCCGTAGGCGAACCGGACCCGGGCCCCGGGCGCGAAGCGGTATCCGTACGCGACCGAGCCGCTCGTAGGCGCTCCGAACTGGCTGTTGTCGTCGCGGCGCACGTTGGCCTGGATGCCGTGGTTGCCGTAGTCGCCCGTCACGCCCGCGAACACGGACCGGATCGTGCGCTTCGTCGTCGCGAAGTCCGACGAGGCCGCGACTTCCTGCCCGAGATATTCCGCGCCCGCGACGAGCGCCGTGCCGTCGAAGCGATAGGTGTTCTGCCACAGCGCCTGGTGCTCGTCGGTGCGGAATGCGCCCGGAAAGGCGGCGTAGCTCGTGCTGTCGTCGCGGCTCGATCCCACCCGCAGCAGGCTCTCCCATGCACCGGTGATCTGGTTGCGGCTGTGGACCGAATAAGTGGTGAGGCTCTGGTCGGTGCGGCTGTCGTTGGCGAGTCCGTCGTCGAAATGGGCCGAGCCGCGGCTGTAGAACGCCGCCGCCCCCAGCTCGTTCGCCCCGTCGAAGTGGTGCAGCACCTTCGCCGAAAGGCTCGCGTCGCGATAGCCGTCGTCGTCGGGGTTGTATTGCCCGAAGGGGACGCTTGGATTGGTCGCGCTGAATCCGTCGGTCTCGAAATGGGCCGCGGAGACGGTGTACTCCGTGCGCTCGACCGCCCCGCTGAAGGACGCGTCGAGCGAGCGCGTACCGTAGCTGCCCACGGCCGCGGAGACACTCGCACCGGGTGCGTAGCGACCGCTCTTGGTGAAGATCTGGATCACCCCGCCGATCGCATCGGACCCGTAGAGCCCGCTCACGGGCCCGGGAACGATCTCGATGCGATCGATCTGGGAGAGCGGAATGTTCTCGAACGCGGTGCTGCCCGAGGTGGCGGACTGCAGGCGGATGCCGTCCACCATCACCAGCGTGTGGGCGCTGTTGGCGCCGCGCATGAAGATCGCGAGCGGGCTGCCCGGCCCGCCGTTGCTCGCCATCTCCACCCCGCCGTAGAGCTGCAGGACCTCGCCCAGGGTGAGCTGTCCGCTCGCCTCGATCTGGCTCGCGGTGATGACCACGACGCTGCGCAGCGCATCGGAGAGCTTCTGGGTGATGCGCCCCGCCGTCACGACGGTCTCGCCGCCTTCGAAGACCGGCGGTTGCTGCGCGCCGGCCGGTGGCGCCAGGGCGAGCGCCGCGCACCCCGCGGCCAGGCATCGATGCAAAGGAAAGTGCCGGCGATGCGCCGGTGCGGCATGCGAACGGGTGGGCATGGCATGGCTCCTCAAGAGCCGGCGTCCCCGCAGGCCCAGGATGAAAGTTGATATGCCTCAGGCCGGTATCCGGGCTTGCACGTCCTGACCGGCTCGACCTTCCCGCGGCTTGGCGCCGCAGTGGTCCGATACCCTGGGGGGGCATCGACGAGCCGATCCACACATGCTTACCGTTGCGGGGGCAGCACAGGTTGCCGGAATTCCGGTCCCTGTTTCCCGTTTACCCCGGGCCGCTCGTCGCGGTCCGGGCACCTGAAGTCTGGGAGGATAGTAGCAGCGCCCCGGGCGCGGAGCCAAGCGCTGCGCAACGGGCCCGCATGCGTCGCACGCAAGCCCGTCAGAGGATCTTCTTGACGTCCTGGTTGCGCCGGGCGATGTAGCTTTCCATCGCGTGCCTCGCCTTGCCCGGGTCGCGCCGCTCGAGGGCGGCCACCACGTCGCGGGTCATCTCCTGGTGCGACGCCGCGATGGCGTGCCAGTCTCCCGTCTTCTTCGAGATGAAGAACCACAGGCGCAGGTGCAGGTTGAAGATGCGCGGGATCGAGTCCGCTACGAGCCCGTTGTGGGCGGCCTCGGCGAGCACGCGGTAGAACTGGCGGTCGAGCGTCACGTACTCGTTGACGTCGTCGTCCTCCGTGGCCCGCAGCAGCTTCTTGTGCAGCAGGGCGAGCTCGCGCACCTGCTCCGGCGTGGCGCGCATCGCCGCGAGCGCCGCGGCGTAGCCGTCGAGGACCGCGCGAAACTCGTAGATCTGCTGCACGTCGGTGGCGGTGATCTCCGAGACGAACATGCCGCGGTTGGGCGAATGGTCCACCAGGCGCTCGATGGCGAGGCGCTGCATCGCCTCGCGGATCGGCGTGCGGCCGATGCCGAACTCCTCCATCAGCGCCTTTTCCACCAGCACCGCACCGGGTGCCGCCTCGAGGCGCGTGATCTTGCGCACGAGCAACTCGTAGGCTCTCTCCGCGAGGGAGCGCGGTTCCTGCTCCCGGGCCGGGGCCAGGGCCCGCGCAGGCGAGCGGACCGGAGAAGCCCGGCGTGCGGCGCGGCCTTCGGATTTGCGGGCGACGGCGGTCATCGCTTGCCTACCAGCGCGAAGCGCGATTCGATCCCGGCCTGGTCCATGCCCTGCCCGATGAAGACGATCGCCTCGTTCGGGGCTTGCCCGGCGGGCGTGATCTCGAGCTGGCCGAGGGAATACTGGATGAGGCGCGGCTCGCCGTCGATGCGCATGAAGCCCTTGGCGCGCCAGACGTTCTCGGGCAGCCCCGAGAAGAAGCGCTCCACGCCCGCCCGGCGCGCACCGCCCGCTCCTCGCAGGACGAAGGACTGCGCGGGTGCGTCTGCGTGGGGATCGTGTTCATGGTCGTGGTCGTGATGGTCGTGGTCGTGATGGTCGTGGTCGTGGTCATGCCCGTCGCCCGAGCCATGATCATCCTGGGCCATGGCTCGCTCCACCAGGCCGTCGTCGCGCTGGTCGAAGAGCTGCTCCGGGATGACCTGGCCTTGCTCGGCGTAGAGGATGTCGGCGTGCTCGTTGATCTCGCGCACCTGCCGCGAGACGGCCATCAGCTCCTCGGGGCTCACCAGGTCGATCTTGTTCACGATCACGATGTCGGCGCTCTCGACCTGGTCCAGGTAGAAGTCTCCCAGCATCGAGAGGAGCTTCGGGAATTTGGCGGCGTCGACCACGGTCACCAGGGGCCCCACGTCGAACTGCCCGGCAAGCGACGATTCGGCGAGGCTCTCCACGAGCTCCGAGGGCTGGGCCACGCCGGTCGCCTCGACGATCACGCGCTCCACGCCGGCTTTCTCCCGCAGCTCCTCCACCGCCATCATGAGCGAGCCGCGCAGCGTGCAGCACAGGCACCCCGAATTGAGCTCGACCACGTCCACGTTGTTCCCGCGCAGGATGTCGCCGTCCACCCCCACCTCGCCGAACTCGTTCACGATCACCGCGGTCTTCACGTCGCGCCCGCGCTCGGCGAGCAGGTGCTTGGCAAGCGTGGTCTTGCCCGAGCCGAGGAAGCCGAAGAGGAGATTGATCCGCAAGGGGCGCCGCCTATCCCGTCCGCACGGCCGCGTCGCGTCCGCGGCGCGGCTTTCCCCGCTCCTCCGCGTCGAAGGGGGTCCCGGTGAAGTTCATTCCCTCGACGAAGATCGCCTGGAATTCCGGGCGCGCGGCAAGCGCCACGTGCTCGATTTGCTGCGCGAGCTCGAAGGCGCGCAGGCGCTCCGTTTCCGAGAGCAGCGCCATCTGCGCGCCGATCGCGGCCGCGTTTCCCATGTAGGTGATCCGCTCGACGGGCAGCGGCGGCAGCAAGCGGATCTTCACCGAGCTTTCGATGCTGATGTAGTTGCCGAAGCCCCCGCACAGCATGAGCTCGCGGATCTGCTCGTCGGCGATGCCCATCACGTCGCGCAGCATCATGATCCCGGAGTAGATGGCGCTCTTGGCGAGCTGGAGCTGGCGGATGTCGGCCTGGGTGATGCTGATGTCGTGGTCGCGGCCCGCCTCGCCCTTGCGCACCAGCACGAACTGCCGGCCGCCCTCCCCCTGCACGATCCGGCTCTGCAGGGCGGGGACGAGCGGCGGGCTGCCCTCGCGGCGCAGCAGGCCGTTGGCGTCGATGATGCGCGCATCGAGCATCTTCGCACACGCGTCGATCAGCCCCGATCCGCAGATGCCCACCGCGGGCGCATCTCCGATCACGCTGCAGGCGACGTCCTCGCCGATCGCGACCTTCTCGATCGCCCCGATCGCCCCGCGCATGCCGTGGCGGATCTGAGCGCCCTCGAGGGCCGGGCCGGCGGGCGCGGAGCACGCGTAGAGCTTTTCCCGCGAACCCATCACCACCTCGCCGTTGGTCCCGATGTCCACCAGCGCCCGGATCTCCTCGCTTTCGTAGATCCGGGTGGCGAGCACGCACGCCATCGTGTCGGCGCCCACGAAGCCCGCCACGATGGGCAGCATGCACACCTTCGCGTTCGGGGCCGCCTTGAGCGGGAGCTCCCGCGCCGGGTACACCAGCAGGTCGCGCACCGCGGGCGCGTAGGGCGCGAGGCCCACGTAGGTCACGTCGATCCCGAGGAAGATGTGGTGCATGCAGGTGTTGCCCACCACCACGATCTTGTAGACGTTTTCCGCGCTCACCCCGGCCGCGGCGCAGGCCTCCTTGATGAAGTCGTTGATGCCGCCGAGGATCTTGGCGCGCAGGGTCACGAGCTTCGATTCGTCGAACTGCACGAAGGCGATGCGCGACATGAGGTCGCCGCCGTACTGGGCCTGGGGATTGAGCCCCCCGACCGCCGCCAGCTGCTCGCCGGTGGCGAGGTCCATCAGCGTGCCCACGATGCTGGTGGTGCCGATGTCGAAGGCCATGCCGTAGGCGAGCGCCGTGGTGTCCCCCGCCTCGATGTCGATCACCTCGGAGTTGAACGTGGTCACCGTGAGCCGGCCCTTGTCCTTGCGCAGCGCCCCCGGCACCTTGCGCAACACGTCGAGCGCCAGGCGCCGGTCGGTGTCCGCCGGGAGGCACGCGAGGATCTCGTCCAGGTCCGATGTCTGGTGGTGCTCGCCCACGGGGGCCTTGGCGGCGACGAGGCGCTTGGCCACGCCCGAATCCAGGTGCAGCCTCGAGTCCTCCGTGAGGTCCACGTCGCCCGCGAGGATCTGATACCCGGATTCCGCCTTCGGCGGCATCGCCATGACGGTGCAATCGGAGATGACGCGCGTCTGGCAGGCGAGCCGGAAGCGCTCGTGCACCTCGTCGTGGCCGAGCTGCAGCGTGTCCTGCAGCGTAGGCGGCGGGATCTCGCCCGCCATCACCTTCACGCGGCAGCTGCGGCATCGGCCGCGGCCGCCGCAGGTGGCGTCCATTTCGACGTGCGCCAGGCGCGCCGCGTCGAGGAGCGTGGCATCCGCGGGTGCGGCGACCCGCCGGGATTCCCCCGCCGCGGTCACGAACTGGACGGTTCTCCCGCCGGACACGGCGTCAGGCCCAGGCCTCGCGCCGCTCGCCCACCAGCCGCAGCGCGAGCTTCACCGCTTCCACGGCGTCCTTGCCCCAGCCGTCGGCGCCGCAGCTGTCGGCCCATTCCTGGGACGTGGGCGCGCCGCCGATCAGGATCTTCACCTTGTTGCGGTGCCCCGCCTTCTGGAACTCCTCGATCGTCACCTTCTGGTAGTACACGGTGGTCGACAGCAGCGCGGAGAGGCCCACCAGGTCCGCATTGTTCTCGAGGGCGGTGGAGATGAAGCGGTCGGGATGCACGTCGGTGCCGAGGTTGATCACGTTGAACCCGGCGTTCTCGAGCATGATCGTCACGATCGACTGCCCGATGTCGTGCATGTCGCCCAGCACCGTGCCCATGACGAACGTGCCCACGGGCTTTTCCTTGTTGGCGGCGAGCAGCGGCCGGATGAGCGCGAGGCCCGCCTTCATGGCCCGCGCGGTGATGAGCATCTCCGGGATGAAGATGATCTGTGCCGTGAACCGGTCGCCCTGCAGGTCGAACCCGGGAAAGAGGCCGTCGTCCAGGATCACGCGCGGGTTGATGCCCGCGGCGATCGCCTCCCTCGTGCGCTGGTCGGCGAACTTGTGATCGCCCTCCTCGACCGCGGTCCAGAGCGACTGCCATTCCCACCCCGCCGGCGCACGAGACTCCCAACCCGGCGGGATCTTGAATACCGGTTCTTCGATTTCAGACATGCACAGCCTCCTGGATGAAAGTGCTCGCGCCGGTCAGTTCAACGGGTACTTGCCGTAGACGCCGAAGTCCTTCTGCGCCTCGAACATCGCCATGATGTTCTGGATCGGGACGTCGGCCATGATGTAGTGGGAAGGCGAGAAGATGTAGCCCCCGCCCGGGCCCAGGTTCTTGAAGCACTCGAAGACGCCCTTGCGCACGTCCTCCACCTGCCCGCGCGGCAGGATGCGCTGCACGTCGAAGCCGCCCGCCAGCACGATGTCGTTGCCGAACTTCGACTTGATCGCGGCCTGGTCCTTCAGGCCTCCGGTGGGCTGCATGAGGCCCGAGAGGTGCGCCCCCAGCTCGATCTCGTCGGGCAACACCGCGGAATAGTCGCCGCACGAGTGGAACTTGATGAAGATCTCGGGGTTTTCCTTGCGGAAGACGTCGAACATGCGCTTGAAGCGGGGCTTGGCGTACTCGCGCCACGATTTGGGCGAGAGCATCATCGACTGCTGGGCCCCGATGTCGTCGCCCACGCGGATCATGTCGACGCCGAGCTTGATCGCGTTGCGGCCGAGCTCCGTGTAGTAGTCGGTGAGCCCGTCCAGCACGCCGTTGATGAGCTCCGGCTCGTCGTGCATGTAGAGGAAGAAGTTCTGGGTGCCCACGAGGTGCGCGTACGCGGCCTCGATCAGCGTCGACGAGAGGTCCACGATGATGAAGTAGTCCTTCTGGTACCTCGCGCACAGGTCCCTGATGGGGTCGAGCATGCCCGGATCCGCGGGGTCGGGCCACTTGTACGCCTTCAGGTCGTCGAGCGTCTTGATGGGATGGATCTTGGGGAAGTTCTCCGGAACGACCTTCGCCGCGCCCCAGAATTCCTGGGTCTTCTTGAACTCCGCTTCCTCCTCGGGCGTGCGGCCTTCGAGGCCGCTCTTGCCGTAGCCCACGCCGAAGTGGTTGTACCAGGTCTCGCCGATCTCGATATGGCGGTGGGAGAAGTCGGCGTTGATCCCGATCTGGTAGATGATCGCGTCGTTTCCGAGGCGCAGCTCCAGGGTCGGGTCGTGCTTGCGGCCGGTGGCCGCGTTGTCGATGCCGAAGACGCGGGCGATCTTCTGCTTCGCCTCCGCCTTCATGCGGTAGAGCGTGGAGACGCGATCGACGGGCTCGCGGCGCAGGGTGCGGATGAATCGTTCGCGGGGAAGCAGTTCTTTCACGGGGTGCTCCTTGAGGTTTTCGACACCGGGGTCCGTCCCCTATGCGGCGAGCGCCGCGGCCGCCTTCTTGGCCGCGGCAATGTTGGCGCGCGTGTACTTGAGGTACTTCACGGAGTATTCGTCCTTGCCCAGGAGGGCGTTGGCGGCGAACATGAAGTCGTTGAAGTCCTTCGGCGGGTTCATGATCGGGTCGATCATCAGCGCGTCGCACCCGGCGAGCACCGACAGCGCGACGAACGTGAAGTTGAGCATCCGGCGCTCCGGCAGGCCGAAGGACACGTTGCTGTGGCCGCCGAAGATGTGCACCTGCGGGTAGCGCTCGCGAATGGTTCGCACCGCGTCCACGTAATGGCGCCCGAAGTCCGGGCCGGCGCCGATGGGGAACACCAGCGGATCCAGGTAGCGGTCGTCCATGGGGATGCCGCCCTTTTCCATCATCGCCATGCAGCCTTCGAGGTTCTCCACCCGCTGCTCGGCGTTCTGCGGCATGCCGTTCTGGCCGCTCGCGTTGGCGAAGAGGATGGCGTTCCTCTCCTTGGCCATCTCCACCAGCACCTGCCGGCCCGCCTCCAGGTTCACGGAGTTGATCGCCGGGCGGCTCTTCGTGCTGTCGTGCGCCTCGAGGCCCGCGCGGATGGTGGCCGGATCCGAGGAGTCGATGGACAGGACCGAGTCGGTGATGCCCTGGGCCGTGCGCACGAGCCACGCCATCCACTCGAAGCGCTCCTCCGGGTAGACGCTCATCTCGTCGACGCACAGGTCGATGATGTGCGCCCCGTGCAGCTCCTGGTTCTTGATCGCCCAGCGGATGTAGTGCAGGTCCTTCTGCCGGCAGGCCTCCGCGATGTGCGGGAGGTTGAAGCCCTGGCGCTTGTTCGGCTCCTCGGGAACGGTCTTGGTCACGTCCAGCACGCGCTTGTTGCCGTCCAGGTCCGTGTAGCCGATCCCCACCTTGCCGTCCTGCTGCACGACCCGCGGGCTGGTGATCTTGATCTTGCGCGTGGCGTTGAAGTTCTCGCCGATGATGATGAGCGCGTCGCCTGCGATCTTCATTGAAACCGCTCCTCTGATGGAATGGGAAATTCGGTCGCCTCCGCCGGCCCGTGGCCGGGCGGCGCGATCCCGTACAGGCCCGAGCGCGAAAGCTTCGGCTGCATCGCCGAGCTGGGCATGAGCGACACCGGAAGGCGCTCCGCGCCCTCCAGCAGCGCGAATAGCAGGGCCTGCTCTTCCAGCGGCCAATCGCAGGTGCCGCCGTCGATCCGGTAGCTGTAGCCCGGGCCCATGCGCGAGGTGATGCGCAGGCCGCGCCGCGACGCGGCTTCCCGCAGGCCGACCTTGAACTGCCGCGTCGCATCCTCGATGCACAGCCACCCCGCGGTCTCCAGCAGCACCGCCTCGAGCAGGTCGCCCGCGTCCGCGAGCGCCATCACCTGCCTGCACAGGGGCTCTCCCACGGTGAGCACGAACGGGACGACCTCGGTGCAGCCGGCCAGCGCGCGCGCGAAGGCGCGGCAATGCAGCGCGTGGCCGCCGTCGAGCTCGAGCCCCTCGGGGCGATTGGCCGCGATCCCCACGTGGCGGAATGCGACGCAGGATGTGCTCATGGGTCCGGCGAGCGCGGCCATCCCGTCGGCCGCCCGGCGAATCGCGGGGCGCACGCGCGTGAAGTCCGAATAACCCTGGATGCGCAGGATGCGGTCGCCGGAAACGTTCGGCGCGCTGGGCCGGAAGAACGAGAGCTCCTCTGGCCGCGGCGGCCAAGGGGGCGCGGCCGATGCCTGCCCATGCATCAGATCGACGGCTTCCTCGCGGGTTCCGGCGTACATGGACCTATGATATATCCGCGATATACCATGGCGTCATTCGTTTTTCGCATGCGTCTACTGCTTCAACGCATTGGCTCGGATGGTCTCGTACGCGCCCTCCAGCTCGGCGGCGACGGCCCGTGCGACATCGGCGGCCGCTCCCTCCCGCGGCGTCTTCTTGCCCTTGTTCCAGGCGTTGATATAGTCGTCCGAGGCAGTCAGCTTGCGCTTGGTCGCCACGATGTCGATCAGCTCCTGGAAGCGCTGGCTCAATATCTCCTTGTGCGCCTTGCCGCCTTCGTCGCGAGCGTCCACCTGCGAGGGTATCTCCTGCCAGTACGTGACCTGGTATGTCGCCATCGATGCTCCTTTGGAATGCGCCGGCGTGCCGGGACCCGATATATCGTCCATATCCCGGCGGGCGCGGGCGGCCGTGAATGCGGTCGAAGGGGAAGAAATTGTCGCTTGGAAGCCGTGCGGCGAGGTGTGATGGATTTGCATACCTCCCCCGCCGGGCGGGCATGCCTCGTTTCGCCTGAGGATCGGGCGTTGCTGTTAGATTGCAGACAATATATCGATTGCATGCAGCGCATGGGGAGGACTCCACGAACGCAGGGTGCGCTCGATGATCCTCCGCCCTGCCCTTCACGATGCCGCGAATCACCTTCGTCCAGCCCGATGGGACCCGCCACACGATCGACGCCGAGAGCGGGCGCACCGGGATGGATGCGGCACGCGGACTCGGCATTCCCGGATTGCGCGGTGAATGCGGCGGCCAGTGCCTGTGCTCGACATGCCACTGCTATGTCGACGAGCAGTGGCTTGGCCGCCTGCCTCCAAGGCATCCCGAGGAGGAGAACCTCATCGATTTCGTCTGGGAGCCCCGGGAAGCGAGCCGCCTCACCTGCCAGCTCGTGATCACCGACGCGATGGATGGGCTCGTGCTCCACGTGCCGGAATACCAGATCGGAGGTCCTTGACCGTGCGCGTGCTCAAGATGACTCCCGATGCGGCCGTGTGCCTCGATGCGCCCTGTTGCGACCCGGGCCGCTCGGGTGCGACGCTCTTCTTCTTCAAGGACTCGCAATTCTTCTGCTGGGACGTCGAGAGCGAAACGATGCTCGAGGGCTACCCGCGCCAGATCGCCTCCCATTGGCCCGGCCTGCTCGAGTCCTCGCCCGGGGCCCGCCTGCGAGGTGCGCTCCACGTGCCCGAGTGGGGACCGCGGATCCATTTCTTCTTCGAAGGCGATCCCGACGCGGTCGCCTGGGACCTGGAAGCGCACGCGATCGTTGCGCAACGCGTGCCGGCCCGCGAGCTGCTGCCCAGCCGGATAACCGCCGGGGATTTCACTCCCGTGCTGGCGCGCCTCGCCGGAAACGAGCGCGTGATCTACGGCTTCCAGGGCTACGAATACACGCGCTGGACCGTCGGCGCCTCGTGGCCGGCCACGGAAGACGAAGGTTTCCCGCGCAGGATCGACCAGGATTGGAAGGACGGCCTCGTGCTCGCGCCGCGGGCCGGCATCTACGTGGATTGGCCCAATCGCAGCGCGGCCCACTCCAACCGCAAGATCTATTTCTTCATGGGCGACCTGTACCTGCGCTGGGATGTTCCCAGCCACACCCGCAACTACCGGCTCGACATCGCATCCGGCTGGAAAGGCTGGCCGGTCTTCGCGTGAACCAGGCGCGATTCATTCGCTGCGCGCATCCCCTCCATGCATCCGGCAAGCCCCTTGTCCAGCGCTTACTAGGTATGAGCAGAACACATATCTTCTTGTCATTTCAATCAGTTAGGATCGTTTCCACCAGCGCGTTGCTGGTGCGATTCAACCTGACAGGGAGACATGATCTTGAAGAGCGCGGCGGTTGCCGTAACGCGGGATCAGCGGCAGGAAATTGCGGACTTCATGGACGGCTTCTCGCTCGAGACGACGCCGGGGTCGGCCGCGAAGACCGCGGACTTTCGCGAGCACGTGCGCGCCGGAGGCACGATCTACATCACCTTCCTTCCCGGCTCCGACCTGAAAGACACCATCGCGGTGGCCACGCGCCTGCGCAAGGAGGGCTTCAACCCGGTGCCCCATCTTGCCGCGCGCAGCATCGCAAGCCGGGCCTTGTTCGAGGCGAGCCTCGAGCGCCTCGCGCAGGAAGCGGGCGTGACGCAGGTCCTGCTGATCGGCGGCGCGGTGGCATCACCCCTCGGGGAATTCAGCGACACGATGCAGCTGCTCGCGACCGGGCTCTTCGACCGCCACGGCATCACGAAGATCGGCGTGGCGGGACATCCGGAAGGCAGCCCCGACATCCCGGAGGAAGCGATCCGCCAGGCGCTGCGATGGAAGAACGACTTCGCCCGGCGCACCGGCGCGCAGATGTACCTGGTGACCCAGTTCTGCTTCGAGGCCGCGCCGATCATCCGCTGGGACCGGCACATCCAGGCGGAAGGCAACCGGCTGCCGGTCCACATCGGCATCCCCGGGCTCGCGACGGTGAAGACGCTCATGGCGCACGCCAAGGCGTGCGGCATCGGCCCGTCGATGCGCTTCCTCACGCGCCAGGCGATGAACGTGGCAAAGCTGCTCACCGTGTCGGCGCCGGACAAGATGGTGGCGGAGCTCGCGGCCTACCGCGCCACCGATCCGGGCTGCGGCATCCGGGGCGTGCACATGTATCCGCTGGGGGGGCTCAAGAAATCCGCCCAGTGGTCCTATGCCGTGGCCGATGGCGAGTTCACGCTGGACGGCGACGGCGGCTTTTCCGTCGAGATGCCCGCCTGACATCCCTGCTTCGCCGGGCCGCGCAACGCGGCCCGGGCAGTGTTCCCGCATTTCTTCCTCCCGCACGAGGATTCCCATGAGCCAACCCATCGACGGCGACGGCGACGGCGACGTCGCGCGTTCCCGTTCCTGCGGCATCACGCGGCGCGAGTTCGTGAAGATCGGCGGCGCGACCGTATCCGGAACGATCGCGTGCAGCCTGCTGCCCGCGATCGCGGCCTCTCCTCCCGCCGCGAAGGGCGAAGGGTATCCGGTCGCCACCGTGGCGCAGCTCTCCGCGGTCAAGGTGAACGAACCGATCGCGTTCACCTATCCCGACGAGAGCTCCCCGGCCGTGCTCGTGCGCCTGCACGAATCCGCGATCGGCGGCGTCGGCCCGGGTGCCAGCATCGTCGCCTACTCGATCCTTTGCACCCACAAGGGCTGCCCGGTCGCCTTCCGCCCCGAGCGCAAGCTCTTCATCTGCCCCTGCCACTGGAGCAGCTTCGACCCGGCCAAGGCGGGCGAGATGGTGATCGGGCAAGGCAGCCAGGCCCTGCCGCGGATCGTGCTGCGCGTGCAGGGCGAAGCGGTACAGGCGATTGGCGTCGAAGGCCTGATCTACGGCCGCGAAGTCAACATCCTCTAGCGCATGGCCCGCGTCCCGATTCCCCCGAGAAGCGCACAGCGCTTCAACACGGTGTGCCAGTTCTGCATCGTCGGGTGCGGCTATCGGGTCTACAAGTGGCCGCTCGCGCGCAGCGGCGGTCCCGCGCCCGAGGACAACGCGCTGGGGCTGGACCTGCGCAAGCAGCAGCCGGCGATGGGCACCTGGATCTCGCCCAACATGCACTCGGTGGTGACGGACAAGGACGGCAGCCGCCACCACATCGCCATCATCCCGGACAACACCTGCCACGTGAACGAAGGCCTCTCGTCGGTTCGCGGAGCCGGGCTCGCGCAGACGCTCTACGCTCCCGACCGCGCCACGCGCGTGCGCCTGGGAGACCCGCTGATCGACCAGGGCGCGGGGCAAGTGAAGGCCACCTGGGAGCAGGCGGTGGACCTCGGATCGCGCGTGGTGAAGGCGGTGATCGACCGCTGGGGACCCGACGCCGTCGGCATGAAGTTCTTCGACCACGGCGGCGGCGGCGGCGGATTCGAGAACAACTGGGCGGTGGGCCGGTTCTTCTTTTCGGGCATCGGGACCCGCTCGGCTTCGATCCACAACCGGCCCGCGTACAACAGCGAGGTGCACGCCGCCGCCGATGCGGGCGTCGCGGCCCTCACGAATTCCTATTTGGACGCGGAGCTCGCGGACACGATCCTCGTCGTGGGCGCGAATCCCTACGAGACCCAGACCAACTACTTCCTCGCCCACATGGTGCCGAACCTCCAGGGCGCCACGCTCGAGACCAAGCGCGCGACCTTCGCGGGCGAATCGGTCGAGGCGGGCCGGATGATCGTGGTCGACCCGCGCCGGACCATGACCGTGTCGACCGCCGAAGCGGCGGGCGGGCCCGATCGCGTGCTGCACCTGCAGATCGAGCCGGGCTCGGACATCGCGCTCCTGAACGCGATCGCGCGCATCGTGCTGCAGCGGCGCTGGCACGACGTGGGCTTCCTGCGCGAGCGCGTCGAATGGCAGACCTTCGAGGCGTACCAGCGCTCGTCGCTCGACGTCGAGGCGCCGTTCGAGGAATTCGAGGCGCAGGCCGCGCGGCTCACGGGCCTTGCCGTGGCGCAGATCCGCAAGGCCGCGGAATGGATCGCCGCGCCGAAGGCCGACGGTTCCCGCCGCCGCACGCTGCTGCACTACGAGAAGGGCCTCATCTGGGGCCTCAAGAACTACGAGAACGTCGCGGCCCTGGTGGACCTGGGGCTGCTCACGGGCAACGTGGGCAAGCCCGGGACCGGCATCAGCCGCCTGGGCGGCCACCAGGAAGGCTACGTGCGCCCGCCGTATCCCGGCGGCCGGCCCGCGCTCAACATCGACGAGGCGATCCGGCGCGGCGAGATCAAGTGCTTCTGGGTCGGGGGTTGCAATCCCGTGCTCACCACGCTTCGCGCCGAGGCCTTCGAGGGCGCGCTGCGGGAGCGCGGAGCGCCCGTGCGCGAAGCACTCGCCCGTACCGCCGGCAAGCCGATCGGGGAACGGGTCGCGGCCATCGTCGAGGCGATGAAGAACGGCGGCATGTTCCTCGCGGTGCAGGACATCTATCCCACCGCCACGACGGTGCACGCCCATCTCGTGCTGCCGGCGGCGCAGTGGGGCGAGGTGAACCTCACCTCGATCAACGGCGAGCGCCGGCTGCGGCTCTACGCGAAGTTCATGGATCCGCCCGGCGTGGCGCTCGCCGATTGGGCCATCATCGCGCGCTTCGCGCGCAGGATCCGCCAGCTCTACCTCGACGACGACAACCCGCTCATGGCCAACCGGTTCCTCGATTTCGACTGGCGCACCGAGGAGGACGTGTTCATCCATGCGCGCTACCAGTTCAAGGGCGACGGCAGCGACGGCATGGAAGGCTACGCCGGCGTCACCTACGACATGCTGCGCAAGCTCGGCAACAACGGGATCCAGACCCCGGTGCGCATCGTGCGGGGCACGCCCGTGGGCACGGTACGCATACACGAGGACGGCCGCTTCGGCACGCCGAGCGGGAAGGCGCGGTTCATTCCGGCGCCGCGGCCGTGGCCCGGCTACGCGCCGAAAGTGGCGCGGCAACGCAAGAACTTCCGGTTCTGGGTCAACAACGGCCGCTCGAACCAGATCTGGCAGACCTCCTACCATCACCGCTACATCCCCTTCTACCAGGGCCGCTTTCCCATTCCGTACCTCGAGATGCACGCGGACGATGCGCGCGGATTGGGAATCGCCTCGGGCGACGTGGTCGAGGTGCGCAACGACATGGGATCCGTGCGCGCCATGGCGTACGTGACCGACGCGGTGAAGAAGGGCCACACGTTCATGCTCTTCGGCCAGCCGCGCGGGGCTGCGGGAAACCTCGTGTCCGACCACGTGGACCCCAGCACGACGATCCCCTACTACAAGGGCGTCTGGGCCGACGTGAAGCGCATCGGGCCCATGACGGAGGAGCTGCGTACCGTGAGCCTCGCCCCCATGAACGTGGCTACCTGAATGGCGCGCCGCGCGCCCATGACGATGTATCTCGCCCACCTCCTGGGCGCCATGGCGATCGCCGCCTGGAGCGCGGGTGCGCTCGCGCAACCGGGCGGGAAGGATTTCCGCGGCCGCAGTCTTCGCGGGGCCGACATGCGGGGTGCGGCGCTCGCGGGAGCGAACTTCAACGGGGCCACGCTCACCGGAGCCAACCTCGTGGGCGCCGACCTCGCCGGTGCCAGCTTCCAGGGTGCGGACCTGCGCGAGGCCTACCTGCGCGACGTGAAAGCCCGGGGCGCCGATTTCACCGGCGCGCAGCTCGCCGCGGCGGACCTCACGCGCTCGGACCTGCG
>JAANCK010333212.1_pt1 | contig 15594 bp, 17 predicted proteins | sample 7277841 | NCBI WGS metagenome assembly JAANCK01 (sample SAMN14222788, study PRJNA588281) | permafrost metagenome | isolation source: Arctic cryosol methane SIP | place: Canada:Nunavut | collected 2015-07 | reverse complement strand
GGCATTTCTCAGCGCGTCCTCGTAGCTGATCTTGCCCGCCTCGTACAGGTCGAACAAGGCCTGGTCGAAGGTCTGCATCCCGAGCTCGCGCGACTTCTTCATGATTTCCTTGATTTCGTGCACTTCGCCCTTGAAGATCAGGTCGGCGATCAGCGGCGAGTTGAGCAGGATCTCGATCGCGGCGGCGCGCCCCTTGCCCTCCTTGAGCGGGATCAGCCGCTGCGATACCAGCGCCTTGAGGTTGAGCGACAGGTCCATTAGCAGCTGCGCCCGGCGCTCCTCCGGGAAGAAGTTGATGATGCGGTCCAGCGCCTGATTGGCGCTGTTCGCGTGCAGCGTGCCCATGCACAGGTGGCCGGTTTCGGCAAAGGCCACCGCGTGCTCCATGGTCTCCTTGGAGCGGATTTCGCCGATCAGGATCACGTCCGGCGCCTGGCGCAGGGTATTGTGCAGCGCCGCCTCCCAGGAAGCCGTATCCACGCCGACTTCGCGCTGCGTGATGAGGCAGTTGATGTGCGGATGCACATACTCCACCGGGTCCTCGATGGTGATGATGTGGCCGTGGCTGTTCTGGTTGCGGTAGCCGATCATCGCGGCCAGCGTGGTCGACTTGCCCGATCCGGTCCCGCCCACCATGATCACCAGGCCGCGCTTGTTCATTACCACGTCCTTGAGCACCGGCGGCAGCCCCAGGTCCTCGAACTTCGGGATCGTCGTGGTGATCGTGCGCATCACCATGCCGATCTTGCCCTGCTGCACGAAGCAGTTGACGCGGAAACGGCCGATGCCCGCTGGGGCGATGGCGAAATTGCATTCCTTGGTTGCTTCGAATTCGGCCGCCTGCTTGTCGTTCATCATCGCGCGCACCAGATCGGCGGTGTGCTGGCCGGTCAGTTTCTGGTCCATTACCGGCGTCATCTTGCCGTCGAGCTTCATCGCCGGCGGAAAATCCGCCGTGATGAACAGGTCGGAACCCTTCTTGCTCAGCATCAGCCGCAGCAGGTCATACATGAACTTGGTCGATTGGCCGCTATCCATATCTTTTCACCTCTAATACCGATTTATCCAAAATATACCCGGAATTGGCGCCTGCGGCCGGGCCCGCTTCATATGCTCGTATTTCCGGCTTCGCCCAAGCGCTGCTTCGGCGACTTTCCCCGGTCAGCCGGCGAAGGTGTCTTTGTTTGCCGCCTTGCTGCGCGCTTCGGCGACCGAGATCACGTTCTTCTTGACCAGATCCTGCAGATTCTGGTCCAGGGTCTGCATGCCGAACTGCTGGCCGGTCTGGATCGCCGAATACATCTGCGCAATCTTGGCCTCGCGAATGAGGTTATTGATGGCAGGGGTGCCGATCATGATCTCATGCGCGGCGACCCGCCCGGAACCGTCCTTCGTTTTGAGCAGCGTCTGCGAAATGATCGCGCGCAGCGAGGTGGAGATCATCGCACGGATCATGTCCTTCTCGGCGGCCGGAAACACGTCGACAATCCGGTCTATGGTTTTCGCCGCCGAACTGGTGTGCAGGGTGCCGAACACCAGGTGGCCGGTTTCCGCGCCGGAGAGCGCCAGGCGGATGGTTTCGAGGTCGCGCATCTCGCCCACCAGGATCACGTCCGGATCCTCGCGCAGGGCGCTGCGCAGCGCGTTGTTGAAGGACAGGGTATGCGGCCCGACTTCGCGCTGATTGATCAGGCATTTCTTCGACTCGTGCACGAACTCGATCGGGTCCTCGATGGTGAGGATATGGCCCTCCTCGGTTTCGTTCTTGTGGTTGACCATCGCCGCCAGCGTGGTCGATTTGCCCGATCCGGTCGGCCCGGTGACCAGCACGACGCCGCGCGGCTGGTCGGCGATCGATTCGAAGATCTTCGGGCACTTGAGGTCGGCGAGCGAAAGGATTTTGGACGGAATGGTCCGCATCACCGCCGCGGCGCCGCGGTTCTGCACGAACGCATTGACGCGAAAGCGCGCCAAACCCGGAATGGCGAAGGAAAAGTCGCACTCCAGATTTTCTTCGTAGAACTTGCGCTGCCCGTCGTTCATGATGTCATAGATCATGCCGTGGACATCCTTGTGGTCCATGGCCGGCAGGTTGATGCGCTTGATGTCGCCGTGCACGCGGATCATCGGCGGCAGACCCGAGGACAAGTGCAGGTCCGAAGCCTTGTTCTTGACCACGAAGGCAAGCAGTTCAGAGATATCCATTTATAATTGCTCCATGCTGAGTGACGCGCCAGGCGAGGCTGAAACTGACCGAGTGGGTGCGCTTCGTCGCCGGTTGCCCGCGTTCACGCCCGCGCCAAATTATGTCCACAATCGAGAGTAACTTGCAAGCCGTACGGGCGCGAATCGCAGCGGCGGCGAGCGCCGCCGGACGCGATCCGCGCGCAATCGCTTTGCTGGCGGTGAGCAAGACGTTTCCGGAGAGCGCGGTGCGCGCCGCGCACGCGGCGGGACAGCGGGAATTCGGCGAGAATTACCTGCAGGAGGCGCTCGCGAAAATCGGCGCGCTGTCCGATCTTGCGCTCATCTGGCATTTCATCGGTCCGATCCAGAGCAACAAGACGCGCGCGATCGCCGAGCATTTCGATTGGGTGCATTCGGTGGCGCGCGCGAACATTGCGCAGCGCCTGTCCGACGCGCGTCCCGCGGGGCGGCAAGCGCTCGATATATGCCTGCAGGTAAACCTGAGCGGGGAGTCGAGCAAGAGCGGCGTCGCGCCGGACGAAGTGCGACCGCTGGCCGAATCGGTGCGCGCCCTGCCGCGGCTGAGGCTGCGCGGCTTGATGGCAATCCCGGAACCCAGCGACGACATCGAGCAGCAGCGGCGGCGCTTTCGCGAACTGCGCCTGCTGCTGGTGCAGCTCAACGCCGGCGGACTTGCGCTCGACACCCTGTCCATGGGCATGTCGCAGGACCTGGAGACGGCAGTCATGGAAGGCGCTACCATCGTGCGCGTCGGAACCGCCATTTTCGGCGAAAGGAAGCGCGCTTGAACATTACCTTCATAGGCGGCGGCAACATGGCCGCGGCGCTGATCGGCGGCCTGCTCGCCAAGGGTCATCCGGCCGCAGGCATGCGCGTGGTCGAGCCGCAGGCGGAGGCGCGCGCGCGGCTCGCCGGAAAGTTCGGCGTCGCCTGCGCCGACAACGCAGTTGCGGTCGGGCCGCTGGGCGAGGCGGTGGTGCTGGCGGTCAAGCCGCAGCAGATGCGCGCCGCGGCGCAGGCGCTGCAGCCGCGCCTGGCGCGCGAGCTCGTGATCAGCATCGCCGCCGGCATACGCCTGATCGATCTGCAGCGCTGGCTGGGCGGCCATTCCATCCTGGTGCGTTGCATGCCGAATACGCCCGCGCTGATCGGTGCCGGCATCAGCGGCGTGTACGCCAGCGCCGGGGTCGATGCCCGACAGCGCGCGCTGGCCGAATCCATCCTGGGCGCGGTGGGCGCAACGCTGTGGGTGGCGCAGGAAAGCCAGCTCGACCCGGTTACGGCGATTTCCGGAAGCGGTCCGGCCTACGTCTTCTATTTCATCGAGGCGCTGCAGCGGGCGGCGCAGGAAATGGGCTTTTCCGCAGCCGACGCGCGCAAGCTCGCGGTGGAGACCTTCCTCGGCACGGCGCAGCTCGCGGCGCAAAGTCCGGAGGACGTGGCGCTGCAGCGCGAGCGCGTCACCTCCAAAGGCGGAACGACGGAGCGCGCCCTCGCCAGCATGGAGTCCGACAAGGTGCAGGAATTGATCGTGCGGGCATTGCATGCCGCCAACCAGCGCGCGCACGAGCTGGGCGAGCAATTGGGCGCCGAAAAATGATACGCTGCCCGCCGAAGATGAACGACTCGTGCAGAGCTGAGCGATGCTAATCCAGATCCTGCAGTTCCTGCTCAACACGCTATTCGGTTTTTTCGTTTTCGTGCTGCTCGCGCGTTTCTACCTGCAACTGCTGCGCGCGCCGTTTCGCAATCCGCTCGGTCAGTTCATTACCGCGCTGACCAATTGGCTGGTGCTGCCGGCGCGGCGCCTCATTCCGGGATTGTTTGGCCTGGATCTGGCGAGTTTCCTGCTGGCCTGGCTGCTGCAGGCGCTGCTGCTGTTCCTGCTCTATCTGCTCAGGAGCGGTGGGCTCCCCGGCGCTCCGGCTGCGCTGCTGGGAGTGTTCCTGATACTGGGACTGCTCGAAATCGCGCGCTTCAGCCTGTACCTGCTGCTCGGGGTCATACTGGTCCAGGCGGTGATCAGCTGGATCAATCCCTATGCGCCCATGGCGCCGCTGTTCAACGCGCTCGCCGCGCCCTTTCTGCGCCCTTTCCGCCGCCTGATTCCGCCCATCGGCAATGTCGACCTGTCACCGCTGTTCGCGCTGATCGTGGCGCAACTGCTGCTGATCCCGCTCGACTATATCGAACGCTCGGTGGCGCTGCTGTCTTGAACTGGCACGAAACCAGCCGCGACGGCGTCACCATCCGCGTGCACGCCCAACCCGGCGCGAAACGCACCGAAGTGGTCGGCTTGCACGGCGACTGCGTCAAGGTGCGCTTGGCTTCGCCTCCGGTGGACGGCAAAGCCAACGACTGCCTGATCGCGTTTCTCGCGCGGCGCCTGGGGGTGAAGAAAAGCCAGGTGAGCATCGTCCGCGGCATGAATTCCCGGCGCAAGACCGTGCACGTGGCGGCGGCGGGTGTGCAGGCGGGCGTGCTGCTCGAGCCGGAGGGCGAACGCTCGCCGGCTTGAGAGTTTGTAACAAAACGAGGGGACACATCCCCGCGTGCTCCCCGAAGCAAGGCGGTAACAAAATGACTTTTTGTTACCGGGTCTAAGACTAGTCGTGGATTCGCGCGGTGAGGACTGCAGCGCCTAGCCGTTTGCCGCGTCGTACACGATCTGGCCCTGCAGCAGCGTATAGCGCACCTTGCCCGGCAGTTCGATGCCGAGGAAGGGCGTGTTCTTGCCTTGGCTCTTGAGTCCGGCGGCGCTCACCTTGGCGTACTGCTCGGCGTCGAATATGCACACATCCGCCGTATGGCCCACGGTGAGATGCCCCGCGTCGATGCCGAGAATTCGCGCCGGTTCGGTGGTGACGCGCGCAAGCCCCTGCGCCAGCGGGACCTTCATTTCGAGCGCCCACTTCAGCGTCAGCGGCAGCAGCAATTCCAGGCCGGTGGCGCCGGCTTCCGATTCGGCGAACGGCAGCAGCTTCGAGTCTTCGTCCACAGGAGTGTGGTCGGAGCAGATTGCGTCTATGGTGCCGTCCTTGAGCCCCTGGCGCAGCGCGTCGCGGTCGCGCGCGCTGCGCAGCGGCGGCTGCAGGTGACAGTGGGCGTCGAAATAGCCCAGGTCCATTTCCGAAAGGTGGGCGTGGTGGATGCCGATGTCGCAGCTGAGCGGCAGCTTGTCGCGCTTGGCCGCGCGCACCATCTCCACCCCTTCGCGCGTCGACAGGCGGCACAGATGCACGCGCGCGCCGGTGGCGCGCATTGTTTCCACGATGGTGGCGATCGCAATGGTTTCGGCAAATGCCGGTATGCCGGGCAGACCGAGGCGCGTGGCGACTTCGCCGTCATGCGCGACGCCGTCCTTCGCCAGATAGCCGTCCTGCGGTCGCAGCCAGACGCTGAAGCCGAAGGTGGCGGCGTACTGCAGGGCGCGCCACAGCACCTGATTGTCCTGCAGCGGCACGTCCGCATGCGAGAAGCCGACGCAGCCGGCATCGCGCAGTTCCGCCATCTCGGTGAGCCGTTCGCCCGCAAGGCCTACGGTCAACGCGCCGATCGGATAGACGTGCGCCAGATTGAGCGTCTTTGCCCGGTGTTTGAGCATTTCAACCAAGCCGGGCTCGTCCAGCGCCGGCTCGGTGTCGGGCGGACAGGCGAGGCTGGTCACGCCGCCCGCGGCGGCGGCCAGCATTTCGGATTCGAGCGTCGCCTTGTATTCGTAGCCGGGTTCGCGCAGCCGCGCGGCGAGGTCGATCAGGCCCGGGCACACCACCAGGCCGGCGGCGTCAATCACGCGGTTGGCCATGAATCCGGCCGGTGCCTTGCCCACGGCGGCGACTTTGCCGGCGGCGATAAACAGGTCGGCTGCGCTGTCGCGCTGGATCAACGGGTCGATTACGCGGCCGTTCTTGATGTGAATTTTCATTTGGAACTCGTTACGAAATGAGGCGATCAGGGTGGGAAAGGAAGGGTCCCATCCCTTCCTTAGCCCTCATACTCCCCTAAGTCGGGGCCGTTTCGAAGAATCCGAAACGGCCTCCGGTCCATTTAATTTCCCGCCAGTATGCTCATCACCGCCATGCGTACCGCGATGCCGAAGGTCACCTGCGACAGAATCACCGCGTGCGTGCCGTCGGCGACCGCCGAATCTATTTCCACGCCGCGGTTGAGCGGCCCCGGATGCATCACGATCGCGTCGGGCTTGGCCAGCGCCAGTTTTTCCGGCGTCAGCCCGTAGTACTTGAAGAATTCCTGCGCGGAGGGCAGCAATGCGCCGCGCATGCGCTCGCTTTGCAGGCGCAGCATCACCACTACGTCGACATCGCGCAGGCCCTGCTCCAGGTCGTAGAACACGCGCACGCCGAGTTTCTCCGCGCCGGCGGGAATCAGCGTCATGGGGCCGATCACGCGTATGTCCGGCGTGCCCATGATGGTCAGCGCGTGTATCAGCGAGCGCGCCACGCGCGAATGCAGTACGTCGCCGACGATGGCCACCGAGAGCCGGGTGAAATCCTTCTTGTAGTGGCGGATGGTGTACAGGTCGAGCAGGCCCTGGGTCGGATGCGCGTGGCGCCCGTCGCCGGCGTTGACCACATGCAGGTGGCTCGCCACATGGCTCGCGATCAGATGCGGGGCGCCGCTTTCCGCATGCCTGACCACGAACATGTCGGCGTGCATGGCGGAAAGATTGTCCACCGTGTCGAGCAGGGTCTCGCCCTTGGCGTGCGAGGACACCGCGATGTTCAGGTTGATGACGTCGGCCGACAGGCGCTTGGCGGCGATTTCGAAGGTGGTGCGTGTGCGCGTCGAGTTTTCGAAGAACAGGTTGAACACCGACTTGCCGCGCAGCAGCGGCACCTTCTTGACCTCGCGCGCGGTGACGCCGACGAAGGAGGTGGCGGTATCCAGAATATGGGTGAGCATCTCGCGCGGCAGGCCCTCAATCGTCAGCAGGTGCTGCAGTTCGCCTTTTTCGTTTAGCTGTGGGTTACGCATCGAATTTCAGCCTGAGTTTTCCATTTTGGTCACGGTCGAGCACCAGCATGCGACCCGGCGCAATCTCCAGCGCGGCGCCGACATATTGTGCGGCGACCGGCAATTCGCGCCCGCCGCGGTCAATCAGGACGGCCAGGCTGATCGATGCCGGCCGGCCGTAGTCGAACAATTCGTTCATGGCGCCGCGCACGGTGCGGCCGGTGTAGAGCACGTCGTCGACCAGCACGATGTGGCGGCCTTCGACCTCGAACGGTATCTGCGAGGGCTTGATCTGCGGATGCAGGCCGGTCTTGTCGAAGTCGTCGCGATAAAAAGAGATGTCGAGTACGCCCAGCGGCGGCTTGATGCCGAGCGCGGCATGCAGCCGTTCTGCCAGCCACACGCCGCCGGTGTGGATGCCGACCAGGGCGGTTTCGGAGGTGACCTGGGGCTTGAGCTGGAGTACCAGTTCCGCGCACAGGGCTTCGGGATCAGGCAGTACCGTGTTCATCGAAGTAGCTCTGCAAAATGATTTGTGCCGACACCTGATGCGCATGCAGCTTGTGCTTGCGCCCGCCTTTGCCCGCGGCCCGCAGCGCCTCTTCGGCCGAGGCCGAGCTCAGGCGCTCATCCACCAGCCTGACCGGGAGCTTGAAGCGGGCTTCGAGCTGGCGCGCAAAACGGCGGCAACGCCGCGTGAGCGCGTGCTCGCTGCCGTCCATGGACAGCGGCAGGCCCACAACCAGGGCGCCGGGTTTCCATTCGGCCACCAGTTCGGCGGCTTCGTCCATGCGCGCGGCGCTGCCTTGCGCGGCAATCAGTCCCAGGGGATGCGCCACGCGGATGCTGCACTCGCCAACGGCAACGCCGGTGAATCTCTCGCCGAAGTCGAATGCGAGCACGGTGCCGGCGTCCTTGGCGCTCATCAGCCGCTAACTCCTGCAGGCGGGCGGGTCCTACGCATGTCCGGCGTCGTCGGACAGGCGCGCAAAGTCGACGCCCAACAGCCCCATCGCTGCCGGCAGCTTCTCCTCGGCCGGCAGATCGAAAATTATCTGTTCGCCCGCTTCCACGGTGAGCCACGCGTTCTGGCCGAGTTCGTGCTCGAGTTGTCCCGCAGCCCAGCCGGAATAGCCCAGTGTGACCAGCATCCTGGCCGGTCCGGCGCCCTTGCCCACCGCTTCCAGAATGTCCTTGGAGGTGGTGAGGCCGAGGCTGTCACGCACGTTCAGCGTGGAATGCCATTCGCCTACCGGCTGGTGCAGCACGAAGCCGCGATCGGTTTGCACCGGGCCGCCAAAATACACCGGGATGTCGTGCAGCTGGTGCGGTTCAAGCTTGAGATTGATGCGCTCGAACAGCGCATGCAGGCTGAGGTCGATCGGCCGGTTCACCACCACGCCGAGCGCGCCCTGATCGTTGTGTTCGCAGATATAGGTGAGGGACTTGGCAAAATAGGGATCCACCATGTTCGGCATCGCGATGAGAAAATGGTGGGTAAGGTCGATCGCCACGCGCCTATTTTAACCCTCCGGCGGCACATTCACAATTTCGGTTTTCCTGGCGCAGCAGCTGCGCGGACGCGTGTCGGCTTGGCGCCGCCGCCGCTGTGCGTGTCGGCCCTTTCCCACGCGCGCACGGTGCCCGGGACGAGCCGGAACAGCGGGTGCGCATCGGCTGCGGCGACGCGCTTCCATCGGCGCAGCCACTCGGGGTTGCGCGCGCGCAGCTTCGCCTGCAAATGCCGCCATTCGAAGGCAAGCTGGCCGCGGCTCTCCGTCAGTTTGAGCGCAGTGCGGCGCCGATTGATCTTGGTCCGATCGAATCGGTAGCCGCGCGCCAGCGCCTCCTCATGGACAACGCGCAGGTAGGCTGCAATTGCAGCGAGCGGGTCCGCCTGCGATTTGAAACGCGCCAATTGGGGGTGATGGCGATAGCCTGCGGTCTCGCCCTTGAGCACCGCCTGCGCGAGCAGCGCCTCCCGCCACAGGGCAACCAACCCCTTGGGGTCGAGGTATTTCGGGTGCAAGGTCCAAAGGCGCATGGGGCCGTTTCGGGCGAGACCGGCGCTCGAGCGCCGGCAATGAAGCGAAGACGAATCGCGCGGGCATTGCGCGTGTCCCGCGCTGCTTCCCGATAGTCCGCTAGAGTTCCACCATCTCGAAGTCTTCCTTGCGCGCGCCGCATTCGGGACAGGTCCAGTTTATCGGAACGTCTTCCCAGCGCGTGCCCGCGGCAATGCCCTCGTCGGGGGCGCCGGCGGCTTCGTCGTAAATATAGCCGCAAATGAGGCACATCCAAGTCTTGAATTCGGTGCTGCTTGCTGCGGTGCTCATGTCCTTGGCCCGGGTTTGGGTTAAAATAGCGCCGCATCTTACCCTGTTGCCACGGCTAGTTCCAGCGCGGCGCCCATCATGCCCGTCTCCCTGCCGCCGATCGTTCTGAGTTTTGCCGCCACCGACCCTACCGGCGGCGCCGGTATCCAGGCCGACCTGCTGACGCTGTCGAGCATGGGCTGCCACGCACTCACCGTGGTCACCGCGATCACGGTGCAGGACACGGCGGGCGTCGAGGATGTGCTGCCGATCGAAGCCGACTGGGTCAGCGACCAGGCGCGCGTGCTGCTGGAAGACATGCCGGTCGCGGCGTTCAAGATCGGTTTGGTCGGAAGCGTGGACAATTGCGCCGCCATTGCCGAAGTGGTGTCGGATTACCCCGATGTTCCTCTGATACTGGATCCAGTGCTGACCTCGGGCCGCGGCGACGAACTGGCGACGGACGAACTAATCGAGGCGATGCGCGAGATGCTGATACCGCAAACCACCATCATCACGCCCAACAGCCTGGAAGCGCGTCGCCTGGCTGACGACGGCAGCGAGGAGGAGCGCTCGCTCGAGGACTGCGCCAAACGCATTCTCGAGATGGGTTGCGAATACGTGCTGATTACCGGCACCCACGAGAATACGCCGCAGGTGATCAACACGCTCTATGGCCAGCAGGGCGTGATCCGCAGCGACAGCTGGGAGCGCCTGCCCGGCAGCTATCACGGCTCTGGCTGCACCCTCGCCTCGGCCATCGCTGCCACGCTCGCCAATGGCCTGGACATACCCGAGGCGGTGCGCGAAGCGCAGGAATACACTTGGCAGAGCCTGAATGCCGGCTTTCGGCCGGGCATGGGACAGCACATCCCCGACCGTTTCTTCTGGGCGCGCGAGACCGAGGACGACGCGAAGAAACAGGAGGACTGACCGGTGCAGCGCGCACTTGCGGGCCTCTACGCCGTCACGCCGGATGAAGCGCGCACCGATGTGCTCGTGTTCAAGGTCGGCCAGGCGCTGGCCGGCGGCGCTGCGGCAGTGCAATACCGCAACAAGGCGGCCGGATCACAGCTGAAGCTGGAGCAGGGGCGCGCACTCGCGGCCGCCTGCCGCGCGGCTGGCGCCGTGTTCATCGTCAACGACGATGTCCGACTCGCGCTGGAACTCGACGCGGACGGTGTCCATCTGGGTGCGGAAGACGGCGATCTGGCACAGGCGCGAAGCCGTCTGGGGCCGGGCAAGCTGCTCGGTGCCTCCTGCTATGACCGGATCGAACTCGCCGCGGGCGCAGCGCGCGCCGGGGCGGATTACCTCGCGTTCGGCAGCGTGTTCAGTTCCCCCACCAAACCCGGCGCGGTGCGCGCGCCGTTGCCGCTGTTCGCCGAAGCGCGCCGGCGCTTTGCGCTGCCGCTGGTGGCGATCGGCGGCATAAACCTGCAAAATGCGCCCGAGGTGTTCGCCGCCGGGGCCGATGCCGTGGCCGTGATCAGCGCCGTATTCGAGGCCGGCGACGTCGCCGAGCGCGCGGCGGCATTTACCCGGATTTATCAACAACAGCGGATGCAGCAGCAATGAGCAACGAGTCCTTGTTTGCCCGGGCCCAGCAATTCATTCCCGCCGGGGTCAATTCGCCGGTGCGGGCGTTTCGCGCCGTGGGCGGCGCACCGCGCTTCATCGCGCGCGCCAAAGGCGCGCGCATGTGGGATGCCGAAGGCCGCGCCTACCTCGATTACATCGGCTCCTGGGGCGCCATGGTGGTCGGTCACGCGCATCCCGAGGTGGTAGCGGCGGTGTGCGCGGCCGCCGGGAACGGATTTTCCTTCGGCGCGCCGACCGAAGCCGAAATCGAAATGGCCGAGCTGCTGTGCAAGCTGCTGCCGGGCATGGATCTGGTGCGCCTGGTGAGCTCGGGCACCGAGGCCACGATGACGGCGCTGCGCCTGGCGCGCGGCCATACCGGGCGCAATCGCGTAGTCAAGTTCGAAGGCTGCTATCACGGGCATGCAGACAGCCTGCTGGTAAAAGCGGGTTCGGGCGCGCTCACCTTCGGCCAGCCGAGTTCCTCGGGGGTCCCGCCGCAGGTCGCCGCGGATACCCTGGTGCTCGACTACAACGACGTGGCGCAGCTCGAGCGCTGCTTCGCCGAGAACGGCAAGGACATCGCCGCGGTGATCGTCGAGCCGGTGGTGGGCAATATGAACCTGGTCGCGCCCAAGCCCGAGTTCCTGCGCGGCATGCGCGAGCTGTGCACTAAACACGGCGCGGTCCTGATTCTGGACGAAGTGATGACCGGTTTTCGCGTTGGATTGACCGGCGCCCAGGGGCGCTATGGCATTCAGCCCGACCTCACCACGCTGGGCAAGGTCATCGGCGGCGGTATGCCGGTCGGCGCCTTCGGCGGGCGGCGCGAGATCATGCAGAAAATCGCTCCGCTGGGACCGGTGTATCAGGCCGGCACGCTATCGGGCAATCCGGTGGCGGTGGCGGCGGGCCTCGCAACCCTGCGGCTGGTGCAGGCCCCCGGCTTCTACGAGAAGCTCGGTGAGCGTACGCAGCAATTGACCGCGGGTTTGACCGCGGCGGCGAAGAAGCACGGCGTCGTATTTTCCGCACAGGCGATCGGCGGCATGTTCGGCATTTATTTCCGCGCGAGCGCGCCGCAAAGCTTCGCCGAGGTCATGCAGTGCGACAAGGAGGCGTTCAATCGCTTTTTTCACGCCATGCTTGAGCGCGGCGTGCACTTTGCGCCATCGGCCTACGAGGCAGGATTCGTGTCCGCCGCGCACAGCAGCGAAGATATCGCAGAGACCGTCAGCGCTGCTGACGCCGTATTCGCGGCCATGAAGAAATAGCGCGCGCCGTCGAAGCGGCATGCTTGCCGCGGCAAGTGCGCCGCCGATGTTCAGCGGGTTTTCAGGTTGTCGCGGATTTCGCGCAGCAGCTTCACTTCCTCCGGCGGCTCTGCCGGAGCGGCCGACGGGACCGCCGCCTCGGTGCGCTTGAGCTTGTTGATCCAGCGCACCAGCATGAAGATGATGAACGCGAGTATGGCGAAGTTGATGGCGATGGTCAAAAAGTTGCCATAGGCGAACACCGGCACGCCCGCTTTCTTCACCGCTTCCAGCGTCATCGCCGTGCCGGGCGGAATCGTCTTGAGCGCGAAGAAATAATTGGAAAAATCCAGTCCGCCCAGCACCCGGCCGACCACCGGCATGAACAGATCGTTCACCACCGAGTCGACAATCTTGCCGAAAGCGGCGCCGATGATCACGCCTACGGCCAGGTCCATCACATTGCCCTTGAGTGCAAATTCCTTGAATTCCTTCAGCATGGTCCGTCTCCCTGAATTGCGGCGATCGCGCACGAGCCCCGGCGCCGGGGCATGCGCCGCTTAAGATCGCATAGCGCCGCAGCTATAGCAAGAACAGCGTCGCCAGGCCGAGGAAGATGAAGAATCCGCCGCTGTCGGTTACCGCGGTGATCATCACGCTGGAACCCAGCGCCGGGTCGCGGTCCAGTTTGTTCAGGAGCAGCGGGATGAGCACGCCCATCATTGCGGCCAGCACCAGGTTGAGCGTCATCGCCGCCATCATCACCAGTCCCAATGCGGGGTTGTCGTATAGCCCGAACGCGATCAGTCCGAGTATGCCGCCCCAGATCAGCCCGTTCAGCAGTGCGACGCTGATTTCCTTGGTGAACAGCATGCGCGCATTCTGCATCTGGCCCAGCGCCATCGAGCGCACGATCATGGTAATGGTCTGATTGCCGGAATTGCCGCCGATGCCGGCGACGATGGGCATGAGCGCCGCGAGCGCCACCAGCTTCTGGATCGAGCCCTCGAAGGCGCCGATGACACGCGACGCGATGATGGCGGTAACCAGATTGACCGCCAGCCAGGCCCAGCGGTTCTTTACGCTGTCCCAGACGGAGGAAAAGATGTCCTCCTCTTCGCGCAGGCCGGCCTGTGCCAGCTGCTCGGCCTCGGTCTTTTCGCGGATGTAATCCACCACCGCGTTCACCGTTACCCGCGCAATCAGGCGGCCGGCGCGGTCCACCACCGGCGCCGAAACCAGGTCATAGCGCTCGAAGGTCTGCGCCGCCTGCTGCGCCTCGTCGCCTGGGTGCAGGCGCACCAGCTCGGTCGACATTGCCGCGCTGACCGCAACCTCAAGATCGGTCACGATCAGCTTGCTGATCGGCAGCGCGCCGATCAGGCGCTGTTCGCGATCGACCACGAACACCTGGTCGGTGTGGTCCGGCAGCTCGTCCAGGCGGCGCAGATAGCGCGTCACCACTTCCAGCGTAACGTCCTCGCGCACGCTTACCATGTCGAACGCCATCAGGGCGCCCACCGTATCCTCCGGATAGGACATGGCCGCGCGCAGCTGCTGGCGCTCTTCCGCCGACAGCGACTGGAACACGTCTTCGAGGACGTCATCGGGCAGGTCGGGAGCGAGGTCGGCGATTTCGTCGGTATCGAGCTGCTCGGTCGCCGCGACCAGCTCTTCGCTGTCCATGCTTTCGATCAGCGTCTCGCGCACCGCGTCGGAGACTTCGAGCAGGATCTCGCCGTCGCGCTCGGCCTTGACCAGATCCCAGACGATCAGGCGCTCGTCCGGCGGCAGCGCTTCAAGTACAAAGGCGACATCGGCCGGATGCAGCGCCTCCAGCCGCGAGCGCAGTTCGCCCAGGTACGCCTCAGGCGCAGCGCCGGACGCGCGCGCGGCCTCGCCGCCCGACTGCGCGTCCAGGTGCAGCCGCAGCAGCTCACGCAGGCGCGCCTGCAGGTCGTCGAGCTCTTGCCTGTGGCTGGTATCCGTCAAATTCTTCTCTTCCGGGATGGATATGCAGTGGCGCAACCGCAGCCGATTCTAGCAGCCGGGTTATGATTGCAGAACCGGAATCTGGAGTTTTTCACTCATGCTCGAGGCGCGCGCGCGCAGTCAAGCGCAGGCAAACGCAGGTCCGCTCGAAATCTGGGCTTGGGCAATGTATGACTTTGCCAATTCCGGCTACACCACCGTCGTGATCACGGCGATTTTCAACGCCTATTTCGTCGCCGTGGTGGCGGCCGGCGCGCCCTGGGCGACCTTCGCGTGGACTGCCGCACTGTCGCTTTCCTACGCGCTGGTGATCGTGACCGCGCCCGTGATTGGCGCCTACGCTGACCTGCGCGCGAACAAGAAGCGGCTGCTCGCCGTTTCCACCGCGGGATGCGCGCTCGCCACCGCCGCGCTGGCCCTGGCCGGCCCGGGCGACATGGTCATCGCGGTAGCCGGCGTGGTTCTGTCGAATTTCTTTTTTTGCACCGGCTGCGATCTGATCGCCGCATTCCTGCCGGAGCTCGCGCGCGGCAGGAACCTGGGCAAGGTGTCGGGATGGGGCTGGAGCCTGGGCTACGTCGGCGGATTACTGACCCTGGGCGTCTGCCTTGCTTACGTGTCCCGGGCGCAGGCGGCGGGACAGACGGCGGCGCAGTTCGTGCCTGTGACCATGCTCATCACCGCGGCGCTGTTCGCGGCGGCCAGCCTGCCCACGTTTGCGCTGCTGCGCGAGCGCGCCCTGCCGCAGCCGCGGCCGCCGGGAACATCCCTGGCCGCTGCGGCGTTCGTGCGGCTCGCCGGAACCCTGCGCCACGCCGCTGCCTATCAGGACCTGCGCCGCTTCCTCTGGTGCATCGTGTTCTATCAGGCGGGCGTGCAGACCGTCATCACCCTCGCCGCGATCTATGCGCAACAGGCGATGGGTTTCAATACCCGCGATACGCTGGTGCTGATACTCGTGGTCAACGTCACCGCCGCGCTGGGTGCGTTCTTCCTCGGCAACGTGCAGGACCGCATCGGCCACGTCCCCACCATCGCGCTCACGCTCGCCGGCTGGATCGCAACGGTGTTGATCGCCTGGGCGGCAGATACGCGGCCCCTGTTCTGGATCGCGGCCAACCTCGCCGGCCTGTGCCTGGGCGCATCCCAGTCCGCGGGGCGCGCGCTGGTGGGATACTTCAGTCCCAAGGACCGCCGCGCCGAGTTCTTCGGCCTGTGGGGGCTCGCGACCAACCTGTCCTCCATCCTCGGCCCCATCACCTATGGCGCGG